>Ga0209284_10000796_pt1 | contig 50999 bp, 44 predicted proteins | sample FRY03_FD_187211 | JGI IMG/M metagenome (GOLD analysis project Ga0209284, IMG submission 187211) | Freshwater microbial communities from Lake Fryxell liftoff mats and glacier meltwater in Antarctica - FRY-03 (SPAdes) (version 2) | ecosystem: Environmental > Aquatic > Freshwater > Ice > Glacier...
AAAACCCGCTACTTTAGCTTTCTCTGTAGGATAAAAAGATGCGGCATAATTGCCTGCAGCTTTAGCATAGCCTACTCCTCCAGCGGCAGCACGTCTATGTTTCTTTTCTACGTATATACTTAACGGTGTGTTGTAATAGAAACCAACTGGACACGCTATAACCATAAATCGAAATGCTCTACTCGAAAGAGCTTTCAGTGTATGGTCTGTAGCAATCATGAATGGACGTATATAAAGAGAGCCTTGCTCTGCTGTAGGTACCCATTTTTTTTCTATTCGAACAAATTCTTCAATTGCTTTATAAGCTCCATCTACCTCAAAACGAGGCATTTGCATACGCTCAGCAGAAATATTCATTCTCTCTAGATTATCTCTTAGTCTGAATATATTAATCTTATCATTGTCACATCTATATCCTTTGAGCCCCTCAAAAATAGCTTGCCCGTAATGCAACACTGATGTAGCCGGGTGCATTGATATAGGTTTCAGTGGTTCTATAGAATAATCGCCCCATTTCTCGCCATCAAAATCACAAACTAGCATGTGATCGGTAAATATTCTACCAAAATCCAGCTTGTTAAAATCTATATTCTCTAATTGTGATTGTTCGATACTATTTATTTTCATTGTATTCCGGCAAAAATAAGCTTCACACCCTATAGTGCTTCCACTAATTCCAAAGAAGTTTTCTCATTTTTGGCACTCTTATTCACAAGTACTGTTCTGCGTTGCTTATTCTCGAAAATTAATGTTGCTTTGTCGTGTGTTTAAATTAGATGCTACAGATATTCAATTGCTATATAAGTCTTTGGTAGTACTCCCTCAAGACAAGCAAGATATAGCACCTTCGGTTGAAGATATAAGCAAGGCAAAATCTGCTGAGCCAAACGTGTTAAGCGAGAAGCCTGTAGAAAAGAAAACAGAAACTCCGGAAAGCACAAGCCCAGTAGAAGAGAAAGATACACCAGCTACAGCAGTAGCACCCGTAAGTATTGCCGAAGAAGAAAAAGCTACTTATAGGATAGAATCTCACCCATTTGTTCTCTTTACTTCCGAAGCAAATAAAAGCAAGTACCTAGCAGAGGACAGTAATTTTGCAAAGGCAATAGGTGCACTAAAAATTACACAACTGGCGAAATACATTACTTCAGATCCTGCAGTTTTAGAAACACTAGCATCTTACGAGTGTATTTGGTGTATGGGTATAGACTTAAATACAGAAAAGCAAATACTGGCACTGAAACACAACAATATATTGATAAGCCCAGACATAGAAAGCCTAGCAACAGTAGAAGAAAAGAAAAGCATGTTCTCTGCTTTAAAAGAATTTGCCCACTTTAATATGGATTTATTTTCCAAAATTTAGCCTTACTTCAAGTGTAGGCCTCTGCTATTTACTTCTCTACTCACATAAGATTTATCTATCCTCTAATTTTGCTTTTTCGGTCTATAATAGGGTCATTAGCCTATGACTAGCTATACTCTGCTCATAAACACAAGCTTGTTTACCCCATACTCAGAGCAAAAAAATATAAATACAAACTGCTGTAATAGCTATGATTTTATCTGATATTGAAGTTTCCAATAAAGCGACACTCTTTGCTTAAAGAAACTGCCATAATTTAGTCTTACTCCATACTACAATGTCTCACCTTTTCGGTTCTTTAGGCCAAAAAGATCATTTGCAAAACTAATTCTTATCTTCATACAGTTTCTCATACTAGCATACGATATTCCAAGATTCAAGCAGCGTTAAATTAAGTCGCTAAACACTACATAAAAAATCAGCGAAAAAGAACTTTAAAAATCCTTAAAAAAATACTTCTTAACCACTACATAGCCATCCCTTTTTTACTAAAATAGGTCCAAGTAATATAGCTCTCGACCCGACTATGCTATAGCTAAGTCTTTTAGTATATTTGTCGCCCTTTGAAAAATGAAAAGGGATTCCAAATGCTGAACAAAGACGATTTTACACAATACAAAAACCAATCTTTTTTCTTAAAACTAAAAGAGCTAGCTGCAGACACTAGCAACAATCCATTTGCTTTTAAAATGGTATTTTTTGGTGGAACAGGTGCAGTAGGTGGTCAAGCTGTGATAGAAATATTAGAGTCATATAAATATATGACCAGAGCTAGAGTCTCTAAACCTGTAGAAATACCACAACTCATCATCACAGGTATTAACAAGGCTCAAATAGATCAATTCTGTGGTAAGCTTTTTCAAATTTTTGGTAAGAAAAATTTTAAGACAATCGAAGAACTAGGAGATGAATCTGTTCTACTTTTCGAAGGCTTCTTAGAGTTACATTTCAAAACACTTATGGCTGTGCCTAAGTTTAGAATAGACCTTCAGGATGCCCTTTCTCGTATAGAGGACAAAGAGACTAAAATTCGTTTTTTGATCAACGAAGCATCTAAAACGACTTCTCCTTTCGAGGCATTTATACAAAATATAAAAATACAACTAGGCCTAAAACCAACTGACAAAATACGTGCAGTTTTTAGCGGCATACCAGTGCCGAGTGTAGCAACATATCACTTCGAAAATATTGACAGACTTTTAGAAGAACATGGCTTAGCAGAAGGAGATACAGAGAAAAGTGTAGAACGTTCTATCAAAAAAGAGATCCTAAAAGGACTAGCCGAAGATTTTGGCGACATAAAGAAAAGTCACGCACACGAGGTCCTTATGGCTCACACTACCTCTGTGGGTGGTATGTACCAAATCATAGATGGCGAACCCGTAATAAAACTTGGATATGCTCACTCATCTCTTGGTGATTTGCTAAAAGAGAAGCAGTTCTACGCCAATGAGCTTACTATTCACTATTCTCACTTTGGGCTAAAGAGTTTAGTAACCGCGAGTGCCATAGGTATAGACTATATATACGCTAACAGTACCCTTCCTCTTAGCAGCGGCATCTCACGTAAGTTTAGACAGGCAGACGAAAAGAAGACATTACCTTTTGATCTTGGACTGACCAAAGATGAAAATGGAGAACGCCTGCTGAACAAAGTGTTCGAGGCTAAGCCTATAGCAGCAAGCCACCCCGTGCTAGATACCAAGGGAAACCCTGCAGATAAAGCAGCCTTAAACTATGGCAATGCTACAGATCATATTCCTAACCTCAACGTAAACTATGCACTACGTAGTGGAGAGAATGGTCTCTTTTCGTTGGATAATGCATACGCACTATATCTCAACATGAAAGTAGCCTCACAAGAGGAACTAGCTCACGTTTTAGTATGCAATGCACTATTAGGAGACGACCAGCAAAAGCCATGGTTTGATAGATACGGCATCTGCTACTATACACAGACAGATAATTCTAGTCTTGTATTTGCATTACTTAATAATAGAAAAGAGTTTAGAAGATACCAAACGAGTGCTTTTAGTACCAAGGCTTTTCAAGAACTAGGAAGCAGCAAGCACCAAGCAGAACTGCATATGCACGGCCTATTCATACTCATGCACAAGCTCAGAAACCTAAACCCTAAGCAAATAAGCGACCAAATAACTAGCAAATACAAAGAGCCAGAGGTAAAAGAGTGGGTAGATTTTAACACACCTAAACTACTGATAGAAGATGTAGTAGAATACGGAAAGGATATTACTTCACTTGCTAAATCGTTTAGTGATTTATTTGCAATACGCTCTGTAGAAGACATGGCAAAATACACAGGTTTCAAAGGAGAACTGAAGGCCTTTGTCAAAACATTCTACAACGGATTATTTACAGCTCTTACTACTACACTGCGTTCTATTACCTCACTGGGAACCCCTATCATTTACAGAAATGCAGATGGGCAAGACGAGATCTTAGCAGGACCCTACTTTGCACCACTAGACCTAGTGCTAGAGACCAACTTTAGTTTACTAGAGAAGATAGACAAGATCTGTGGCGAGCACAATCTTAAGAGAGAAGAATTTATCAATTGGTTGGTATGTAATAACGGATTTACCGACTTACGACCCCATGCAGTACTCAACACAGCGAAAACATATACCCAAGGTCTTACAGATCAGATTAAGGTTATAGAAACGAGTGCCGCTTTCCGTAAGGCAATAAATAATCTAAAGCTAAAGAACGCTCGCAATACCAAAGAAAACTACCACTACAATACAAGTGGACTACTAGCCTACTGTGGAAGAATCACGGGCTTATATGAGCAACTAGAAAAGTTTGACATCAGCTTAGGAACCTACAATGGATGGAAAGCACTTTTCCCGATAGACGATCGCGAAAATCATATTCTTATACCTGGTTTAATAGAGGCTATGCGTCACTATGCAGAAGGGCTAGGTAAGATTACCGGATCTGAGTTCTTATATCCGAGGTATGGGTATTTTGAGTAGATAATATAGAGTCTGAACTCGACGTTTATGTTGGGTGAATGCAAGACTAAGCACCTTAGCTCAAAACATCTTAAGAATCGAGTCTCCCTGCTGATTGCTACTATACACAAACCCTTGTCGCTAGATCAAATCAGAGATTTGGGTCGACAATCCCCTCTCAAGATGGGCAGAAAAAAGATTGGTAAACCAAAAAAAATCCGCTCTCGCGGATTTTTTTTTATAGTTATTATTTATGAAAGGTACTTTATACCTTAGTCTACATTATCGTGTAGAAAAGAATTGTTGGTTCGTAGTTCTGGTTTTTTCTCTGGCTCTTCGATTAAGCTAGTTCTTGAAATTTCCATTTCGCTAGAGTGGATTACCTGTTCTAAATTTATGCCTTTACGTTTATAGGCTGGCACGTTTTCTAGTTCTTCTATACCTTTCTCTTTATTAGCAGACTCACTAAGCTCACGTAGGTATTTCATACGCTGCTTCATCTGCTCTATTTTATAATTAGCCGCTACAGTTTCATCTTCTTCATAATCTCCCATCTGATCAAAAATAGTAGTCTGTTTCTGTGGCACTTCATTGGTTATTCCGTCTTCTCCCACATTCATAGCTCCTAAGTCAAACTCTACTTCCTTGCTTAACACTGGAGAGGTCTTAAACTTATTCACTACTCTATTAAATCCGGTAGCTATGACAGTTACAGACACAGCATTACCTAAAGAAGAATCATAGCATAGACCACATTTTAATGTAGCATCTCTACCTGCTTCATTTTGCAAAAATTCATTGATAGCAGCATACTCATCCATGGTAGCTTCATCCTCTCCATACGAGATGTTTACTAGCAAATCGCTAGCTCCTTGTATCTTATTGTCATCTAGCAATGGGGAGTTCAGTGCTTGATTTACCGCACGCATAGCACGATCATCTCCTTCACTTAGTCCCATACCCATTATAGATACCCCACTATTACTCATAGCCGTTTTCACGTCTTCGAAATCGACATTTATACTACCTGCTATTGTGATTATCTCAGCTATACCTTTAGCAGCAGTGGTCAGCACATTATCTGCATATCCAAAAGCTTTGCTAATAGGCAAATTACCATATATTTCTTTTATTCTATCATTAGAAATCACAAGAAGAGAATCTACACTCTCTCTCATTTCTTCTATTCCATGAAATGCCGCGTCACATCTTCTACCACCTTCAAAACTAAAAGGAGTAGTGATAATACCCACAGTAAGAATCCCCATGTCTTTAGCTGCTTTAGCTATCACAGGAGCAGCCCCTGTACCTGTACCTCCGCCCATACCAGCGGTTACAAATATCATCTGGGTATTCACCCCAAGGGACTCTATTATTTCTTTAATATTCTCTTCGGCAGCCTTGCGACCTACCTCAGGATTAGACCCTGCACCACGTCCTTCTGTAAGAGAGTTGCCTATTTGTATCTTGTTTGGTATTGGGCTATTTTCTAGTGCTTGAGCATCTGTATTACAGATAAAAAAGTCTACCCCATTTATACCTTCACGGTACATATGATTTACTGCGTTTCCGCCTCCGCCCCCTACACCTACTACTTTGATGATGGATGATTTGTCTTTTGGTAATTCTACTGTGAAACTCATAAGTACTTCTATTATTTGTAATCAGCTACATCTACTTCATCCTTCAACCAATCTTTAATACGGTCGAATAAAGGCGATTTCTTTTTTTCTGACATGAATTGTTCTCCACTAATGTTGATGGTATTTCGCTCATCTGCTAGGCCTCTCAGCACAAGACCTACACTGGTAGCATATATAGGACTTTTCACCTCATCCACCATACCTTTAGCTAAGTGCTCGTTTGGATATCCTATACGTGCATCTAAGCCTGTTACGAATTCTGCAAGCTGTGCAATATGCTTCAGTTGAGATCCCCCACCAGTGATTACGATACCCCCTGCCAGCTTTTTCTCCATGTTACTCGTTTTTATTTCATAGTAAACGAGCTCCATTATTTCTTCTATCCTAGCTTGTATAATTTTAGACAGGTTTTTGATAGAAATTTCTCTTGCTTCTCTACCTCTTATACCCGGTATACTTACTATTTCATTTTCACTTTGTTCGTTAGCTAAAGCACTACCAAATTTCACCTTCAGTAATTCAGCGTGAGCTTTCATTACATTACAGCCTTCTTTTATATCTTCGGTAATGATGTTGCCACCATATGGAATAATCGCAGTATGTCTGATAATATTTTCGTAGAAGATAGCTACGTCTGTAGTACCACCACCTATATCTACTAGCACAACGCCAGCTTCTAATTCCTCTTTACTAAGTACTGCTTCTGCAGAAGCCAAAGGCTCTAATGCAAGTTCAGAGACTTTTAATCCTGATTTTTCTACGCATTTGTAAATGTTTTTAGCTGCAGAAATCTGACCTGTAATAATGTGGAAGTTTCCTTCCAACTTTACCCCTGCCATACCTACTGGGTCTACGATCCCTGGCTCATCATCTACCGTATAGTCTTGTGGTAGCACGTGGATTATTCTATCTCCGGGCTTCACTGCTAGTTTGAACATATCGTTCTCTAGCTTTTCTAAATCATCTGTATTAATCTCTGCTTCACGATCGTTTCTAATGATCATACCTCTGTGCTGTAGGCTATTGATATGTGCACCAGCTATACCTACTTGTACTCTCTTTATATCAACATTTGCTTTCTCAGCTGCTTCCCGTATTGCTTCCTGTATAGCAGCTACGGTCTTGTCTATATTAGACACTACTCCGCGAGTTACTCCTCCGTGAGAAGCTACTTTACCCATTCCCAATATGTCTACTTTGCCATATTGATTTGCTCGACCCACGATAGCACACACCTTAGTGGTTCCTATGTCTAGTCCTACAATTATCTTTTCTTGTGATTCAGCCATTATATTAGTTACAAACGATTTGGTCTTTATATTTTAAATTAATAGTGCGGTACTTATCCCATCCTATATGATTGAGCCCATGTTCATAGAAATCTATCAACTTGGCAAACTTCTCTTCTAGGTCTGTGGCATCTCCAATTATTATTTGTTGATTTACCAATTTTGGGATAATCACCAAATCATTATTATTGTTCACAAATATCTGTTCTGTAAGGGCTTCCATAAACACGTTTTCTTGCACATAGGTGGCCAGTGTGTACACTTTCGTAATCATAGCGTTTGTTAAACGCCCATTTGCTATAGGAACCCTTGCCACGTCTGTACCGTTAGAAGGAATTTTAGTATTGTCCTTGCTTAGGTAGTAAGACTCACCCGTATTGCTCATTATTCTAACTACCGGCATACGTTGCTCTATTTGCAATGTAAGCTCACCACGAAGATCAAAACTCACTTCTGCATTGAGCACAGCAGGCATGCTTTCTAGTTTACTTTCTATATCTGCAAGCGGCATATCAGCAGCTTCAGTACCGTATAATCCTCCTGTATACCAAGCACTCAACTTATCCATTACTAGTCGCTCAGTCACGAGTTGTTTCTCTATAGGAGCATCTATCTCTATAGATATAATCTCGCATATCTGCTTATCCTGCTTTGCTTTTAGAGTCACAAAAAGTGCAATGAGTAAGCCTAAGGCTATCACATAAAGTGTCTTGCGTATGTATGGATTAATCTTAACTGCCATAGTACACTTGTATAGGTAAAACCAATCTATCTATATCTCCAGCACCCAGAGTTAGCAGCACTTCTATTTCTCTATTTTGCAGCTCCGTGAGTACATTTTCTTTTGCAATACATTTGGCATTTTTGAGAATTATTTTCTCTAAAACAGCTTCACTAGTCACTCCTTCTATGGGCAGCTCTCTAGCTGGGTATATGGGCAGCAATAGAAGCTCATCTACTTGAGAAAGCTCGTGAGCAAACTCTGCCATAAAATCTTGTGTACGACTAAATAAATGCGGCTGAAATACCGCAGTAATCTTTTTGGTAGGATATAAATCTCGTACAGAAGAAATGATAGCACGCAACTCACTAGGGTGATGAGCATAGTCATCTATGTAAATTATCTTATCTGAATCTAGCACATACTCGAACCTACGTTTTATTCCTTTAAAATTTGCCAATCCACTACGTACCGCGTTTAGAGATACACCAGCTTTGATGGTCATAAGAGCAGCTCCTACAGCATTTTCTAAGTTATGATGTCCTGGGAGATTGAGATACAAATCTTTTATCTCATCTCCGCTTTCAGTATTAGCTATGCTAAAATGTGTACCCTTACCTGATTTGCTACTAACTATAGCATAGTAATCTGCTGTACTATCACTGGCAGAATAACTTACTCCTTCTATGTTATTCGCATATTCTTTAGAATAAAAACGGTGAGTTGGGTTCGTTATTAATTGCGAAAAATCTACGTAAGATTGCTCGAGGTCTTCTTTTTTACCATAAATATCTAGATGGTCTGCATCTGTACTCGTTATAATGGCATAATCTGGACTAAGCTTTAGAAACGAGCGGTCAAACTCGTCTGCTTCTGTTACGCTAAGGTGCTGCTCGCCTTTCCCTTTTTGGTAAAAATAGTTACTTCCTAAGTTGGTACTAATACCGCCAAGGAAAGCTGAAAACTGCTTTTCGGAATAGAGTAAAATAGTTGCAACTATACTACTCGTAGTTGTCTTACCATGTGTACCTGCTACACTCAAGTTGGCAGTTTCTTTGGTTACTATACCCAGCACTTCTGCTCTTTTGACCAAGGAGTATCCCTCATTTTTAAAGTAATTAAAAAGCACATTACCCTTAGGTATAGCTGGCGTGTACACTACCATTACATCCGTTTTATGCTCTACATAGATAGGGTCCAAATCTTCTATGACATCATTGAAAGACACCAAGATTCCTTCTTGTTGCAATTTATCTGTAAGTGGGCTCGGAGTTTTATCGTACCCAGATACCATATATCCTTGTGCATGAAAATAGCGAGCAAGGGCACTCATCCCTATACCGCCTATTCCAAGAAAATATATTTTTTTCTTATGCATCAAGGTCTTTTATTATTTCATTTACTATACTCTGAGCTGCTAGTGGCAGACCTAATTTCTTGATTTCATTTTGCAATGCTTGTATTTGCTCCTCATCTTGCAATAGGCTGATTACCATATCACCTAACTTAGCTGTAGCCTCTACATCTTTACAAAGCAAGGCAGCACGCTTATCTACCAAACTCATCGCATTCTTAGTTTGATGGTCTTCGCTCACAAATGGGGAAGGAACAAAAATGGTAGCCTTACCCAAAGCTGAAAGCTCTGAAACGGACATAGCACCTGCTCTACTTATTACTACATCAGCTACTTTGTAAGCCAAATCCATTCGTTGAATAAAAGCAGTACGCGTACCCCACGAGAAAGTACCGAACTCTTCGTTATAGTTTTTGCCTGTTTGCCAAAGCAGTTGCACCCCGGCACTTTCTAGACTCTGCAAATTGGCTTCTATCGCTTCGTTTATGGTACGAGCACCAAGGCTCCCTCCTACTATGAGGATGGTTTTCTTATTTTTTTTTAAGGAGAAGTGTTCTAATCCTTCTTCTGTAGTAGCAGCACTTGCCAAAACATCTTGGCGGATAGGATTGCCCGTAATCACGATTTTTTCCTTCGGAAAAAATCGATCCATTCCGTCGTAGGCCACACAAATTTTACGTGCTATATCCTTGAGTAGTTTATTGGTAATCCCCGGAAAAGAGTTTTGCTCTTGCAAATACACCGGCACACCCATTTTACTAGCCATATAATTAAGCGGACCACTTGCATAGCCTCCTACTCCCACCGTAAAATCTGGCTTGAATTTCTTTATTATTTTTCTGCTTTCCAAAAGACTAAAAAGAAGCTTGAATGGTAAACTTAAATTTTTCGGGGTCAAACTACGCTGCAGTCCACTTATCCAAAGTCCATGTATCTTGTACCCAGCTGCTGGCACTTTCTCCATTTCCATTTTACCTTTAGCTCCTACGAACTCAATCTCAGCATCTGGATACACGCTTTTTATCTGATTTGCGATAGCGATAGCAGGAAAAATATGACCTCCAGTGCCTCCTCCCGATATTAAGACGCGTAGATTATTTGACATTTTCTCTCTCAGTATATATAGTTCGGCTTGCACTTAGTATAATACCAAATGCTATACTAGTAAACAAGATAGAGCTACCACCTCTACTAACAATAGGCAATGCCAATCCCGTAACGGGTAGTAAATTTACGGCTACGCCCATATTAATAAGTGCTTGTACTACCAAGCTAAATGCTAGTCCAATAGATAGCAGAGCAGCAAGCGAATTTTCTGTTTTGAGCACTATTCTGAATGCTCTATAGAGCAGCAACATATAGAGTAGTACTAATGCTAGCCCGCCAAAAATGGAACCATACTCTTCTATTATTATTGCGTAGATAAAATCTGCGAATGGAGACGGTAAAATATTTTTTTGTCTACTTTGGCCTGGACCTGTGCCTGTAAAACCTCCTCTAGCTACTGCTATCTTAGCCTGTCTGCTTTGAAAAGTTCCTCCATCATCAGAATCTGCCGAGAATGCTTCAATCCTAGATTTCATAGTGCCTAGTCTACCAAAGGTAACTTCAGACTTCATGACGTAAGTAAATAGTCCGCCCAAAACAAAAACACCAATTCCTACTAATAAGCCTATTTGCTTTAACGGGATTCTACCCAAGAAAAGTACTAGCATACTAGTAAGAAACAATACTGCTGAGGTAGATAAATCTTCTGGGAATATGAGCAGACAAACAAAAAGTATTACACCTAAAACCGGAAGTAACGTCTTTTTAAAATCGTGTACTTCTCCTTGCCGCTTTGCCATAAATCTGGCCACATATACTACCAGTGCGAGCTTGGCAAAATCTGAACTTTGTACTGTTAGGCCTATTCCCGGTATAGAAATCCATCGAGTGGCCTCATTTATAGTTACCCCAAAGAATAGAGTGTAAATGAGTAACGGAACTGCGAAGTAGAGCATCAGCTGCCCTATTCTTGAGAAATATTGAATATTGATGAGATGCGTAAGCCACATTGCGAACAAACCAAAAATCAACAATATGCTATGTTTAATAAGATACATCTCTGGACTAGTACCTTTACTATACGCCAAAGAGCCCATAGAAGAGTATACTGCCAATACGCCATATATTGATAGCACAAACACCACCATCCAAATGACTGGGTCACCTTTTAGATATTTCCCAAAGAACTCTTTCACAGACTTCTAACAGCTCTCTTGAATTGGTTTCCTCTGTCGGCATAGTTTTCAAACAAATCAAAACTCGCACAAGCAGGAGATAGTAATACAGTCTCCCCTTTTTCTCCAAGTCCGTACGCTATATCTACAGCTTCTTGAGCAGAGCCTGCATTTATCATCATATCTACATCCTTACGAAATGCTTGGTGTAGTTTCATATTGTTTTTACCTAGACATACTATTATTCTCACTTTAGATCTCACTAAAGGACTAAGTGACTCATAGTCATTCCCTTTGTCTACACCTCCAGCTATCCAGATTATTGGATCTTCTACACTTTCTAGTGCATACCAAGCTGCGTTTACGTTGGTCGCCTTGCTATCGTTTATGAAGTTAATGCCCTTCACCTTACCAACATACTCTAGGCGATGCTCTACGTTTTTAAAATCTGATAAACTTTCTCGGATCGTTTCTTTTCTGATAAGTAAAGAATTGGCGATGATAGAAGCCGCCATAGAATTGTACGTGTTGTGCTTTCCTGCGATAGTTAATTGTTCTACTGACATAATAAATTCTGTTTTTGGTTTGTTAAGTTTTATGTTGATTTGATTATCCTGCACCCAAGCTCCTTGCTCCAAAGGCCCACCATCGTAGGTAAAAGGAATAAGCTCGGCTTCTGTAGCGTGATGCTTTAATTGATTTGTAATAGTCTTGTCGTCAGCACAATAAATGAATCTCTGTCCTGGCTTTTGATTTTGATTTATCTTAAACTTAGAATCTATGTACCCCTGTAATGAGTCATATCTGTCTAAGTGATCTGGAGTAATATTAAGCAAAACTGCATAGTCTAAGGCGACTGTATGCATGCCATCTAGCTGAAAACTACTAATTTCTAAAACATAGTATTCCTTATCATCTAATGCTACTTGCTTCGCAAAACTGATTCCCACGTTGCCAGCCATCCCCACATTAAGTCCTGCTTTCTCTAGCAGATGGTAGGTGAGCATAGTTGTGGTAGTTTTACCATTAGTACCCGTGATACCTATAAGCGTAGCATTAGTATATGCCGCAGCAAATTCTATTTCGCCTATCACAGATATACCTGCCGCTAGAGCCTTAGTAACTATAGATACTGTATCGGCTATGCCGGGACTTTTTATTACTTTTTCTGATGAAAGAATCTTGACTTCGTTGTGTCCTCCTTCTTCGTATTTAATTCCATATATATTTAACTCAGCTTTATACTGAGGCTTGATAGTCCCGTAGTCGCTCACCCATACATCATACCCTTGTTTCTGGGCAAGTATGGCCGCTCCTACACCGCTTTCGCCGGCACCTAATATGGATATTAATTTACTCAATCCTTATCTCAGCTTAAAAGTGGCAATGGTGAAAATGGCTAGCATAATGCCAACTATCCAAAACCTAGTGACGATTTTCGGCTCAGCGTATCCTAGTTTTTGATAATGATGATGAAGAGGCGACATCCTGAATATTCGTCTTCCTTCACCGTATTTCTTTTTGGAATACTTGAAGTAACTTACCTGCATCATGACACTTAGATTTTCTACTAAAAATATTCCACAGAGTATAGGTAAGACAAGCTCTTTGCGTATCATAAGTGCTAACACGGCTATGATACCACCCAAGGCAAGACTACCTGTATCTCCCATAAATACCTGAGCAGGAAAGCTATTGTACCATAAGAAGCCAATACAAGCTCCAGCAAATGCCGCAGCAAATATTACCAGCTCGCCCTGATAAGGAATAAACATGACATTGAGGTAATCGGAAAAAATAAGGTTTCCACTTATAAAAGCTAGTATAGCTAATGTAATTCCAATAATAGCAGAACTGCCCGCAGCTAATCCATCAATACCATCCGTAAGATTGGCTCCATTACTCACCGCCGTAATTACAACTACAGCCACAAGCATCAGTACTACCCAAGACCACTTATTGGCACCTTCATCATCCATCCAAAAGAGTAGTTTAGAATAATCAATCTCGTGAGTTTTCATAAACGGAAGCGTAGTAGTAGTGCTTTTCACATCTTTGAAGTACATCAATTGTCCGTTGATATTTTTCACCTCTGCACCTTCGGGAGCTTCCTGTACAGTCGCTACCTTATACTGCTCTCGTACTACTACATTATCATTAAAATGGAGTACTAGGGCTACTATGACTCCTAGGCCTACTTGACCCACTACTTTAAATCTACCGGCTAGCCCTCTTTTGTCTTTCTTATACACTTTTATATAATCATCTATAAAACCTATTAGACCCAGCCAAATCGTACTAAAAATCATTAATAGGATGTACACGTTATTAAGCTTTGCAAAAAGCAGAGTAGGGATAAGAATAGCTGCTAAAATGATCAGTCCCCCCATAGTTGGAGTGCCTCTTTTAGCCTCTTCTCCCGAAAGCCCCAAAGTTCTTATAGTCTCTGCTGCTTGCATACCTCGCAACTTCTCTATCAAGCTTTTACCAAAAACTAAAGAGATAAGGAGCGAGAGAATAACCGCCATAGATGCTCTGAACGAGATGTACTGAAATACACCAGCTCCTGGCATATTATACGTATTTTGCAGATAATCGAATAAGTGATATAGCATTAGTCTTTTATTATTTTTAGGTTTTTGGTAAGAATCTCTTTATCATCAAAGGGATGACGGACTCCGTTTATCTCTTGGTACGTCTCATGACCTTTACCTGCTACTAGAATCACATCTCCAGTTTTACTCAGGCTAATTGCTGTTTTTATTGCTTCTTCTCTATTTGTGATTTTGAGTACTTTTTTATAGTTCTGAGGTTCTACACCTAACATCATTTCTTCTATGATAGCATCTGCATCTTCAGATCTTGGGTTATCAGAGGTAAGAATGACTCTATCACTAGCTTGGCACGCTATACGAGCCATTACAGGTCTTTTTTCTCTATCTCTATCTCCCCCGCACCCTACTACTGTAATGAATTGTTCATTTTTAGTGCGAATAGCATTGATGGTATCTACAACATTCTGCAGTGCATCTGGTGTATGAGCGTAGTCTACTATAGCAGTTATCCCAGCTTCCTTTATGTTTTGGAATCTCCCATCTACACTATTGATAGCACTAAGAGCAGTGACTATTTCTAAATGATCCTTACCTAGTAGAAAGGCAACAGAATAAACTGCAAGTACATTGTATGCATTGAAATTACCCACTAGCCTAAGCCACACATCAGATTCCCTGATATTAAGTAGCATTCCGTCAAAATCACTCTCTATTACCTTAGTTTTAAAATCAGAAACCGACTTTAAGCTGTAGGTATACTTGGTAGCTTTGGTATTTTGTACCATAGTAGCTCCATTTTTGTCATCTTTATTTACTAGAGCAAACGCATCTGAACTTAATCCATCAAAAAGTCTTTTTTTCGTGTATAGATATTCTCTAAAATCAGTATGGTAGTCTAAGTGGTCATGAGTGATATTGGTAAATACGGCTCCATCAAATTCTAGTCCTGCTGTTCTGTTTTGGTGCAGTGCGTGTGAGCTCACTTCCATAAAAGCGTATTCACATCCTGCATTGACCATCTCTGCAAGCAATTCATTTATACGCACACTATTAGGCGTGGTATGTGTAGATACCGTATCTACTCCATTTATACTATACTTTATGGTAGACAGCAAACCGCTTTTATGCCCCAAATTCATAAAACATTGGTAAAGCATAGTCGCTATCGAAGTTTTACCATTGGTACCTGTAACACCAACTAGTCGTATGTTTCTACTCGGATTTTCGTAATACTCAGATGATAAAATTCCAAGAGCTTCTGCAGCATTATCTACTATTAAGTAGGTAACTCCCTCTTTTTGAGCAGTAATCTCTTCGCATAGTATTACCGTAGCTCCTAACTCTATTGCCTTATCTATATATAGATGTCCATCTGTAGTAGCACCTCTAGTAGCAGCAAAAAGATAGTTCTCTTTTACTGCACGAGAATCTAAAGTAATTCCCGCTATGTTTACCTCTATACTACCAAGAATAGTTATTGGCTTAATGGCTATTAATATGTCGCTTAATAATCTCAATTTAGTCGTACGTAAACGTGTTGATTTTTAGTAACTATAGACCCAGCCGCCGGACTCTGCTGAACTACTCTACCGTACCCAGACATTTTAGCTTTCAAGCCGTACCTTTCTAGTAAGTAGATGGCATCTTTAGCTCCTAATCCTATTACGTTGGGCATTTTGTCATCTTCTATATTCAGCCCCTTCGCCTTACCCGTTTCAGTATTGATAGCTATTATTTCATTGTTTACTTCTTCGGTTAGCTTTACGTTTAGAGCACTGTTAAGCACTTTGAAATCTGAGTAATAACCCGAGGTGTACTTTGGAAAACGAATAGCCGTGTTATCCACCTTTTCCTTAACACTTATGGTGAATATTTTCTCTGCTACCTCTACAAATACTGGAGCGGCCACAGTGCTAGCATAGAACTGCCCATTGCTCGGTTGATTTATCATTACAAACACACTATAAACAGGCTCATCTGCAGGAAAATGGCCAACGAAACTCGCATTGTAAATCTTAGATTTTTGATATTGGCCTCTGGTTGCTATTTGAGCAGTACCCGTTTTACCTCCCATAGAAACTACACTACTTATAACTCCGCTAGCAGAACCGCTTAAAAATACTTCTGCAGTAAGCTCTTTTATTTTTGCCGAGGTTTCCTTAGAGCAGACCTTCTTAGACTCTACTCGCTCATTATTATCTTTTACTACTAAACCTGCATCAGTTACTTCATTTACCAAGCGAGGCTTTATCATATTACCATTATTAATAATACCATTATATGCTGTGAGCAATTGCAATGCAGTATGCTGATTTTCGTACCCGATGGCTAACCAAGGAAGTGTAAGTTGAGACCAAGTACTACTCTCAGGATGATTCAAGAATGGCTCTGCATCGCCCAAAATTTCTATTCCTGTAGTCTTGTCAAGATCTAGCTTACGTAGATGTGAGATATACTTACTTGGATTTTGAGCATAATTATCAAAAATAATAGACGAAAAGGCGACATTACTAGAGCGAGCAAATGCTTGTTTAAAGCTCATTTTCTTAAATCTACCCTTATCAGAATCTAGCATAGTCTTTCCGAAATAATCTCTTTCCCCATCCATTATATCCATACTATCTTTAGGATTAATAATCCCATCTTCGAAGGCAGCCATAGCTGAAAACACCTTCCAAACACTACCAGGCTCATAACTCTCACCTATAGCATAGTTATACAACTCCTTATAAACGCCAAGTTCTGTCTTCTTAAGATTTGCAATAGCTTTAATTTTACCCGTAGCTACTTCCATCACCACTAAAGATCCGTGATGTGCATTATGCTTTATGAGTGCTTTTTCTAAAGACCGCTGAGCTATCTCCTGAAAATCTATATTGATGGTAGTGTGCACATCTCTGCCATTTTGCGGCTCTATGAGATTTTCGTCGTTTAATGGCCTGTTGCCACCAGATATACGCTGCACTAATCGCTCACCTTTCACACCTCCTAGATCAAGATCATAACTTCTCTCAAGTCCCACTCCTTGATTTTGCTTATCGTGATACCAACCTATCGTTCTAAGGGCAAGTTCCCCAGCCGGCTTAACACGTTTAGTGTTTAGCATTGGCAAAAAGCCTCCTTTATACCTGCCTTTTCTAAAAATAGGCATTTCTGCCAAAGCTTTTTGCTGATGATAATCTACCTTTCTTCTTATAAGCGTATATCTATTATTATCTCTTCTAGCAGTTTTGAGCATAGAACTGTAGTAGGATGCAGAATGCTCAGGAAATAATTTAGAAAGCTCAATTGACAACTCACTCACAAACACTCGGAATGTGTCTTTACTTACCACAGTGGCATCCCATCTTATTTCATAAATAGGCATAGAGGTAGATAGCAAGCTCCCGTTATCTGAATATATATTGCCACGAGCAGGAGAAATATTCTGTTTTCGAATAGTAGTGCTGTCAGACATAGCAAGCCACTTCTCACCTTCTACTATCTGTATAGTAAACATCTTAAAAGAAACCACAATGGCAAAAAGTACTACAGCACTCATACCAAAGACCACACGCCACATTATACCTTTTTTGATATTAGTCATTATTAATGCGAATTACTTTGACAGCTCTATTAGGTTCTTTTATACCTCTAATAGAAAGTCGAGCCTCTAGATTAGCTCGCGATCTATTTTTCATAATATCAGATTTGAGGGTAATATTTTCAGCACGCAACTCTACCAGATCTCTCTTTGTAGATTCTATCTCTCGTACTATATTATCTGTACGATGTGTAAGATAGATATACAGTAGAGCTAAGGCAAACAAGAAACCCAGATAGTAAACCCACTCAGTAGTGAGTGTAAAATCTTTAGTTGAGATAGCTTTTTTATCTTGTGCCATTAGATTTTCTCTGCTATGCGTAATTTGGCACTACGGGCTCTGGTATTAACAAGCACTTCTTCTGCAGAAGCCACCACAGGCTTTTTATTAATCGCCTTATATACCTGAGGCAGATTACCAAAGGGATCCGTCACACGCTCTCCCGCTACATTCCCTGTTTGAATAAGATTTTTCACCAACCTATCTTCGAGCGAGTGGTAAGACATTACCACCAAACGGCCTTCCGGCTTAAGCAAATTAGTAGCTTGCTCTAGCATCTGCTCTAGGGTAGACATTTCTGCATTCACCTCTATACGCACAGCTTGATATACTTTAGCTAAAGTTTTATTTCTTGTTTTATCGTTTAAAAAGCGATCTAAAGCTGCCGACAAATCTTCAGTAGTCTCTATACTTTTTACAGTACGATAATCAATTATGGCATTAGCCATTGGCGAAGCCTTATCTAGCTCACCATAACTACGTAACACTTTTGCTAGTCGAGGCTGCTCATATGTATTCAGAATACTCTTAGCAGAAATCTCAGCATCCGTATTCATTCGCATATCTAACTCTGCCTCACCAAAACGAAATGAGAACCCTCTATCTTTAGCATCTAAATGATGAGAGCTAACACCCAAATCTGCCAAGAGGCCATCTATCTTACCCACATTATAGTAAGAGCAAAAGTTTTCTAAGTATCTAAAATTTGCTTCGCAAAAATGTAGTCGAGGATCATCTATTCTATTTTTCACTGCTTCTGCATCTTGGTCAAAAACCAGCAGCGTACCTTCTTTTCCTAACCTATCTAGAATAGCACGTGCATGACCTCCTCCACCATAAGTGACATCTACATAGGTTCCACTAGGATTTATTTTCAATCCGTCCATACACTCTTGGAGCATAACAGGCACGTGATAATTACTCATCATCACCTCCATCTCCTAGAGAACCCCCCATCACTTCTTCAGCCAAGTCTGCAAAGCCATCAGCATCTACATCCATCATATTCTCGTACAGGTGCTTGCTCCAAATTTCTATTCTATTACCATATGCATAAAAGACTGCCTCGTTTTTAATCTCGGCATACTCACACAGTTTTTTAGGAACCAGCATACGAGATGAGTTGTCTAACTGTATCTCAGTAGCTCCATTACTAAACTGACGAATAAACATACGGTGTTTCTTGTTAAAATGATTGAGAGAACCCAAACCATTCAACTCCTCGTCCCAATCTTTTCTGGTATAGAGTGTTAGGCACTTCTCAAAACCGCGATTCACCACTAGTTTACCTACAGCATCCTTAGGAAGCTGCTTTTTGAGACCCGCTGGCAACACCACACGACCCTTGTCGTCTAGCTTGACTTCGAATTCTCCTATGTAAAGTGGTTTTGACACGGCTGTAATTATTTCTTGATGTCAAAAGTAAAACGAATTCTCCCACTTTCTCCCACTATCTCCCACTTTTTGACATAAGTATTCCACAAGCTATGTTATTTGCTTGATTACCAATGAAATAATAAGTGGCACAAAATCCATAATATTTTAATAATTAGCGTTTATGGACGGATAAAAAGGGGTGGTTTGTAAGATTAAGGGAGAAAGTGGGTGATTTTGGGGGATTTCCCCTATTTATGTATTCAAAGGATTTGCAGCAAATGACAAAAGGGAATAAATCAGGTTTCTCAAATTATAAGACCTTTCTTTTTTTTTCACCAAAAGATAGAGCCCCTAGATCGTAGTCACTTCGTGTGAAAAAAGAATCCTACGAAAAATCAATCACGTATCTTTGTAGCAGTATATGCCGCAAGAACAAAAGCCAAAACCAAGTCCTACCGAAGCCAAGAGCAAGTTGCACAGTCGAAACAGACACAAGCAGAGGTATAATTTCAAGCTGTTGATAGAAGAGAATCCTGCATTAAAAAAATATGTAGCTGTAAATAAGCATGGTTCAGAAACCATTGATTTCTTTAACGCAGAAGCAGTAAAGCTTCTTAATCAAGCATTACTCAAAAAAGACTACGGCATAGATCACTGGGATATACCACAAGACTACTTATGCCCACCCATTCCTGGCAGAGCAGACTACATACACCACATAGCAGACCTACTGGGAAGTGATGATGATGACCAGATACCAAGAGGACCACGGGTAAAAGCTCTAGACATTGGTACGGGAGCAAATTGTATTTACCCAATAATAGGCACTGTAGAATACGACTGGAACTTTGCTGCGGCAGACATCAATCCTAAAAGCATTCAAATAGCTACGGCTATTACAAAGGCAAACAAGCTAGGTATAGATGTACGGCTACAACCCAATCCTTCCAATATTTTTAAAGGAATCATTAGCCCGGATGAGCACTTTGACATTACGACGTGCAACCCACCTTTTCATGCAAGTGCAGAAGAGGCAGTAAGTGCTAATATGCGAAAAGTGAAAAGTCTAACCAAAGGAAAAGCTACAGATAGCCAAGGCAATAAGCCTACAAAGGCTGTGAGTTTTGGTGGTCAGCATACCGAGCTTTGGTGCATAGGCGGGGAGCTCCGCTTTGTACGTGATATGATAAAAGAAAGTGCCCTTTTCAAAAAGAACGTACTCTGGTTTAGTACTTTGGTAAGCAAACAAGGCAACTTAAAAGATATCTACGAAGCTCTACGAGCAGTCAATGCTCAACAAGTAAAAACTATAGATATGGGACAAGGAAACAAGAGTAGTCGCATAGTAGCTTGGTCCTATCATACAGCTAACAGAAGAAAGCTGTGGAGACAGGAAAACAGAAATAGCTAACAGATAAAACAGCATTTGTTTCCTTCGCGGCTTGTTAGACGTTCAAAACATATTATTAAATGAGCTATCTTCAAGATTAGTTTAGCGTGTTACTCGGTTTTACGCCTTGACTTTACGATTTTATTAGTTGCTCTAATCCGTACTTTATTGGCCTCACTTCGCCTTAGACACAAAGCTTATAAGTAAACCCCTCTTAACTCACCTCGCCTAAATTTCGACTTTATATTATCCGCCTAACAACTCCTTCCGATATCTATCAGTAAAGGATAACCATAAAAACTTTCGAGTAACCACTAAAAAAAAAGCGAGCTTCACAGCTCGCCTTTCATTTATTCATTGACAACTAAAGTACATTCACCCTTTGACTAAGCACAGGATGACACCATTTAACCTACATCCTGATTTGAGTCGTTGGCAGGTTTGTCGTCTCTATTTCGATTATCTGGACGGTCGTTTCGATTATCTCTACGTTCTCCCCCACGATTGTCTCTTCCGCCACCTCGGTTATCTCTACCTCCGCCACGTCTATCATCTCTGCCACCTCTACGGTCGCCGTCACGATTTTCTCTCGGCGGACGCTCTACATATCCTTCTGGTTTCTCAGTAAGAACTTTCATAGATAGCTTAAGCTTACCGCTTCTCTCGTCTACAGCTAGTAACTTTACAGTCACTTCTTGCCCTTCAGAAAGTGGAGCTTTGTCCATAGTTTCTATGCGTTCCCAAGAAATCTCAGAAATATGAAGTAGCCCTTCTTTACCTGGAAGTATCTCTACAAATGCACCGAAGTCCATTATCTTAGTGATTTTACCTGTGTATTCAGTTCCTGGCTCAGGATCAGTAATGATACCTGTTATCCATTCTCTAGCTGCCTCTATCGGGCCACTACCTATACCTGATATCTCAACACGTCCAGTATCTCCAACTTCTTCAATAGTAATAATAGCCCCTGTCTCTGCTTGGATTTGTTGTATAACTTTACCTCCAGAACCGATACAAGCACCAATTTTATCTTTAGGTATAATCATCACCTCTATTTGTGGTGCGTGATCTTTAAGACCTACATTTGGTTTAGAGATAGTTTTCTCCATCTCAGCAAGTATGTGCATTCTACCTTCTTTAGCTTGAAGCAATGCTTCTTCTAATACATCGTAAGAAAGACCTTCTACTTTCATATCCATCTGACAAGCGTAGATACCATCTGCATTACCTACTACCTTAAAGTCCATATCTCCTAGATGATCCTCATCTCCTAAGATATCTGAAAGAATAGCGTAACGACCTTCTTTGTCTGCTACCATTCCCATAGCGATACCAGAGGCACCGGCTTTCACTTGGATTCCTGCATCCATCATAGCCATACTAGCAGCACATACTGTAGCCATAGAGCTACTTCCATTACTTTCTAATATGTCAGAAACGATACGTAGTGTATATGGAAAATCGTCTGGAATCATTCGCTTGATACCTCTTTCTGCTAATGCACCGTGACCTATTTCTCTTCTACCTGGACCTCTATTAGGTCTAGCTTCTCCTACAGAGAAAGAAGGGAAATTATAGTGTAGCATTAACTTGCTAAATGATTTAGCTTGATAGTTGTCTATCATCTGCTGGTCTAGTTTAGAACCCAATGTTACAGATGTAAGTGACTGAGTTTCTCCTCTAGTGAACAAAGCAGAACCGTGAACTGAAGGTAGGTAATCTACCTCAGACCAGATTTGTCTTACCTCATTAAGTGCTCTACCGTCAAGTCTTTGCTTCAGGTCGAGCATCATATTACGAACAGCTTCTTTTTTAGACTTAGCTAGGTATCTTTTTACCATAGTCATAGTCTCACCATCTGTATCTTGTGGCAGTGAATCTATGTACTCTTTATTGATAGCAGAGAATTTAGTAGCACGTTCATCCTTTTCAGAAGGAACTTTAGCTGCATCATAAAAGTGCTGATATGTAGCCTCCTTTACAGTAGCAGCTAATTCTTCAGAATTAGTTTCGTGGCTGTACTCACGCGGTGCTTTTCTGCCACCCATTTGGTCGCAAAGAGCAAGCTGTGCCGCACAATCTTTTTTGATGTATGTATGAGCAAACTTTAATGCCTCTACCATTTCTTTTTCAGATACTCCGTTCATTTCACCTTCCACCATATTGATGTCAGCTGCTGTACCAGCTACTAAAAGGTCCACGTCAGAATTTTCCATTTCAGTAGCAGTTGGGTTAATAACCCACTCGCCATTTATTCTACCTACTCTAGGAGCAGAGATAGGACCTTCGAAAGGGATATCTGTTATAGTCAAGGCTGCAGAAGCTGCAAGTGCTACAAGTGAATCTGGCAATACCTCTGCATCTGCAGATAAAAGCTGAATCATAACTTGCGTCTCTGAGTGATAATCACTTGGGAAAAGTGGACGAAGTGTTCTGTCTACGATTCTACATACAAGTATTTCTGAGTTAGAAAGACGACCTTCTCTACGAAGGAAACCTCCAGGGATACGGCCACCAGCTGCAAATTTTTCTTGGTAATCTACCGACATGGGCAGAAAATCTACGCCATCTCTTGCGTCTTTGTTTGATACTACAGTGGCTAGGAGTTTTAGTCTGCCTTGAGAAAGCACTACAGCACCGTGTGCTTGTCTTGCTAATTTCCCTGTTTCTAGTGTGACATCTTTGCCATCACCGTAGGATAATGTTTGTGTAAATACGTTCATAATTGTTGCGGTTCTTCCGCCAATGTTTAAAAAAATGTTTCATCGCAGACCCAATGCCTACGAGGTTTTTATTTTTTGCTCTACATTGTTGAAATTAAAAGCTATCTAGATATTACGACCTACATGCTAGTAATTATTCGACTATCGAAAACAAAAAGTGTATATGCACAAAAACACTAGCGTTAGCTAATGCATTTTTGTACAAGCTAGTTTCTCAACTACACGAACGGGACTTTTTCCAGAAAGAGTTTTGCTAGCGTAATGCCAGCATAGGCTTATTACTTTCTGATGCCTAACTGCTTGATAAGCTCACGGTAGTGAACAATATCTTTCTTAGCAATATATTTTAGGAAAGATCTTCTCTTACCTACTAGTTTTACCAATGTAAGTTCTGTAGAAAAATCTTTTTTGTTCTTTTTAAGGTGCTCTGTAAGGTGAGATATTCTGTGTGTGAATATGGCAACTTGTGCTTCTGCATGCCCAGTGTTTTTAGCGTCTCCGCTGTACTGTGCTATTAGTTCTGATTTTGTCTCTGCTGTTAATCGCATCTTTTATAATTGTAAATATTTCTTAAATATTTCTATTTAAGGGTTGCAAAAGTAAGAATTCTAATTGATACTAAGCCACTAACTATTAATTTATTTAACTTTGAAGAGTAGTAGCCGACATACAATGAGAAAACTATTGCTTTTCATACCTTTAATTTCAATTGCAACGGTTGTCTTGGGACAGATGAACCTTGTTCCTAATGGAGATTTTGAAGAATATTGGTCAATACCGGACGGACTATTAAAGGAGTCAGATCTTAGTCAACATCTCCTCTCTTGGCTATCTCCCACAGCTGGAAGTCCAGACTATATACATTATAACTCTACAAATGCTGAAAACTCAGTACCATATCAGATATTTCAAGTGAATTCAACTGATTATTACAGAAATTATCAATTACCTCAATCTGGCAGAGGATTTATTGGAATTGCAGCAGGGATTTCATCCTTTTACGAGCAAGGACTAGTATGTGAATCTGTCCAAACAAAGCTTAAATCTAAACTAATTAAGAATCATAAATATGCCCTTAAATTTCATACTGCACGACTTGGATATTCTGACTTCTCATTGCATACAGCCGGAGTAAAGTTAACTGTAGACTCAATAAGACAATATCTGCCATTTACTAACCCACATTACATGAACTTTGACACTGCATATACAGCTGATTACTATGTAGACTCTATTGTTTATAACGACACTACCTGGCATCAAAATGAGTCAATACTAAAAGCAAAAGGAGACGAAGAATGGCTTACTTTCGGAAACTTTGGCAAAAAAAACGACTATTTAAAATATCTAGGACAACCAAAATTATTAAGGACATATTTTTTTGTAGACAACATTTCGCTTACAGAAACACCATGTTTAGTGGGTCCAGAAACAGTATGTGAGGGTGAATATGTAAAACTGTATAGCACGTTCAAAGGTAAATTTGAATGGAGTCTCGACAATAAGTTTGCAACTATATTTAGCACAGACAGTATCGTTAGTCTATTTGCAAATAAGACAAAAAAAATATTCCTAAGGTCTCCTGGCGGCATCGATAGCTTGATGCTTCAAGTAATCCCGAAATCGTACTCCGAAACTAATGTAGTATCATGCTTTGATTTCACTTCTCCTTCAGGAAATATTCATTCTTCAAGCGGCACTTATTATGATACAATTTCAAACCACTTAGGATGCGATAGCATAATTATATCTCACTTTACTCTGAATACAGCAAATGCTTCCATTTCTTTGACTGACAGAATCCTGAGTACAAATGAGACCTTGAATGTGGCTGAATATCAATGGACAACTTGCAATCAAGAATCTATTCCATTGCCCGATGCTACAAGGAGGTTTTTTACTCCTGCAAAAGACGGTTGGTACTCTCTTGTGATAAATCAGAATGACTGCACAGACACTAGTGAATGCGTCTACGTCAATACACCAAGGCTCTCAGACAACATTTCGATCAGACCAAACCCTACATTCGGAGATTTAAATATAGTCTTAGGATACACATTTAATGAGATCTCATACCAAATTTACAATCCCATCGGCGAACTAATTGAAACCAAAAACCTATTGAAAGTAAAGACATTCAGAATAGACATGGCTCAATATGCGGCTGGAGTGTATTTCATTAGAGTAAGAGACAAAGATGATATCATATCTGAACAAATATTAAAGATTCGTTAGTACCCCCCAGCCCACTTACGAACAAACCACTCTAAACTAAGTAGCGACAGGAGCAACCAAAATATCCATTGGAATTTTATGAGGTCTTCTAACTTGTTCTCTTCTTCAATAACAGATTTAAGATTCTTGTTAGTAAGAAGATTCTCCCCTAGCTCATCAACACCAGCCAGCGAGACAAACTGGCCTCCCGTAGCTGACGATAATCCTCTGAGCATATTAAAATCTGCAGTGAGATTCACAAGTTCCTTCTGCTGACCTACTATGGTAAAGTATCCTTTATCTGCAAGAGAAACTCCTCCTACAGTAGCTTTAGCTTCGTATAGATATGCACCCGCTTCTAGGTTTCTCAGCACAAGTCTGTATTGGCTTCCGCTAGCAGTCATAGTATGTTTATACCCCTTACCAACTGCATCTTTCAGATTTATATTAATCTCCTGGCCGCTTATAGGATTTAGACTCTGGTTATATAACTCCCCAAGCAATGTAACGTCCTCTCCTACTCCATACTGCTTAGCACTCGGATATACTTTTAGCAGTTTCTTATCTTCTTTTACCGCTAGATACTGCACCATCTTAGTCACTAGACTATTCACCCCTTCGTGTGTTTCGTTTTTCTCAAAATCTACCAGTCTCCACTGCCAAAGTCCTGTACCTGCTACTATTCCTAGTCTTGACTTATTGCTGGCATTTAGCAATATAAGTGGCTCCTCTGTCGTCACAGATCCTATCTGCTGGTAGAGCAATATATCACTGGGTTGGTATCCTTTGTACTTGCCAAATGCTGCTTTGAGCGGAGGCCATTTCTTTATGTTTTGAGCTAAGTCAGCCTCTAACTCAAAGTATTCAAACCCTCCGTTGGCTAATGGTAACGCTGCATTAGTGCCTCTGCCAGAAGCACTAAATTTAATATCTTGACTACCACCATTAAAGATACGGCTATCAAAATCATCTCCAACTATTAGCAATACAGGGATTCCTGAACTCTTTAGTTTTTCATATAAATTTAACTGAGCTGGCGTAGCAAACCAATTATGCAAAATCACTAAATCTACATCTGATGATACTTCATATGACTTTAAAGATATGGATGCTTCGTAATTTTCATTGGTATTCACCGCAGCACGCAGCATACCAAGATCTGGGTGTGGTGCGTCTGCCCATATCGCAACCTTCTTTTTACCATCTATTACATCTACATATAGCGTATATACGTTATTCCCTATATTCTTTTCATTATCGAAGGTAGTAAGTCGCACTTCTACTTTATTCTGACCCAGTTTCTGAGCTTTAGCCACTACATCCGCTTCGTAAAAGAAATTCTTCTTATCTATGAAGATACTCTTTTGTAAGATAGTGTTTCCATTGAGCAATACCAGCATATTAGCCTGTTTACCTATGAGTTTGGTAGCCTTCACCTCTACTCGTAGTGGAAATTCATTTCCTAAATACGCTAAAGAATTGTGAGAAACATTATTTACACCTATGTCTGCGTATATGGTAGTATCCCCTACTCCTATAGTATAGATAGGTACTTTGTAATTTTCTGCTACAAAACTCGGATTACTTCCTCCAGTATAGATTCCGTCTGTGAGTAGAACTACTCCGCCTAGGTTTTGATTTACGTACTGCTCTTTAGTGTATCTAAGTGCTTGTGAAATGTCAGTTTCAGAACCCGATGCAGTATACTTCTCTGCAGTAGTAAACTGCGGCACATTACTAAATGAAATCACGTCCACCTGATACTTTTCAGACAACTTTATCTGTAAATCGGCCACTTGCTTAGAGATAGTCTCTAGAGTCTCCCCACTTTGAATCATAGACTTAGAGTCATCTACTACTACAGCTATGATTGGCTTTTGGGTAATAAACCCTGCATACTTAAGCACAGGACCGAGTAGTAAAAATGCTAATATACTCCCGAGGAAAAACCGAAGAGTAGGCAGCAAAATCTGCACCCATCTATACTCAGCAAATCGATCGCTATCTTTAGACTTGTAATATAGTATAGCAGCATAAGCCAGTCCAACAAGTGGACAAAGCAATACAAACCACCACGGATAGGCTACGGAGATGTTCCAATTCAAGTCGGTGAAATTAGCACATTGATTGATTAGTTGACAAGTGAACTTTGATTATGTGCATCTTCTGTTCTCAACTATTCGTCTTCCTTTAAAAATTTCACGCTTTGAATGAACAATTTCGTTAATTATTTATTTCACTAATAACTAAATTTTAACTTCGCAGCCGTGATAGAAACAGACATCATAATAATAGGTGCAGGACCGACAGGACTTTTTGCCGTTTTTGAAGCAGGACTACTTAAACTAAAGTGCCACTTAATAGACTACCTCCCACAGCCCGGAGGGCAGTTAACAGAGATATATCCAAAGAAACCAATCTACGATATCCCAGGATTCCCTAGCATATTAGCAGGCGAGTTAGTCGATAATCTAATGGAACAAGTAAAGCCTTTCAATCCTGGATTTACTCTAGGAGAAAGAGCTGAGAGCATAGAAAAGACCGATGACGGACAATTTATAGTAACTACTGAAAGAGGTACCGCTCATAAAGCTCCTAACATAATGATAGCGGGGGGGTTAGGGTGTTTCGCTCCTCGTAAACCAGAGTTAGTAAACCTAGAAAAATACGAAGATCACGGAGTAGATTATATCATTAAAGAACCTGAAAAGTTTCGTGATAAGAAGGTAGTGATAGCTGGCGGTGGAGATAGTGCTCTGGACTGGTCTATATTCCTAGCAGACGTGGCTAGTGAAGTCACCTTGATACACAGACGCACTTCTTTTAGAGGTGCTTTAGACTCTGTAGAAAAAGTAGAAAACCTCGTAGCAGCTGGTAAAATGACGCTAATCACTGAGGCTCAAATATCTGCATTAGACGGTGGCGATGAGCTGGATAAAATAACTGTAACCGAAAATAACGGAATCGTAACAGAGATTGACGTAGATTACTTCATCCCACTATTTGGGCTAAGCCCAAAACTAGGTCCAATAAAAGAATGGGGCCTAGACCTAGGTAAAGAAGCCATAGTCGTAAATACGATGGATTACCAAACTAATGTTCCTGGCATATTTGCAATAGGCGATATCAATCAGTACGAAGGTAAGTTAAAGCTTATTCTTTGCGGTTTTCACGAGGCTACTCTGGCTATACAAAGCTGCTACAAACGCATATTCCCAGACAAGAAACTAGTGCTAAAATATACTACTGTAATGGGAGCTCCTGGGACCTAAATTTGTCCTTCCTTCGATACATTCCCCTATTCGCGGAACACTCTAGCTGACAAAACCAGGAAGGATACCAAGTTTCACTAAAAACCATATTTCATTGAATAGCCCTTTGTCCTTCTGAGTGTCTTTCGACGATAGGATAAGAATGTATCGAAGGATAATTTTAAACTTAAAATGAAGGTATACCACAATAACAGATGCTCTAAGAGCAGACAATGTCTAGCCTTAATTCCAAAAGATGGTGTTGAGATAATAGACTATATCAAAAACCCCTTGACCAAGGAAGAACTCACAGCATTAATCAATAAAATAGGTATCGCACCTTTGGAACTCGTGCGGAAAGGGGAAGCTATTTGGAAAGAGAACTACAAGGGCAAAGACCTAAGTGATAGAGAAATTATAGATGCTATGGTAGCAAATCCAAAGCTCATAGAAAGGCCAATAGTAGAAACTGAAGATAAGGCTGTGGTTTGTAGACCTCCTGAGTTGGTGCAGGAGATGCTTAATTAAATCTAAGTTTAAGGCTAAGAATTGGACTAGTACCTAACAAAAGTAGTACGTAGACCTGAACGACTTTTTCTCTAAGGGTTCGCTTAATAGAATTAAGCAATGAATTCTCAGACTAACTTTAAAATATTCCCGATAGTTATTTAGACAGAATAACGAAAACACAAAGCAACTAAACACTCTTCCTAATCTCCACCTGATGAGGGTACGGTATTTCGATATTATTATCGTCTAAAGCTTTTTTGATAGCCTCATTAGCTTCGAAATAAACATTCCAATAATGCTCTCCAAGGGCTGTAGGTCTGACAACTAAGTCCACTGAACTATCCCCAAAACCTACGACTCCTAGAAATGGAGCAGGGTATGGCAGTACATTAGGCATAATATTAGGTATGAATAACAAAAATAGGATAAAAAGCTGGGCTTAAAACCTAAGTTTACAAATAGCGAATTATCTTCGCCCTTAGCTTTTATCATGAAGATATCATACAATTGGTTAAAACGATTCATCAACTTAGAATTACCTTTAGAAGAAATATGCGAAAAACTCACTATGAGTGGGTTAGAGGTAGAGCACATCGTAAAAACTGAGTCCATAAAAGGTGGGCTCAAGAATCTAGTAGTGGGGCACGTACTCACCAAAGAGAAGCATCCAAGTGCAGACAAGCTGAATAAGACTACCGTGGACATAGGAAATGGCATTGTGCTCAATATTGTATGTGGAGCTCCTAATGTAGATGCCGGACAAAAAGTAGTGGTAGCTCCTGTGGGTACCACCCTATACTCGGACGAAGGAAGTTTTGAGATAAAAAAAGCTAAAATCCGAGGGGAAGCATCGGAAGGAATGATATGTGGAGAGGATGAGATAGGGTTAGGCTCAGATAAATCTGGCATAATGGTATTAGATAGTAGCCTTACTCCTGGCACTCCTCTGGCAGAAGTATACAAAGTAGAAACAGATCATCAACTTGAAATAGCCATCATACCCAATAGAGGTGACGCCATTTCTCATATGGGCGTAGCTCGCGAGCTACAAGCACTTACCGGCGAGAAGTACAAAAAACCAACCATAGAAAGTATAGACGCTCGTGGGCAAATGCGAGTAGATGTAAGCATAGATGACGCTAAGGCTACGCCAAGATATAGTGGTATCACTATAACCGGGGTAGAAATAAAAGAATCGCCAGATTGGCTCAAGAAGAGACTAAAGTCCATTGATCTTAAACCTATAAATAACGTGGTGGATATCACCAATTTTGTTCAGCATGAAATAGGCCAGCCACTTCACGCTTTTGACTACAACAGATTATCTGGGAACAAAATAGTAGCTAGATATGCTAAATCAGGAGAAAAGCTCATAACACTAGACGAGGTAGAGCGAGAACTAACCGAAAAACATCTTATCATAGCAGATGCAGATAAACCTCTAGCTCTAGCAGGTGTGCTCGGCGGATTAGATTCTGGAGTATCTAGTATTACAAGTACCATCTTCATAGAGAGTGCATACTTTAATCCTGCAGCTGTGCGTAAAACAGCTAAGAGCTTTGGGTTAAATACAGACTCTAGCTATAGATTCGAACGCGGCACAGACCCAGAAATGGTAACCTTTGCTCTTACACGAGCTGTAAACCTCATCTTAGAAGAAGCCGGAGGAGAAGTAGCCTCAGAGGTAGTAGATGTTTATCCGGAAATTATAGAGCCGGTACAAATAGAAATAAAACTAGACGAATTAAATAAGTTTGTAGGCCATGAGATTCCAGAAGATGATACTCTCAGAATACTTCAAAGCTTAGAGATTAAAATAAAAGCAAATAACAACCGAAATCTATTTTTAGAAGTCCCTAGATACAGACCAGACGTAGAACGGCCAGTAGATATATACGAAGAAATACTGCGTGTTTATGGGTTTGACAATATTCCTATTCCACAGAAAGTAAACTACGTACCCTCGGTGATAGACAAGAACTCCCCCAACAAGATAAAAACCAAAGTAAGCAACTACCTAAGTAGCATCGGGTTCAATGAGATAATGAATAACTCACTGGTGGCAAGCAACTTGTACAGTGAAGACCAATTAGCAGAAGCAGTCTATATGCTTAATCCACTGAGCCAAGATATGAACGTAATGCGTATGGAACTTGTGAACTCCGCACTCAGTTCTGTAGCATACAATGTGAATCGTAAAAATTTAAATCTTAAATTTTATGAGTTTGGGAAAACTTACTTCAAAAGAGATGGAAAATACGTAGAACTAGAATCACTACAACTTACCTTCTCGGGAAATAGACATCCAGAGCACTGGAGTACAAAGAGTGAAAAAGCTACTCCTAACCAGCTGCTAGCTGTGGCTGCTAATGTTTTTCAGAAGCTAAATATAGAGGCGAAACAACTAGATAAACTAGTAACAGTAAGCACTATAAACAAACAGCAGATGAAAGCACACGGACTCAAACAAGAGGCGATTTCTGTACACATAGACTGGGACGCTTGTTTAAAACTAGCTAACAGCACTATCAAGCTACAAGATATCCCGATATTCCCTGTAGTACGAAGAGATTTATCTCTAGTTCTAGATAAGGAAGTAAGCTATAAGGAAGTAGAAAAAATAGCCAAACAAACACTTCAGCAAGCACTTATAGATATCCTTCTGTTTGATGTGTACGAAGGAAAACCCTTAACAGAAAACCAAAAATCGTTTGCGGTAGCATTCTTCTTATATAACCCAAAGAAGACGATGGAGGACAAGGAAATAGATGCATTAATGGTGAAATTAATCGCTAACTTTGAAACTAATCTCAACGCTATTATTAGAAAATAATGGAACTATTTGCTCGATTAGAAAATATAGAATTTCACATAAAACAGCTAAAAACCAGGTGTGCAATACTAGAAAATACGAACGATCAACTGAAGATAGAAAACAATAATTTAAAACAAGAAGTAGAAACAAAAACGCAAGCCTTACTAAATACTGAAGAAACAAATAAAATTAGTAAACTTGCAGAGAGTGCGGGTTCATCTACAGATACATCTGAGTTTAAATCACAAATAGACCAGATAATTAGGGAGATAGACCAATGCTTGACGTTAATAAAACAATAAACCAAAACAACCAAACAGACTACAATGTCTGAACGAGAGATATCCATAAAAGTAAATATATGTGATCGGTTTTATCCGTTACGCATCAAAACCTCTGAAGAAGGAGGAGTGCGTAATGCGGCCAAAACAATAAATGAAAGGGCAAAATTCTATATCGAAAATTTTTCGGTACAAGATAAGCAAGACGCTCTCTCTATGGTAGCCTTGGAATTTGCCTCAGAAGAAAAAGGGGCCAATAAACAAGACCTAGATTTAGAAAACATAAACACTAAGCTTATAGAACTAGAGCATTTGCTCGACATTTAAAAAAGAATACGGATAGTCACTACTTCATACGTTTAGTCATTTTTTTAACACTAAATAAGAAAAAGAAAAATGATGACATCAATTATAGCAGCCATAGTAGCACTTCTCATAGGAGGAGGTGCAGCTTGGGTAATAGCTAGCAAAAACACAAGTACCAAAGCTATAGAAACTGAGGCTAAGGCTGAGTCTATACTTGCGAATGCACAATCTAAAGCAGAATCCATTAAATCTAAAGCAGACTCTTACAGGAGAGAGCGTGAGTTAGAAGCCAAAGAAAAGTTTCACAAACTTAAAAATGACCACAACCAGTCTACTAGAGATAAGGATAAGGAACTGGACGATCGTTTTAACGATGTAAAAAGAAAAGAGCAAAGCCTAGATGCTAAAATATCTCATAACACTCAGAAAGAAAAAGAGCTTGATGAAGTAAAGAAAAACTTAGCTAGCCAAGTAGATATCGTAAAGATAAAACAAGAGGAGCTAAAAGATCAAATTAGTGCTCAGATCTCTCAATTAGAAAAAATAGCTGGATTGAGTAAGGAAGATGCTAAAACTCAAATGATAGAAGCTGTAGCTAAAGATGCTCGTACAGAAGCTCTGAGCCAGCAAAAACTAATAATAGAAGAAGCAAAGCTATCTGCTAATAAAGAGGCTAAGCGTATGATTCTGCAAACCATACAGCGTACAGCAGCAGAGCAAGCTATAGAAAATTCTGTAACAGTATTCAATATAGATAATGACGACATAAAAGGCCGTATAATCGGTAGAGAAGGTCGTAATATTAGAGCATTGGAAGCAGCTACAGGCATAGAGATTATCGTAGATGATACTCCAGAGGCAATCATTCTTTCTGGTTTTGACCCAGTAAGAAGAGAGATAGCTAGACTAGCACTCCACAGACTAGTAGCAGATGGCAGAATACATCCTGCTCGTATTGAAGAGATAGTAGAGAAAACTAAGAAAGACGTAGAGCAAGAAATAAATGAGTACGGTGAAAAAACAGTAATTGATCTTGGTGTAAACGGACTTCACCCAGAACTTATCCGTATGATAGGTCGTATGAGATTCCGTTCTTCATACGGACAGAATCTACTGAAACACAGCAGAGAGGTAGCTAACCTCTGTGCTACTATGGCAGCAGAGTTTGGCTTAGACGCTAAGCGAGCAAAAAGAGCAGGACTGCTACACGATATAGGTAAAGTACCTGATAGTGATAGTGAAATGCCACACGCATTACTCGGAATGAAACTGTGTGAAAAGTACGGAGAACACCCAGAAGTGTGTAATGCCGTGGGAGCTCACCATGATGAGATAGAAATGACCAACCTGTACTCTCCTATTGTACAAGCTTGTGATGCTATAAGCGGATCAAGACCAGGAGCACGCAGAGAGGATAGTGAAAACTACATTAAACGTCTACAAGACTTAGAGAAACTAGCACTTGGATTTGAAGGTGTAGAGAAATCATTTGCCATACAAGCAGGTAGAGAACTACGTGTGATAGTAGACAGCAATTCACTAGACGATAAGCAGGCAGACTTACTTTCATTTGATATCTCACAGAAGATAATGAAGGAAATGATCTACCCAGGACAAATCAAAATAACTGTAATACGCGAGCGTAGAGCAGTGAATTATGCTAAGTAGGAACATAAGAATAAATACGTTACAGAAAACGCAGCTTTTAATGAGAGCTGCGTTTTTTTGCTTTGTATAAAACTGTCATTCCCTAAGTTATCCATAAAACATTATGTATTTCACAAGCATATACCTACTATAAGATTATAAGATGAAAGTACTAATGATAGGAGCTGGCAACATAGGACTTACCTTTGCCGAAAGGGTGGTAGACTCACCCCATATAAAGAATAAGCACCTGCCTTTCTATGACAAGAGTGAAGAAGTAAGACAGCATCTCAAAGAGGACTCTATGGAAGATAACAATGTAAATACACTCATAAAAGATGCTGCTTATGCTACATTTCATAGGGCCCTAGAACTAGGGCAGGAGAACTAGTAATACACTTAAGATAAATTCTATTTCAAGCTAATAAAATGAACATACTTCTCAAAAACATAAAACAACTCATTGGAATCACAGAGAATTCTGACACCATAAAAAAAGGGAAAGCACAAGGCGAAGTAAAGACCTTGGAGAATGCTTATCTGATAGTAAGGAACAATATTATAGAGTCTTTTGGGCCTATGAGTGAGTGCCCAGAGCTAAGTATGGATAACCACGACTGCACTGGCCGCCTAGTGCTACCTATGTATGTAGATAGTCATACGCACTTAATCTTTGCAGATAGTAGAAGTGGCGAAATGAACATGCGACTGCACGGCAAAAGCTATCAAGAAATAGCTGAAGCTGGCGGCGGCATACTAAATAGTGCCGCAAAACTTCACGCTATGAGCGAGCAACAGCTATATGACGAAGCTCAGGAGCGAATGGGGAACGTGATAAAACAAGGAACTGGGGCTATAGAAATAAAAAGCGGATACGGCCTTAACATAGAAGACGAAATGAAAATGCTGCGGGTGATACGCGTATTAAAATCGCTCTCTCCTATTCCTATAAAAGCCACTTTTCTAGGTGCTCACGCATTGCCTACAGAATTTAAAAACCATAAGGATGCCTATATGTATCTCGTGACCAAGGAGATGTTACCTCGCATAGCAGGAGAAGGCTTAGCGGATTATATTGACGTTTTTTGTGAGACAGGATACTTTAGCCTAGACGACCTAAAGCAAGTCATAGAAGCTGGTGATAAGTACGGGCTGAAAGCCAAGGTACACGTGAACCAATTTAGCTCTTTTGGTGCGGTGAAAATGGCTTGTGAAATGGGGGCACTATCTGTAGACCATCTAGAAGTGATGAAAGACGAAGACTATGCGGCACTAGTTTCTTCTAATACTATAGCTACTGGACTTCCACTTTGTTCGCTATTTCTTGATATCCCTTATACTCCTGGAAGACAATTAATCGATAAGAACATTCCACTTGCTATAGCCAGCGATTTCAATCCAGGCTCATCGCCTAGCAGTAACCTAAACCTTGCCTTTGGACTAGCGTGTAGTCAAATGAAACTGACACCAGAAGAAGCTTTTAATGCTTTGACGTATAATGCAGCTTTTGCTATGGAAGTGCAAAATGAAGTAGGAAGTATCCAAGTAGGCAAAAAAGCAAATCTCATTGTCACTAAACCTGCCAATGGATTAGAAGATATTCCCTATTGGTTTGGGGATAGTATGATAGGTAGCGTGGTAGTTTAGTGCTTTCACACTTGCACCACTGTTTCACATACCAGCCGAAGCTTCAGTAAATTTCTTAGTACGCTCTAGCAGTACTTCCTTGCATGTAATAAACGTAACTTCGGTTAACTACCTGATTGCCTCCTGGCGTAGGATAGTTTCCTGAGAAGTACCAATCACCTAAATGATTTGGACATGAAGCGTGCAATCCTCTAATAGTTTGATACACAATTTCCACTTCTGCTTTCATTCCATCAGGAGTTACTAATCTACCTATTTCGGCTTCTATTTCTTTATCCGTATATCGATCATACAGCATTTTCACTTTATTTTTCATTTCCGCTACAGGCTTCTCTAGCTCAGCTTTGCACGCATCAAACACTACCTCCATAAACTGCTCATCTCCTTCTTTTTTCAAAAGACTTTTTACTGCCTGAAAAGCAATGAACTCATTCATGCGGCTCATGTCTATACCATAGCAATCGGGATACTTAATGATAGGAGCACTAGACGCTACAATTATTTTTTTAGGGCCTAATCTGTCTAGTATACGGAGTATACTTTTTTTCAATGTAGTCCCACGCACTATACTATCATCTACTACCACAAGAGTATCTGTAGGCTTAACTACTTCGTATGTCACATCATAGCCGTTTCCTACTAGGTCATCTCTTCCTTCGTCTTGTGCTATGAACGTTCGTATTTTGGCATCTTTTATAAGGAGTTTTTCTCTTCTTATCTTTACAGACAATAGCTTATCTATCTGAGCTGCAGTAGCATTTTCTCCTAGCTTCAGCAACTGCTCTCGTTTCCACTTATCTAGGTATTTATATACTCCATCTATAAGTCCATAGTAGGATGTAGATGCCGTATTAGGTATATATGAAAATACAGTTGATCTGATATCAAAATCTAGTCTCTTCAGTATTTCTCTAGACAACTTTCGTCCTAGTTGCTTTCGCTCTTCATGTATCTTACCATCACTTCCTCTAGAGAAGTAAATTCGTTCAAAACTGCACGATAAGCGTTCTAGAGGTTCCAGTATTTGCTTCTCTTCGAAACTTCCGTCTCTTTTAACAATAAGTGCATTCCCCGGTTTTATCTCCTTAATGTCCACCATCTGCAGGTCAAAAGCAGTCTGTATAGCGGGTCGCTCACTCGCTACAACTACCACTTCGTCATTGGCCCAATAGTAGTTAGGACGTATCCCATTAGGATCACGCATTATAAATGCATTACCATCCCCTATGAGCCCTACCATATTATAACCCCCGTCCACACTTTTGAACGAGTTCTTTAGCACATTTTCTATGTCAAGATTATTCTTAATATACTCTGCAGTAGCAAGACTATCCATCCCATTATCTCTACATTCCTTATATAATTGCTCATTCTCGTCATCTAAAAAATGGCCAATTTTTTCGAGCATAGTCACATTATCACTTATCTCCTTTGGATGCTGACCTAGTTCTATCAACTGCTGATACATCTCCTGCACGTTGGTCACATTATAGTTACCCGCGAGTACTAGGTTTCTACTCATCCAGTTATTCTGACGCAGAAATGGATGAATATTCTCTATACTATTTTTTCCGTGTGTAGCGTATCTAAGATGCCCGAGCAATACCTCACCTGCATAAGGATACTTCTTTTTCAGCCATTTCGTATCTTGAACTTTCTCTTGATCTAGGCTTTCATATTTCTTATTTACACGTTCAAACAGCGTAGAGACGGCTTCATTTCCAATGGAACGCTCACGAGCTATATAACGACTACCATACTCTGGGTCTAGCTTTATGACTGCTAATCCAGAACCGTCCTGCCCTCTATTCAGTTGCTTATTCATGAGCATCTGAAGTTTCTTAAGGCCATACAGTTCTGATCCGTACTTTTCTTTGTAAAATTCTAGTGGTTTTCTGAGCCTTATAAAGGCTACTCCACACTCGTGTTTTATAGGATCGCTCATATACTGAGATTGAGTAAACAAAGGTATATCTTTGAACTATCAAAAGAACCACAGCTAATGAAAATACTCATAATAAATGGGCCTAATCTAAACCTATTAGGAACGCGAGAACCAAGCATCTATGGCGACACCACTTTTGAGTATTTCTTGACGCAAGTTAGAAACCAGTTTTCAACAGTGAAGATAGACTACTTTCAAAGTAATGTAGAAGGTGAATTGATAAATAAGCTGCACGATACCGAAGAGGAAGAATATGAAGGTATAGTGCTCAATGCTGGCGGATACTCGCATACTTCTGTAGCCTTGGCTGATGCCGTAGCTTCTATAAAAACACCTGTAGTGGGAGTGCACATTTCAAACATATATACTCGCGAAAATGAAAGACATATAGAGCTGCTTGCTCAATACTGTGTAGGCGGAATATATGGCTTAGGAATGAAGGGGTACGAACTTGCTATACAGCATTTTATTGCAAATTTTAAAACACTAAGGCACTAAGAAAAAGTGAGATTTATTATTGCAATTTTTCCTAATCTGAATTTTTTAGTACTTCCTCCAAATCTTCTAACTCCGTTAGACTCAACTTCGTTTTACTTCTAATTTGAATAGTTTTAAATCCTGCTCCTTTTCCTAAAAGGAATTTCACCTTACGGATTTCCCCTCCACGTAAAAATACACTATAGTTCAATTGATTATACCCAAATGCACGTACCTCAACATCTACTGAGTCTAAATCCAGTTTCAAAACAAACTCTCCGTTTTCATTGGACATAGTCCTATAATATAACTTAGTTTATAGTTTCTATGTATGCAAATGCAATCGGACAATTCATGTCTCTATCAAGCACTTGACCAAATAGATAGCTCACTATGGTATCTGCCACTAATACGACATCTCCATCGATAGAATAACTTGAATCACTCTGTATTGGAACACAAAAGTTATACTTAAATCTACCTTTACAAGATGACAAAGCACTTCCGCACAGAATATAAATTGTAAGATATTTTATCATTTGCTCATAGCTAAATAGTACATCTTAGTGCCTTAGTGTTTAACCTTTTTTTAGGTATCATAAGTCACTAAACTTCTTGTTGCCAGCGGCAAAATACTGCCACACAATAGATTTAGAATACAGAGAAACAGTAGTATCTCCTAACTTTTTCACAGCTTTTCTTTTCTGCAGCACTAGACCAAGACTACCCCAAAAAGCAACGTGGGCTTTGATAACCACCCCGAATAATGACGCCTGCCCTCCTACTAAAAATTTGAAAGCTGAAATGCCATCCAATATCATTCTCCAAAGGATAAGCACAAACCAAAATGGAGAGCTATGATTTTTAGCTATAAGAAATAGATTATTCCTGAAATTTAAAAAATATTTTCGGTCCGAACCTTCCGCCAACGTACCACCTCCTAAGTGAAAAATCTCTGACCGTGGCTGTACCATCACTTTATAACCCATACGCTGCATACGCCAGCATAGATCTATCTCTTCCATGTGAGCAAAGAAATCTACATCTAACGCTCCTGCACTATGGTACAATTCTGATCGTACAAACATACAAGCACCAGAAGCCCAAAACACTTCCATAGCCTCATCGTACTGTCCGCTATCTCCTTCTAAAGTATCAAAAACTCTACCTCTACAAAACGGGTATCCCCATTTATCTAAAAATCCTCCTGACGCTCCTGCATACTCAAATTTATCTGAGTCTTTAGCATCTAATATCTTCGGCTGTATAGCACCTATTTGCTTATCAGACAGGGCCATCTCTACTAGTGGAGAGAGCCAGTTTATAGACACTCTTACATCACTATTTAGCAATACATAGTAATCTGCTTCTATCTGTGTAAGTGCCCAGTTATACCCTCCTGCATATCCATAGTTTTCTGGAGATACGAGTAGTTGTATATTTTCTTTGTGATGCTGCTCCAGGTAAGCAACACTATCATCTGTACTTGCATTGTCTACTACCCAAACTTCTTTATTGCCATACGATGTAGCCAAAACGCCATCGAGAAAACGCTCTAGTAATGAGCGAGTATTGTAATTAAGAATAACTATTGCTACTTTAGGTTGCAAACTACTCAGCATACTTTATTTATTAATAAACACAAACTTCATACTATCGGGATGCACTAAGAGTATACAAAATGCTTCTGCTTTGATACGCATTTGCTTTTCAAATTCCTCTTTCTTTTCTTCTAGTATTATCTTTCTGGTCACCATCTCCTCTAGTGTACTTGCAGAAAAACTGAAGTGAGTATTATACTGAGATTTATCTATAACCTTCTGAGCTATTGCTATATCATCAGCATGAGCTAGTATAATGGGACACTTAGAATAGCCCCCGTCCACTATTGCTTTTACTGTTTCTGCAAGCTCTTTTTTCAAAGATTTCACATCTGCCTCTAGATTATAAAGTATCTCTTTCTCTGTGTTTTCTATCCCTGTGCTCATCTCTTCCTATTGTAAAAAAAAGTAAATTTTTATTTCGAATGGCGAAAGTCTGCAATAATTATCGTATTCTCGAAGAACAACTTAATTATATACCTAATATGAAAAAACTTACTTTATGCCTTGCTGTATGCACCGGCATACTCCTGACGAGTTGTAGTGATAATGAAACTACGAAATCTGTAATAGGTCTGCGACCCATCTATGGCACTATAGACGATATACAAAATTTCGTAAAATCTACGGAAGCACGAGAGTTAACCAGTGTAGGTAAGATATATACGTATCAAGATTATCTCTTTATAAACGAAGTAGGTTCTGGACTTCACGTATACAATAATCAAGATCCCAAAAACCCCGTGGCTCTTAAATTTATAAGTGTACCTGGCAATGTCGACATCGCTATAAAAAACCAATATATCTATGCAGATATGGGCAGCGGTATCATAACCATAGATATGAGCAACTTAGATGAGCTAGTAATTACAGATTTTAGCACAGAATATTTAGAAGAGAACTTAGATGTGAGACCTCCTCAACATCTAGTAGATCAATTGAATATTAGCGGTAAAGTATATTTTGAATGTATAGACCGATCTAAAGGAAAAATAATTACCTGGGAGAAACAAGAAATGCCACAACCTGAATGTTATATAGCAAACTAATTATGAAAAATTTTAAAGTATATACAACACTATTCGTCTTCTCTATTTTCCTTCTATTAGGATGTTCAGAAGATAGCGTAAATCAGAATACTACTACTTCATCAGAAAGTTCTGTAGGCGGAGGAAGCACAGGACAAGGCGGATCTACCACACGATTTACCATTGCCAATGACCACTTGTACATCGTCACTTCCAACACACTGTACACCTACTCACTGGCCAATGCTAGCAAACCTGAATTCAAAGAAAAAGTATGGCTAAGCTGGGGAGTAGAAACTATATTCTCTATGGGTAGTCACTTATTTTTAGGTACCCAAAATGGTGTATTGATATATAGTATTGCCGAACCTACTAAACCACTACGTGTAGGCACCTACACCCACATTACAAGTTGTGACCCAGTAGTAGCTGCAGGTAATTTCGCTTATTCTACACTTAGGACTACAGATAGATGCAATAGAGGTGTAAATAGACTAGATATCATCGATATTGAAGATATTACTAATCCTAGATTACTACATAGCTACACCATCACAAATCCTCAAGGGCTAGGCATATCAGGAGACTACCTTTATGTATGTGATGCTGGCAAAATCAATACGTACGACATACGTAACCCAAGAGCCGGTTCATCATTGATTCATTCAGACGTTTTATTTGGATGCTATGATGTCATAGTAAAAAACAATGTTTTGATAGTTGTGTCTGTAACGGGGGTAACTCAATATGATATAAACCCTGCAAATGGCGGACTCACAAAATTGAGCTCCATTGAAAGACAATAGATATATTTGACCTAGATTTAAAAACCAAGCATGAAAAAATCAATCATACTATTTTCGCTAGTACTATTTGGTATCAGCACGGTAACGTATGCACAAGATGATGCATCACCAATACAAAAAGGAGATTACAAAATACTGAAACTAGACGCTTTGAATCTGATGGGTATTGGAGTTCAGAAACTACATTTAGGCTATGAGATATCGCCTATGAAACAGAGCAAGAATAATCTACCTACCGTAAATTTTAATCTTACGATACCTTTCAACAGTATCAACTCGTTGGATATGAATTACGGTCTAGAAGGTGGCATGGAGTTACGTTTTTATCAGCAACGTAGGCAAGCAGCTAGTCTAGCAGCTGAAGGCGTGTTCATAGGTGTGGGTATAGATGGAGGTTACGTAAGCTTTGAAAAAGAAGACGAATACTATTTTTCCAATGGCGGTGGATACAAAACCTCGATTAACCAATATTCTAGAGTACGTACCGGCATCTACTTTATGCTAGGAGCACAAGCAAAACTAGCAGATAAGCTATATTTTGATGTCAACGTAGGAATGGGTTGGAGTAATGTAAACGTATCTGAACTAGACCCAGAAACAGATGCTACTCTTGTAAAAATAAACAACGTAAGCTCACCTTTTTACTCGCTTTACGAAGAGGGTAAGTACCAAAAATTTTATATGCCAGTAAGTTTTGGCTTAGGCTATAATTTTGGGAATAAATAATTCTCAACTAATTCCTGTATTTTCTGATTTAGAAATAGCTAGAGTAGCTACTCTATCTAAAACTATCTGGACACAACACTATACGCCTATTATAGGTAAGGAGCAGGTAGACTACATGTTACACAAGTTTCAGTCTGCCGAAACTGTTAAATCTCAAATAGCTGAAGGTTCTCAATACTTTCTGTTACACTCTGAGAACGATTTAGGTTACCTCAGTATCAAAGCAGAAGAGCAGACTCTTTTTTTAAGTAAAATATACCTACTCCAAACAGAGCGTGGCAAAGGCCTAGGCAAAAAGATGATGAATTTCATCACCAGTAAAGCTCACGAAATGAAACTCAATTCCATTCGGCTAACCGTAAACAAATACAACCACGATGCTATCGCATCTTATCAAAAGATGGGCTTCACGAAAAAACGCGAGGTTGTATTTGATATAGGAAACGGATATATAATGGATGATTACGAGATGGTACTAGAACTATAATCTATATAAGTTCTAATAACACTACGTTCTCTGAATGATGTGTCTGGGGGAACATATCTACCGCTCTACTTTTAGTCACTTTGTACTTACTAGACATCATTTCTAAATCACGAGCCTGTGTAGCTGGATTACAACTAACATATACTATTTTAGCACAAGCTATCTCAAGTAAATAGTCTACCACTTTAGGGTGCATGCCACTTCTAGGCGGATCAGTAATAATAATATCTGGACTACCATGCAAGTTGTAAAAATCTGCATTGAATACATCTTTCATATCACCTGCAAGAAAGGCGGTATTCTCTATTCCATTGAGCTTTGCATTTTCTTTGGCTGCTTCTATGGCCTCTTCTACTATCTCCACTCCTACTGCTTTCTGAGCCTTAGTAGCTGCTACACAAGTGATGGTACCTGTACCGCAATACAAATCATACACTACATCTGTAGACTGTATATCTGCAAAGTCTAAAGCCACTTGATACAATGTTTCTGCTTGCACAGGATTAGTCTGAAAGAATGATTTTGGAGAAATATTAAAGGTCAACCCACTTAATTTCTCTTGTATATCTGTGCTTCCACTATAGGAAATAAACTCTTGATCAAATGTACTATCGTTCATCTTTTCATTGATACAATAGTTCAGTGCTTTAGGTTCAAACTTTTCTTTAATCGCTTTCAGTAGATCTTGAATTTTAGTCTCTTCGTTTTTAGCAAAGATTACATTTATCATCCAGTCACCAGCTTTGGTATTTCTGAGCATCAGATTACGCATAAGCCCAGTGTGCTCTTTCAAATCATAGAAAGAATACTCATTTGCAATACAATATTCGAATACAAAGTTTCTAATTTCATTTCCTTTATCATCTTGCAGCCAGCATTTATTTACAGCTAACACTTTATCAAAACGACCCGGAGCATGAAAACCTAAGGCATTTGTATGTTCTAAATCTTCCAGCTTCTCATTATCATACAACCATCTCTTATTAGAAAAGGTGTATTCCATTTTGTTACGGTAGAATTGTTGCTTCTCAGCACCTATTATAGGCAAGGTTTCAGCTACTTCTATTTTCCCTATTCTAGTCAAGCAATCATATGTCCATTGCTCTTTCAATTTGGCTTGGCTTGGGTACTCTATATGCTGCCACTTGCAGCCTCCACACACCCCGTAATGCTCACAAAAAGGCTCTACTCTTAAATCCGATTCCTTGTGAATTTTAGTGATATTAGCAAGGCTAAACTTTTTCTTACGACCTACTATTTGAATGTTTACTAAATCTCCGGGGGCTCCGTATTTTACAAACACCACCTTTCCGTCTAACTTAGCTAAGGCATGTCCTTCGCCACCTGCAGCCAGCAGTTCTACATTTTCGAAATGTACTTGCTGATCTTTCTTTCTTCTACCCAATTTGTTTTTTTTGCTTATGGTGATTTTAGAATCACCTCTTTTTGATATCGTTCTACATTGTCAAAGATTTCATTTAAACCTTTAACATCTTTATAACCTGGTACCTGAAACATCTTTTTATCTTGTGGAACGAAAAAGAAAAAAGTAGGATATCCAGATGGTTTATTATTAGAAAGTGCCATTAGCAATTGCTGCCCAGTGAGAGAATCGCTTCCGGCCCAATATTTACCTGGCAACTCTGGATTAAATTTGATAGAGATATACTTCTCATTCATTCTATCCGCTATGGTGTCATTAGAAAAGGTTTTTTTGTCCATTACCTTGCACCAGCCACACCACTCTGTGTAGCAATCTATGATAGCAATTTTACCTTCTTTCTGTGCCTTCTCAAAACCCGTGTTAAAATCTAACCACTTAATTTTACTGGTTTGGCTCTCTTCTGGCACACCCGCCCCTAGAAGCAATGGAAGAAGTAAAAAGACTAAAGATTTTTTTATCATACTAGGCTACGAAAATACGTGAAAACCTATTGACTTACGGTCTCTTTTCTTATTTTTACACTCTTTTGAAGAATGAAAATAGAAGGTAAAACTAATCCCCAAAACTCTAAATTCAAATTAGACGGCACTATACACGGCAAGTCTATATCTTCTTATATTGAAGAACAGATAGAGATAAGTAAAAGGCGACCACGCATACTTATAGTAATCCTTTTTTTGGCAGCAGCTGCCGCATTGCTATGGGGTGCCATAAGCCAGTATAAACTTCTCTCGCAGCAAGATAATATTGCTACACTCTCTCACTATAAAGAAGCTCTCACCAAAACTGAAAATTCTCTGCAAGCTACATACGCCATGCGAGACTCCCTAGAAAATATAATCTACAGACTGAGAACAGAAAACGAAATACTGAGTGAAAACTCTGAACCCCCAATTGGCATATTTTTCGAGGTGCAAATCGGTTCGTTCACTGATTTTAATTTAGACCAATACAATAAAAATTTAGCTAATATCAGACAAGAAAAATACAACGGAAATTCAAAGTTTTTACTCGGCAGATTCCGTTCATTCAAAAAAGCAATAGTCTTCGAAAGTGACCTGAAGAGAATGGGCATAAACAAGGCGTTTATAGTGGGTAGAATAGATGACCAAATAGTGACCTACAAAGAGGCTCTTGAGGCACTTGAAGCTAGCAACAATTGACTTACCTTTGCGTTATACAGTAAAAATTCAAAGGCACATTGCAAGCAGCTACACTTACACAAAAACTAGAGCACTTTATTAAAAAGTATTATCACAATCAGCTTATAAAAGGAGCTATAATAGCTTTATCGCTGGTGCTGATCGCTTTTTTTAGTTTAAGCTTCGCTGAGTACTTTGGTAGATTTAGTAGTGCTACACGTACTGCATTGTTCTACCTTTTTATCACCGTTTCCATAGGTACTTTCGTATGGTACATAGTAAGACCCATATTAGGGCTTGTCAATATTTCTAGAAAATTAGGAGTAAAGGAAGCTTCTGTGCTTATAGGCAATCATTTTTCTGAGGTTCAAGATAAATTACTCAACACACTACAGCTGCAAGAAGACGCCAAACTAAAAAACAGCTCACTACTGCTAGCTAGCATAGAGCAACGAACATCAGAACTCGGCAAAGTTCCTTTTATAAGTGCCATTCCTTTTCAAAAAAATCTAGAATATATAAAGTACGGCCTATTACCTGCTGTGATTTTAGCTATCGTGCTAATAGTAAGCCCTGGATTTAAAAGTAGCAGCGAAAGAATAGTAAACTTTGGTCAGCATTTCGAAATAGAAGCCCCATTCACCTTCAGTAGTGAAATAGAAAAACAGCAAGCCATACAAAATCAAGATGTGCTTATACCTCTTGAAATATCTGGAGATAAAATACCTCAAGACGCCTACATACATATAGGTAAGCAACGCTATAAGATGAAGGCAAATGGAGTAGGTGATTTTAGCTACAATCTGAGTAATATCCAAAAGTCACAAAGTCTCTATTTTGAGGCAGGTGGTTTTAGCAGTAAAGAATACGATCTCAATATCGCCCTAAAACCAAGCTTAGTAGGCTACAGTGCTACTATACGCTACCCTGCATATTTGGGTATAGCTAGTGAGTCTGTACGCAACATGGGAGAACTCAATGTGCCTCAAGGCTCTATCATAGAGTGGAGATTTGACACCAAAAATGTCCAAAAAATAAGCATAGGTCCTGAAAACAATCTATTCATACCTCAAAAGAACAAAACTACTTATACCAAGAGATTTATGCGTTCTTCATTGGTAAAAGTAAATACTAGCAATGCCGATGTAAAACAAGGAGATTCTGTCTTTTACCAGATCAATGTGATACCAGACGAGTACCCTCAGATAGCCGTAGAACGGAAAAACGATAGTCTAAGCAACAAGATTTTTTATTTCTTAGGTGATGTAACAGACGATCACGGATTTACCAAGCTACAGTTCCATTTCCGATTTGTGAAATCTGATTCGGCTGCAAATAGAGACAAATATGGAGTATTCCCTATTAAAATAAATCCTACACTTGGAAAACAAAACTTCTATCATTATTGGAATTTGAGTGCTCTAAATGTACAAGCTGAAGATGAGATAGAATACTACTTTACAGTATGGGATAATGACGGGGTAAACGGAGCTAAGGCTTCCAAAACACCTGTGAGCACATACAAAGCTCCATCGCTAAAAGAAATAAAGGACCAGACTGAAGAAGCTAATAAGGAAATAAAAAGCTCAATGGCAGGAGCTCAGGCAGAAGCAGCAGAACTAGAAAAAGAGATAAATAGCATTGAAAAAATGCTTACAGAAAAAAAGAACCTAGATTGGAATGATAAGAAGAAAATACAAGACCTACTAGACAAACAAAAGGCAATACAAGAAAAAATAAAGAATTCTATTCAGAAAAATTTAGAAAAAAACCAAAAAGAAGAAGAGTTTAATCCCATACAGGAAAATCTGCTTGAAAAGCAAAAAGAACTTGAGAAACTTATGGATAATGTGCTAGACGAGGATACACGCGAGCTCATGGAAAAGATACAAAAGCTTCTAGATGAGAACAGGAAAGATGAGCTCCAAAAAGCCATGGAAGAGTTTAAATTTAGTGAGAAAGAAATGAGCAAGGAGATGGACCGAATGCTAGAACTTTTCAAAGAACTAGAACTAGAAAAAAAACTCAATGAAACTATAGACAAGCTAAACGAACTCGCAAAAAAAGAGAAAGAGCTAAGTGAAAAAACGAAGAACGAAAAGGGTAAAAACGAAGAGCTAGAAAAAAAGCAGGAGGACATCAAAAAAGAATTTGAAGAGGTAAAAAAAGATCTTGAAGATATTCAGAAAAAGAATGAGGAGTTAGAATCACCTAAGGACATAAGCCCACAAGACAAGAAAAAGGAAGAAGTGAGCCAAAAGATGCAAGAAGCAAAAGAGCAACAAAAGAAAGGCAAGAACCAAGGAGCTTCTGAAAAGATGGATGACGCAGCAGAGGAAATGCAAGAGATGGCTCAGCAAATGCAGCAAGAAATGGAAGACGCCATGGAAGAGCAACAAGATGAAGACTACAATAATTTACGGCAAATTTTAGAAAACCTGGTGCAACTCTCCTTTGACCAAGAGAAGGTAATAGAGGGTTTTAAAGAAAACCCAAGATACAGCCCAAAATATGTAGCCCTAAGCCAACAGCAACGCAGAATAAAGGATGAAACCAAAATGGTAGAAGACTCGTTACTTGCACTTAGTAAACGAAATACCCAGATTCAGTCTTTTGTAAATGAAGAGGTAGCTAGGGTAAATGACAACTTAGAAAAGACACTAAAATACCTCGGTGAGCGATATACAAACAATGCTATAGTAAGCCAACAATATGCTATGACAGGCTACAATAACCTAGCTCTGATGCTCAGTGAATCGCTTAAAAAGATGCAGGAGCAAATGAAAGCTCAAAAGGAGAATAAGGGTAAACCAAAAGGCCAGTGTAAAAAACCAGGTAGCCAAGGAGACAAAGGTAAAAAGCCCAATGCCAATGCTCTTAAAAAAATGCAAGATGAGCTAGCTAAGCAAATGAAGCAACTACAAGAGGGTCAGAAAAAAGGACAAGGTAAACCAGGAAGCAAAGAGTTTGCAGAAATGGCAGCACAGCAAGCCGCTATACGTAAAAAGCTGCAAGAGCTCCACGGACAGCTGCAAAAAGAAGGAAAAGGAGGCAGCCTAGGAGATCTGAAAAAGACAGAAGATTTGATGGACGACCTAGAAGAAGATCTGTATAACAAAAGATTGAATAGCCAGACCTTCCAAAAACTAAACCAGATAGAAATAAAGCTAAGCGAGCACGAGCGTGCAGAACGTGAGCAGGAGCAAGATGACAAGCGTACTAGTAACGAAGGTCAAGAGCAAGAGAGACCTATCCCTCCTAGTATTCAAAAATATCTCGATCAGAAAAAGAAAGAATCTGAGCTACTTCGAAGTGTATCACCAGAGCTCCAGCCATACTATCAGAAAAAGGTGAAAGAGTACTTTGCGAGGTAGTGGAAATATATCAAGCGATTACTATCCATTCGGCTCGAAGATGGAAGGTAGAAGCTGGAACGCTGGAAGCTCATATTCATTTGGTTTTAATGGACAATATCAAGATAATGAAATCAAAGGAGAGGGTAATAGTATTGAGTTTACATTTAGAATTTATGATTCTAGAATTGCTAAGTTTTTAAGTGTTGATCCACTATCAGGGTATTATTCAGGTTGGACTCCTTATGCTTTTGCTCAAAATAGGCCAATAAATTCTATTGATTGGGATGGTTTAGAAGCACGTTTAGCAATTGCAGGAAAGGGTGTAGATTTAGTTAATTATTCTTCAAATGACAACAATTCATTTGAAGCAAGGGCAATGAAGCTTAAAGCAAATTACAACTATTCACTAGCCTATGCACAAAATGGAAAACAGTTTATTAGTAATCTTGAAAAGGCAACAAAAGATGAAGGTTCTATAAAAACGGTAGTGTTTTTCGGTCATTCTGGGCCTTATGGTTTGATATTTAATGATAATGCAGGATTTTATACAGACGGTTCTAGCTGGTCAACTGGAGCAGCAAATGAAGCAACGGTTTCACAATTTAAAAGTAAGCTCTCTAGTGGTTTAATAAAATTTGAAAGTGATGCTTCAATTATTCTAGGTGGTTGTAGGTGTGCAGCAACAGACATACCAGGGAGTAGCGGAGATAATTTAGCGACTGAACTAGCTAAGGCCACAGGAAGAACCGTAATCGCATCAGAGGATTTTGTTGAACCACAAGTTATTGATGGAGAAGAGACAGGGCTACTTACCACAAAATATGGAGGAAGTTTTTATAGTATTAAATACAATTATAATGTTTCGTTTAAAGATTCTGACGGCAATGTTGTCCATAGTTATTCCGCAAATAGCAAATCTGAAAGAGCTGCATATACACGAGGGTTTAACGGTGATAATAATTACACCTCTGAGTATTCAACTACTAAGACTGAAAAAGATTTAGGCACAACAATTGACCCAAGTAAATACTAAATGAAAGTTCTAATATTAATTCTTACATTTTTAATAATATTTAGCTGCAAGCAAAATACAGAAACAGGAGAAAATATTAATTCTCCTGTTTCCTTTGAGCCAATAACGATAACACTAGATAGTTCCATTATGAGTTATTATAATTTAGCATTGTTATTCTTGCCAAAGAGTGTTGATTTAAAAAGATGCGAACAAATTGAAAACTCTAATTTGGATTTCGAGTATATCAACAACCAATTTATAGATAATGATTCTCTTATAAATGCAAATAAACTTTTTTTACTAAAACTGTATGCATATCAAGTTGCAGTAGCAAATCAGGGCTACGATTTACTGGGGATGGTCAACAAAAAAACCGAACCAATAATTATCAATTGTTTTGAAAAATTAGACTACTCACTTAAAAACAAACACTTCCTAAATTCAGGCAAACCGTATGAAATCTGCAAAAGGAGAAATAATGAGACAAATATTTTCGTAAAAAAAGAATTGATTAGAATAGATTCCCTTTTGACAAATTAAAGCTGCGAGTTTTCCACACTCACACCTATCTACCTCAAACCCAATACCACACTCACTTTCTGCCCTTTTCTCTCCTTTTTCTTTTTCCTGCCCCACCCCATCTGTATCCTCCGAGTTGGCGGACAAGTTTTAGGGCGGTTTTAGAGGGGAGTAGGGGCAGCGAAAAAGCAGCAGCAGAAAAAGCGAAACACCCAAAATAAAATGAAAGAAATAGACACAACAATACCATCAACGTCCTCTACGAGAGACGTGGATGGAGATGGAGCTAAAAAATAATCAATTG
>Ga0209284_10000799_pt1 | contig 50923 bp, 41 predicted proteins | sample FRY03_FD_187211 | JGI IMG/M metagenome (GOLD analysis project Ga0209284, IMG submission 187211) | Freshwater microbial communities from Lake Fryxell liftoff mats and glacier meltwater in Antarctica - FRY-03 (SPAdes) (version 2) | ecosystem: Environmental > Aquatic > Freshwater > Ice > Glacier...
AATTTACGCTCCACGCTTCCTTCCCACACTCGGTCACCCTCATGCAGTTGCGCTTCACTTCGCTCACTGTGATCAGCTCGCGGGAGGACTTGCACCTCCAAGAGTGCGCCCATGCTGGGCGCACCAAAAAAAGAGACACCCCCATCAGGGTGCCTCGTTCGGGTCGCTGGTTTTACTTGGCGCTCGACTTGGGTTGTCCGTCGTCCACCTTCACGGTGAATTTGCCGTCCAGAATGGCTTTTTCCTTGGCCCGCACCTTGGCCACGAGATCAGCCGGGATCTTCTTCTCGAAGGTTCCCAGCGGCGCCAGCTCGGACCCCTTGTACTTCATCATCGAGTACTGGCCATAGTCTTCGGCCTTGAATTTGCCTTCCCGGGCCAGCTTGATGGCGCGATCGGCTGTGGGTTCGAAGTTCCACAGTGCAGAGGCCACTACTGTGTCCGGGTATTGGGCCTGGGTGTCGATCACATTGCCGATCGCCAGCTTGCCTTTTTCCTTGGCAGCGTCGCTGACGCCAAATCGCTCGGCATACATGATGTCAGCGCCTTTCTCAATCATGGCGAACGCGGCTTCCTTGGCCTTGGGTGGGTCAAACCAGCTGTTGATGAAGCTCACGCTGAATTCAACCTTGGGATTGACTTCTTTTGCGCCCATCATGAAGGCGTTCATCAGGCGATTGACCTCGGGAATCGGGAAGCCGCCGACCATGCCGATCTTGTTGGTCTTGCTCATGCCGCCAGCGATCATGCCGCTCAGGTAGGCCGGCTCCTGGATGTAGTTGTCGAACACGCTGAAATTGGGTGCCTGCGGTTTGCCGGACGAGCCGAGCAGGAACGAGACCTTGGGAAAGTCCTTGGCCACCTTGCGTGCCGCAGTCTCGACGGCGAAGGACTCGCCCACGATCAGCGTGTTTCCGCCAGTGGCGTATTCACGCATCACGCGCTCGTAGTCGGCATTGGACACGTTCTCGCTGGCCTTGTATTCGATCTCGCCGCGCGCCTCGGCGGCCTTCAGCGCCTTGTGCAGGCGGCTGACCCATTGCTGCTCGAAAGGTACTGTGTAGATCGCGGCGACCTTGATCTTGGCCTGGGCCAGCGCCAGTCCGGGCGATAGTGTGGCCGCAGCGGCGGCAAGGGCAACGATATGGCGACGGTTCAGAAGTGTCATGGCAGCAGCTTTCGATGAAAGTGAAGGGGAGGCGAGACGCAGGAAAACAGGTATGGGCTGGGTAGGCGTAGCAACTTACGTGCCCGCGCGTTCGAGCATCGCATGGAGCAACACGTTGCAGCCTGCGGTGATGTGTTCGGGTTTGGCGTCTTCGATCTCGTTGTGGCTGATGCCGTCCTTGCACGGGATGAAGATCATGCCGGCGGGGGCCAGCTGCGCCATGTAGACCGCGTCGTGGCCGGCACCGGAAACCACCGGCATGTTGGAGTAGCCCAGCTTTTTGGCGGCGCGGCCGACGGCCTCGACGCAGTCCTTGTGAAATGCCTGCGCCGGATAACCGGATACCTGCTGGATCTCGATTGGCAAGCCGCTTTCCTTGGACAGTTTGGCGGCGAACGCCTTCACCTCGTCGGCCATGGTGTCGACCAGTGCATCAGTGGCGTTACGCAGATCGATCGAGAACTTCACCTGACCGGGAATCACGTTGCGGCTGTTCGGATACACATTCACCATGCCCACAGTGCCCCGGCCATGCGGTTTGTGGCGCAGCGCGGCGGCGACAACTTCCTGCATCAGGTGGGTGGCGACCTGCAGCGCGTCCTTGCGCAGCGCCATCGGCGTGGGGCCGGCATGGGCTTCCATGCCGGTCACGGTGCAGTCGAACCAGCGAATGCCGAGCACGCCTTGCACGACGCCAATCGTTACATCGTTGTCTTCCAGCACCGGACCCTGCTCGATATGGGTCTCGAAATACGCGCCGATCGGGTGCTGGCCTGGCTCTTCGGTGCCGATATAGCCAATGCGCTCCAACTCCTCCTTGACCGACTTGCCGGCGGTGTCCTTGGCGGCGTAGGCATGCTCCAGCGTGAAGGCCTTGGCAAACACGCCCGAGCCCATCATGACGGGCACAAACCGCGAGCCTTCTTCGTTGGTCCAGAACGCGACTTCGATCGGCGCTTCGGTTTTGATGCCATGCTCGTTGAGCGTACGCACCACCTCGATGCCGGCCAGCACGCCGTAGTTGCCGTCGAACTTGCCACCGGTGGGCTGGGTGTCGATGTGGCTGCCAGTGACGATCGGGGGCAGGGCGTTGTTGCGTCCGGCGCGGCGCATGAAACCGTTGCCGATCTTGTCGATCGTCACCGTCATGCCCGCCTCGCGTGCCCATTTGAGCACCAGGTCGCGGCCCTGCTTGTCCAGATCGGTCAGGGTCAACCGGCACACGCCGCCCTTGGGTGTGGCACCGATCTGCGCCAGTTCCATAAGCGACGCCCACAGGCGTTTGCCGTTGATGCGCACTTTGTCGATATCGGTTGCGGACTTGGCTTGTTCTGCTACTGCTGCATTCATGTGATGCCTTCCTATCGGGTTCGGGGACCGGGCAGCGGTGTCAGCGCTTGACGGCGGTCGGCTTGGTGGCCTCGGCGCGTTTGTTGACGGCATCAAAATTAGTGCCGAAGGTCGGCCGCTTCACATACTGGCCCGCACCCTTTTCCGCACGCAGATCGCCGTTGACATAGACAAGCTTGCCGCGACTCAGCGTATGGCTGGGGATGCCGCGCACGGTCATGCCTTCGAAGATGTTGAAGTCGACCTTGCTGCGCTGATTCTTGACTGAGATGGTCCGGCTGCCTTGCGGATCCCAGACCACGAGGTCGGCATCGGCACCGGCGCCGACCAGGCCTTTGCGCGGATAGATATTGAACAACTTGGCCGCATTGGCCGAGGTGACGGCGACGAATTCGCTCGGGGTCAGCCGGCCGGTATTGACGCCCTGGTCCCACAGCACCGCCAGCCGCTCCTCGACACCGCCGGTGCCGTTGGGGATCTTGCTGAAGTCGTTGCGTCCGGCGGCTTTCTGTTCGGCGCAGAACACGCAGTGATCGGTGGCCGTGGTGTGCAGGTTGCCTGACTGCAGACCACGCCACAGAAATTCCTGGTTGATCTTGGGCCTGAAGGGCGGGCTCATGACATGGGCTGCCGCAGCCGTGAAGTCGGGGTTGCGGTAGACCGAATCGTCGACCACCAGATGCCCGGCCAGCACTTCGCCATAGACCCGCTGGCCGCGTGCGCGGGCCCGTGCAATCGCCTCGGCCGATTCGATGCACGACACATGCACGATATAGATCGGCACGCCCAGCACGTCGGCAATCGCAATCGCGCGGTTCGCAGCTTCGCCCTCGACCATAGGTGGGCGCGACATCGGGTGGCCTTCGGGGCCGGTGATGCCCATCTTGACAACTTCTTGTTGCAGCAGGTAGACCAGTTCGCCGTTCTCGGCGTGCACCGTGGGCATGGCGCCGAGTTCGAGCGCGCGCTTGAAGCTGTTCACCAGCGTTTCGTCGTCGCACATGATGGCGTTCTTGTAGGCCATGAAGTGCTTGAAGCTGTTGATGCCTTCGTCCCTGGCCAGGCGGCCCATGTCGGCGTGAACCGCCTCGCTCCACCAGGTCACAGCGACGTGAAAGCCATAGTCGGCAGCGGCCTTCTCGGCCCAGCCGCGCCACTGCTGGTAGGCCTCCATCAGCGGCTGCTGCGGATTGGGGATCACGAAGTCGATGATCGAGGTCGTGCCACCGGCCAGCGCTGCCGCCGTGCCGTCGAAGAAGTCGTCCACAGCCACGGTGCCCATGAAGGGCAGTTGCATATGCGTGTGCGGGTCGATGCCGCCGGGCATCACGTACTGGCCGCCGGCATCGATGGTCTGGGCACCGGCCGGGGCGTCGAGCTTTTCGCCAACGCTGTGGATCTTGCCGTCCACGCACAGGACATCGGCTCGGAACTGTTGGTCGGCGTTGACGACCGTACCGCCGCGAATCAGGGTTGCGCTCATGAGTGTCTCCGGTTTGGGTTTCAGTCTTGCATCATAGGCTGGCCGCAACGGGAGCGGCTGCCTTGCGCATGGGATTATTCGGATGGGTGGTCCAGTTGGCGTAGTCGGCCGAGACCGCCTTGCCGGTGCGTTTGTCGATCTCGCCGGGCGCGAGCTTGCGCATAGTGATCGTCTCCGGAACCGGGCAGATCACCACGCACAGATTGCAGCCCACGCACTCCTCTTCCTTGATTTCGAAATGGCGCCGGCCGTCCTTGCTGGCCGTGATCGCCTGGTGCGAGGTGTCTTCGCATACCACGTGGCAACGTCCGCACTGGATGCACGAATCCTGGTTGATCACCGCCTTCTCCACATGGTTCATGTTGAGCTGGTTCCAGGAGGTGATGCTGGGAACCGCCTTTCCGACCATCTGCGCCACGCTGGTGTAACCCTGCTCGTCCATGAAGTTGGACAGGCCGTCACACATGTCCTGCACGATGCGAAAGCCATACACCATGGCCGCGGTGCAGACCTGCACCGTGCCGGCGCCCAGCGCAATGAATTCGGCCGCGTCATGCCAGGTGTGCACACCGCCGATGCCCGAGATCGGCAGCCCGGCGGTCTGCGGATCGCGCGCGATCTCGGCCACCATGTTGAGAGCGATCGGCCGCACCGCCGTGCCGCAGTAGCCGCCGTGCGAGCCGGTAGCTCCGACGCTGGGCGTCATCGTCATGGTCTTGAGGTCCACCCCCATGATGGAGTTGATGGTGTTGATCAGCGACACCGCATCGGCGCCGCCGGCCTTGGCCGCCCGCGCCGGATAACGGATGTCGGTGATATTGGGCGTGAGCTTGACGATCACCGGCATTCGGCTGTATGTCTTGCACCAGCGCGCCACCATCTCGATGTATTCCGGCACCTGGCCCACCGAGGCGCCCATGCCGCGTTCGCTCATGCCGTGCGGGCAACCGAAGTTGAGCTCGATGCCGTCGCAGCCGGTGTCCTCGACCATTGGCAGGATGCGCTTCCAGGCCGCTTCCTCGCATGGCACCATCAGCGAGACGACGATGGCGCGGTCGGGCCAGGCCCGCTTGACGCGGCGAATCTCGTCCAGGTTGGTCTTGAGCGGACGGTCCGAGATCAGCTCGATGTTGTTGAAGCCGATCACGCGCCGGTCGTTGCCGATCAGCGCGCCATAACGCGGGCCGTAGACGTTGACGATTTCCGGGTCTTCGCCGAGCGTCTTCCACACCACGCCGCCCCAGCCCGCCTCGAAGGCGCGCACCACGTTGTATTCCTTGTCCGTCGGTGGTGCCGACGCAAGCCAGAAAGGATTGGGGCTTTTGATGCCCAGGAAATTAGTGGTCAGATCGGCCATGGTCGGGCTCCGGTAACGGGGTGGCAAGTGAGGTGGCTGTGCGCCGATGTGCGGGTCACTGGGGTGTCCTTCACGCTGCGGAATTCGCCTTGGGAGCGGCCCGGCGGCTCATGCGCACAGCGCGGCGTGGATGGACAAGGCAGCCAGCTTTCCATGCTCGACTGCCTCGACTGTCAGGTCTCGGCCACCGACGCGGCAATCGCCGCCGGCCCAGATCTTGGGGTGCGAGGTCTGGCCTTCGTCGTTGGTGACGATGCGCCCGTTTTGAAGATCGACCGCCGCCCCGAGGGGTTGGGCGACGAAGCTCTGGCCAATGGCTTTGAGCACGGTGTCGGCCTGCAGTTCGAAGGTCTCACCGGTTTCCACCAGCTTGCCGTCTTTTTGTGCTGTGCCCGCGAAACGCATGCCGGTGACCTTTCCGCCTGCGGCCAGTATGGCGTTTGGCGCGGCCCAATGGCGGATCGTCACGCCATTGGTGCGCGCCCAGTCCTGCTCATGGCTTGATGCGGACATCGATTCGGCGCCGCGCCGGTACACGATGGTGACTTGCTCGGCGCCGAGCATTTTCGATTGCACCGCGGCGTCGACCGCCGTCATGCCCCCGCCGATGACCACGACGCGCCGTCCCACCGGGACCTGGGCGTAATCGCGGGCCTGGCGTAATTCGGCGATGAATTCGACCGCGTTGCGAATGCCGCCGGCATCGGGTTCGGTGATGCCAATGTTGTTGACGCCGGCCAGACCCATGCCCAGAAATACCGCGTCGTAGTCCTGCACCAGCTGCGGCAGTGAGACATCGCGTCCGAGCGCGGTTTTGGAGCGGATGTCGATGCCGCCGATAGATAGTAGCCACTCGACCTCTTTTTGCGCAAAGTCATCGACGGTCTTGTAGGTCGCCAGTCCGTACTCGTTGAGGCCACCGGGTTTGGCATTCGCGTCGAATACGACCACGTCGTGCCCCTGACGCGCCAGGCCATGGGCGCAGGCCAGGCCGGCCGGACCGGCGCCGACAACGGCGACCTTGCGGCCGCTGGCCTTGGCGCGGGTGAACATGGGCGCGCCGGGATCCGCCAAGTAGGCGTCCGTGGCATAGCGCTGTAACTGGCCGATCTCGACCGGCTTGTCTTCATGGGTGTTACGTACGCAGGCCTGTTCGCACAGCACTTCGACCGGGCAGACACGGGCGCACATGCCACCCAGCGGGTTGGCGCTCAGGATGGCGTGGGCCGAGCCGCGGATGTTGTTGTCGGCAATGCGCTGGATGAAGCTGGGCACGTCGATGCCGGTGGGGCAGGCGGTCTGGCAGGGCGCGTCGAAGCAGTAATAGCAGCGGTCGGCTTCGATACGTGCCTCGGCCAGCGTCAAGGGCGGATGTGCGTCGCTGAAGTTGTGCTGGTACTGCGCAGCGTCCAGCCGTGCGGCTCGGATGTCGGATGGCGCGGCAATGGCGGAGTCAGTTGAAGTCATGAATAGGCCTCGGTTTGGTGCATGTCGCCGTCAACTCTTACCAGTTGGTAAATATTGGTGCATTGGAACGCCATTGCGGTGCGCGTTCAATCAGGGAATACCCGCCTGGATCACTCTGCAAGAGTCGGGCCAGCGGCATTTGCGAATGCCGCTACCATGCGCTGCTATGGTGACCAAGCAAAAACCGGTACCGGCAAAGGAAAAGCGCAGTGACAGCCGGGAGCGCCTGGAGCAGGAGATTCTGGAGGCGGCAAAACGGCTGTTTGCCGCGCGTGGCTTCGGCGGTGTGTCGCTCGACCATATCGCACGCGAGGTCGGCACGGCCAAGCAGAATCTGCTGTATTACTTTTCCAGCAAGGAGACCCTGTACCGGCGTGTGCTGCACGGCGTGCTCGACGTCTGGTTGTCGTACATGGAGGCGATCACACAGAACGCAGATAACCCCGAGCTGGCGTTACGCCGCTATATCGCCGGCAAGCTGCGTTTTTCGCGCGAGCACCCTTACGACTCCCGGGTCTACGCCAACGAAGTGATATCGGGCGCGCCCTTGTTCGCACAGGAGATCCGCGAGCGGGTGTTGCCGGCGCTGCAAGCCGATATCGCGGTATTCAACCAGTGGGCAGAGCAGGGCGTGTGCCGCAAGGTCGACGCGGCCCACCTGATGGTGATCCTGTGGGCGTCAACCCAGGCCTATGCCGATTTCGCCAGCCAGATTTGCCTGGTGCTGGGCAAGCCGGAAATGGAACTGGCCGACTTCGACGCCGGCGAACAACTGCTGGTGGACATGGTCTTGCGCACGGTACTGGTGGGCACGGCTGATGCCGTGGGTGTTGCAAAGGGGCTGCGCACGCGCCTGTCAGCACGCGCCTTGCCTGAACCGGGCCGCTCACCTAAGATGGTTTGATGACCTTCGGTCGCCCAGGCGTGTGTCGTCATGCCGTGCGAACGGTGGCCGTGTCATCGAATGGATGGAACCGTGACGCAGTCCTTGCCCCGCGTCGACGACCATCCGTTCGACATCATCTGATTACAGGAGGATTTAGCATGTTGAAAGGTTTGCACCACAACGCCTATCGTTGTCGTGATTCGGAGCAGACGCGCGGTTTCTACGAGGACTTTCTCGGCCTGCCTCTGGTCCATGCGTTCGAGATCAATGTGACCAAGACCGGGCGTGCGACCAGCGCACTGCATTCGTTCTATGCGATGGATGACGGTTCCTGCCTGGCCTTTTTTGAGGATCCCGACCATCCATTCGATTTCAAGGACCAGCGCGACTTCGATCTGCATATCGCGCTGGAAGTGCAACCCGCAGACTTGCACGTGATGCTGGCCAAAGGCGAGGCCGCGGGCATCGAGACGCGCGGCATCGCCGACCATGGGTCCATCGATTCCATCTACTTCCGTGATCCCAATGGGTATGTGATCGAACTCACGGCCAAGCGGCCCGATCACGACGCGCAAGTCGCTGCCACAAAAGGGAAGGCGCACCAGGTGCTGGTGCAGTGGCAAAAGTCCAAGAAACCGGCGGCGACGCAAGCCTGAAGCAGCGATAGCGCTCGCTGCGGACCCTGCCCGACACGTTCGTTGTTATTGCGTCCCAAAAATCCGGTCGCCCGCGTCGCCCAGGCCCGGCAGGATGTAGCCGTGGTCATTGAGCTGACGGTCGACCGCCGCTGTGTACACCGGCACGTCAGGATGGGCCGCATGCATCGTGCGCAGGCCTTCGGGACAGGTGAGCAGGCACAGGAAACGGATCGACTTCGGGTTCATGCGTTTGACACGATCGATCGCGGCCACGGCCGAGTTGCCGGTGGCCAGCATCGGATCGACCACGATGACGTCGCGTTCCTGCATGTCCTGGGGCATCTTGAAGTAGTACTCGACCGCCTGCAGCGTCTTGGGGTCGCGGTATAGGCCGATATGGCCGACACGCGCGCCGGGCACGACGCTGAGCACGCCGTCCAGGATGCCGTTGCCGGCGCGCAGGATCGACACCAGCACCAGCTTCTTGCCGTCCATCATGGTGCCGGTCATGGTTTCGAGCGGCGTTTCGATCTCGACCGGATGGGTCGGCATTTCGCGCGTGACCTCGTACGCCATCAGCGTGCTGAGTTCACCCAGCAGGCGGCGAAAACCGTTGGTGCTGGTTTCCTTCTTGCGCATCAGCGTGAGTTTGTGTTGCACCAGCGGGTGGCCGACGAGGCGCAGATTGGGGAATTGGCTGAGATCGGTCATGGCAGAGTCCTTGGAAGTCGGTAAACAGGTGGGCTGTCGCAGGCGCCAGGGCGCTGCGCAGCCAGGATGCAAGTATCAGCGCTTTCTGCCGCCGAAAATGCCGCCGAGCAGGCCACGGATGATCTGGCGCCCGACCTCGCTGCCGATCGCACTGGCCGCGCTTTTGAAGAGTTGTTCGCCGGCACCCATGCGGGTACGGCTCTGGCCGCCACCGAGCAGGCCGCCCAGCGAGCCCAGGATACCGCCACCGGCGTCGTCCTGCCCGCCTTTGCCGGCGCCTTGGGCTTCGGCGGTCCGCGCCATGGAGGCGGTTTTTTCCTTGGCGGTGGCTTCGTCGGCCATCTGGGCCTCGACGCGTTTCGTGATGGCCTCGTAAGCGGATGCCCGGTCGACGGTCTTCTCATAGACCCCGGCGACGATGGAGTTGGCAATCAGCGCCTTGCGTTGTTCGGGCGATATCGGACCGATCTGGCTGGCCGGCGGCAGCACGAACACGCGTTCGGTCACGCCCGGGCGGCCCTTTTCGTCCAGGAAGCTCACCAGCGCTTCGCCCACGGCCAGCTCGGTGATGGCCTGCTGGATGTCGAGCTTGGGGTTTTGCCGCATGGTGTCGGCCGCTGACTTGACCGCCTTCTGGTCACGCGGCGTGAATGCGCGTAGCGCATGCTGGACCCGGTTGCCGAGCTGCCCCAGCACCGAATCGGGGATGTCCAGCGGGTTTTGCGTCACGAAATACACACCCACGCCCTTGCTGCGCACCAACCGCACCACCAATTCGATGCGTTCGACCAGGGCCTTGGGGGCGTCCGCGAACAGCTGATGGGCTTCGTCGAAGAAAAACACCAGCTTGGGCTTTTCCAGATCGCCCACCTCGGGCAGGTTCTCGAACAACTCGCTGAGCAACCACAGCAGGAAGGTCGCGTACAGGCGTGGCGCGTTCATCAGCTGGTCGGCTGCCAGCACGTTGATGACACCTTTGCCCGTACCGTCGGTCTGCATGAAGTCGGCGATGTTGAGCATCGGTTCGCCGAAGAACTTGTCGCCTCCCTGGCTCTCGATCTGCATCAGGCCGCGCTGGATGGCGCCGATGCTGGCAGCGCTGACATTGCCGTAGCTGGTGGTGAACTGCGACGCGTTGTCGCCCACGTGCTGGCACATGGAGCGCAGATCTTTCATGTCCAGCAGCAGCAGGCCCTGGTCGTCGGCGATCTTGAACACCAGTTGCAACACGCCGGCCTGGGTGTCGTTGAGGTTGAGCATGCGCGCGAGCAGCAACGGGCCCAGGTCGCTGACGGTCGCCCGTACCGGATGACCTTGTTCGCCGAACACATCCCACAATGTGACCGGAAAGGCCGCGAACGCAGGTGTCGGCAACTTGCGCTCCGCGATGATCTTGCCCAGCTTGGTGCCCAGCGTACCGGCCTGCGAGATGCCGGTCAGGTCGCCTTTGACGTCGGCCATGAATACCGGAACTCCCGCGCCGGAGAACGCTTCCGCCAGGGTTTGCAGTGTGATGGTCTTGCCGGTACCAGTGGCGCCGGTGATCAGACCATGCCGATTGGCCTTGTCGGGTTGCAGGCAACACCGGATGTCGTCGCGTTGCGCAATCAGGAAGGGTTCGGTCATCAGGGTTCCAAAAAGTACAATCGAGCCAGTAGGTTAACCAAATTTCGAAGGATTCCGCGTGGCAGGACACAGCAAATGGGCCAATATTCAGCACCGCAAGGGGCGGCAGGATGAAAAAAGAGGCAAAGTCTGGACCCGCGTGATTCGCGAAATCATGGTGGCCGCGCGCACCGGCGGCGGCGATTTGAGTGCCAATCCACGCCTGCGCCTGGCGGTGGAGAAGGCCAAGGCGGCGAATCTGCCAGCCGACACCGTCAAGCGCAACATCGACAAGGCCACCGGCAACCTCGAAGGCGTCAACTACGAGGAAATCCGCTACGAGGGCTATGGCATTGGTGGCGCGGCCATCATCGTTGACACCATGACCGACAACCGGGTGCGTACCGTGGCCGAGGTGCGCCACGCCTTCAGCAAATATGGCGGCAACATGGGCACCGAGGGATCGGTGGCCTTTCAGTTCAAGCATTGCGGTCAGCTGGTTTATGCACCAGGTACCGACGAGGAAAAGCTGATGGAAGCAGCACTCGAGGCCGGCGCCGATGATGTCATCGTCGATGACGACGGCGCGATCGAGGTGCTGACCTCGCCGGCCGACTTCGAAGCCGTGCGCACGGCACTTGATGGCGCCGGCTTTGCCGCCGAAGTGGCCGAGGTGACCATGCGCGCCGACACGCCGATCGAATTCGAGGGCGACAACGCGGCCCGCATGCAGAAGTTGTTGGATGTGATTGAAGACCTGGACGACGTCCAGGCCGTCTACCACAACGCCGCCTTATGAAGGTCCTGGTTGTAGGCGGCGGCGGACGCGAACATGCGCTGGCATGGAAGCTGGCCCAGTCGAGTCGGGTCGAAACCGTATATGTGGCGCCTGGCAATGGCGGCACGGCGCAGGCCGAACGTATCCGCAATGTCCCGATCACCGATCTGGCCGAACTGTGCGACTGGGCGGTGGCGGAAAAGATCGGACTGACCGTGGTCGGACCCGAAGGCCCGCTGGCCGCCGGCATCGTCGATCGGTTCCGCGAAAAGGGCCTGCGGGTCTTCGGACCGACGCAGGCCGCGGCGCAACTCGAAAGTTCCAAGGCGTTTTCCAAGGCTTTCATGCAGCGCCACGGCATCCCGACCGCAGCACACGAAACGTTTTCCGACCGGGCGCTGGCCCACGCCTATGTCGATGCGCAAGGCGCACCCATCGTGGTCAAGGCCGATGGCCTGGCGGCGGGCAAGGGGGTGGTTGTTGCCCAGTCCCTGGAGCAGGCCCATGCCGCTATCGATCAGATGCTGCCAGCGACGGCGAACGATGCGACACGGGTGGTGATCGAGCAGTTCCTGCAGGGAGAAGAGGCCAGCTTCATCGTTTTGTGTGACGGCAAGAACGTGGTGGCGCTGGCGACCAGCCAGGACCACAAGCGTCTGCTCGATGCAGACCAGGGCCCCAATACCGGTGGCATGGGTGCGTATTCACCGGCGCCAGTGGTGACCCCGGCCCTGCATGCCAAGGCCATGCGCGAGATCATTCTGCCGACGATCCGGGGCTTGGAGAAGGACGGCATCAATTACACCGGCTTCCTGTATGCCGGCCTGATGATCGACGCACAGGGTCAGCCCCGTACGCTGGAGTTCAACTGCCGCCTGGGCGACCCCGAAACCCAGCCCATCCTGATGCGGCTCAAGACCGATTTGTTCGAGTTACTGCTCGCAGCCACGGCAACGGGCACCGAGCGCAATCTGGACCAGTTCGAGTTGCAGTGGGACCGTCGCACGGCCTTGGGCGTGGTGCTGGCCGCGCACGGTTACCCAGAGCAGCCGCGCAGCGGCGATCGCATTCGTGGCCTGCCTGCCGAGCAGCCCGATGTGACCGTGTTCCACGCCGGCACCGTGCGTAAAGACCACGAAGTCGTGACATCCGGTGGCCGTGTGCTGTGCGTCACGGCGCTGGCAGACAACGTGCGCCAGGCCCAGCAGCGGGCTTATGAAGTGGTGCGCGAGATCCAGTTCGACGGCATGCAATACCGCAGCGACATCGGCCATCGCGCCGTTTGACGGTTTATGGGCACGACACGCCTGGACGCGGTGCGCAGCTACCTGATGGGGCTGCAGAGCCGCATCTGCGACGCCGTGCAGGCGCTCGACGACAAGGCCTTTTTCGACGATCACTGGGAAAAGGCCGCAGGCGAACCATTGCAAGGCAACGGCCTGACGCGGATCCTGGAGCAGGGCACTCTTTTCGAGCGAGCCGGTTGCGGTTTCTCCCATGTTCGAGGTGCGACCTTGCCGCCGTCGGCGACGCAAAATCGCCCGGAACTCGCGGGTGCTCCGTTCGAGGCCCTGGGCGTGTCGTTGGTGTTTCACCCGCGCAATCCGTATCTGCCCACGGTGCACATGAACGTGCGCATGCTGGCCGCGCATCCGGGTACGGCGGCAGAGGTCTGCTGGTTCGGCGGCGGCATGGATCTGACGCCGTATTACGGATTTGCCGAAGACGCGGTGGGTTTTCACCAGCAGTGTCAGGGTGCTTTGAACCCGTTTGGCGCGGACCTGTACCCCCGCTTCAAGGTCTGGTGCGACGAATATTTCTACCTCAAACATCGGCAGGAACAGCGCGGCATCGGCGGCATATTCTTTGACGACCACGGCGCAGGCGACTTCGACGCAGCCTTCGCCTTGCAGCGCAGCGTGGGTGATGCGTTTCTGGGCGCCTATCTGCCGATCGTGCAGCGGCGCAAGGACATGCCGTATGGCGAGCGCGAACGCGAATTCCAGCTCTACCGGCGCGGGCGGTATGTCGAATTCAATCTGGTCTGGGACCGCGGCACGCATTTCGGCCTGCAGTCGGGTGGTCGCACCGAGTCCATCTTGTTGTCGATGCCGCCTTTGGTGCGCTGGGCGTACCGCGAGGAACCTCAACCGGGTTCGCCGGAGGCGGCCTTGTTGCGCGATTTCCTGGTGCGAAAGGACTGGATTTGACGCAGCCCCTGGGCCGGCAGCTGCGCCTGGGTGTGTTCGGGGGCGCGTTTGATCCTCCGCACCTGACCCATCGCGCGCTGGTTGAGGCGGCGCTTGCCCAGTTGCAACCCGATCGCCTGCACATTGTTCCGACCGGTAATGCCTGGCACAAGACGCGAAATCTGTCGCCGGCGGCACACCGTGTGGCGATGGCGCAACTCGCATTTGGCGACTTGCCCCAGGTGCAGATTGACACGCTGGAGGTCGAGCGCGCGGGGCCGAGTTACACCATCGATACGCTGCGCGCGCTAAGCAGCGATAATCCGGGCGCTGCGTTGTTCCTGATCATCGGTCAGGACCAGGCTGCTGCACTGTCCCGCTGGCATGAATGGCGCGCGATTGTCGACATGGCCATGATTTGCGTGGCCGAGCGCGCCGATCCGGAAAGTGACGCGCCCGCATTCGCGCCGCCGCAAGGCTTGCAAGCGCGTTTCCGGACGCTGGAATTGCCAATTTCGGCGATCAGTGCCACCGATATCCGTCAACGCGCCGGCGCGGGCCTGGGGATTGATCCTCTGGTTTGTGCGCCTGTTGCGCGTTATATTGTTCTACACCGCCTCTACCAAGCCACTCGATGACTACTGAAACCGCCGCCAAACGAGATACCCAGAAACTTCAGCGGGCCATTGTGGATGGACTCGAGGATGTCAAAGCCCAGGACATCCAGGTGTTCGACACCGAACACCTTTCGTCCTTGTTCGAGCGGGTGATCATTGCCTCGGGTACTTCGAACCGGCAAACCAAGGCCCTGGCCGCCAGTGTGCGTGACGCCGTGCGCGAAGCCGGTTTTCCCAAGCCGCGCATCGAAGGCGAGGCCAATGGCGAATGGATCATCGTGGACTGCTCGCAGGCCGTGGTGCACATCATGCAGCCGACTTTCCGTTCGTACTACCACTTGGAAGAGTTGTGGGGTGACAAACCCGTGCGTCTGAAGTTTGGCGCGAGCAAGCCGGCGGTCAAGACAGTTGCTGTGAAAGCGCCAGTCGGCAAGACCGCAGCGGGAAAACCTGCAGCGGGCAGATCCGCAGCGGGTAAGACGGCTGCCGGGAAATCGGCGGGGCGTGGCTCGGTAAGCGGCAAACCTGCTGCAGCCGCCAAGACCTCGGCGACCGGCGGCAGCCGCAAACCGGCGTCGGCTGCGGCCAAGACGCCCGCGAAAGCACCTGTCAAAATTCCAGTGAAACGCATTGCAACCAGGTCGACGCCGGCGAAGAAGTCCGCCACGGCGGCCAGGAAGATCGCCACCAGAAAGCCGGCTGCGCGCAAGTCCTGATCGAGTGCCGTGAGACTGGTCGTCGTCGCGGTTGGCCAGCGTGTTCCAGCCTGGGCCCAGGTGGCTTGGGACGACTATGCCAAGCGTTTTCCGCCCGAGATCCGGTTCGAATTGCGCTCGGTCAAGACCGAAGCCCGTTCGTCCAAGGCGCTGGCAACCGTGCTGGCCGCCGAGCGCGGGCGTATCGAGGCGGCGATCGCGCCCGGTAGCCGCATCGTTGTGCTGGATGAGCACGGAACGAGTCTGACGACGGTCGCGCTGGCCTCCCGACTGCGCCAGTGGCAACTCGACGCCACCGATGTGGCGATGGTCATTGGAGGCCCGGATGGATTGGATCCGGCGTTCAAGAAAGCGGCCCATGAACGGATCCGCCTTTCCGACCTCACCTTGCCCCATGCGTTTGCCCGTGTGCTGCTGGTCGAGCAGCTCTACCGGGCCTGGTCGGTGAATGCCAATCATCCGTATCACCGCGAGTGAGTCGCTGGCCAATTCATGAGTGCTTTCGTCTATCTTGCCTCCCAGAGTCCAAGGCGCAGCCAGTTGCTGGACCAACTGGGTGTTTCCCATGTGTTGTTGCTGGCCGATGCCGATGAAGATGCCGAGGCGCTGGAGGCGGTGAATGGTGCCGAAGCGCCGGCGCGTTATGTGGTGCGCGTGACACAGCACAAGCTGGACGCAGCCATTGCCCGGCGCAAACGTCGCGGTCTACCCGATGCCCCCATCGTGTGTGCCGACACGACCGTGGCGTTGGGACGCAGCATCCTGGGCAAGCCGGCTGACGCAGCCGAGGCACGTACCATGCTGGCCGCTTTGTCCGGCACCACGCACCGGGTGTTGACCGCAGTGGCAGTGGCCGCAGGGCGGCGCCGTTTTCAGGCGCTTTGCACGTCACGGGTCACGTTCGCCGCCATGAGCGCGGCGCAGATCCGTACCTATGTGGCCAGTGGGGAGACCATGGGCAAGGCCGGCGCCTACGCCATCCAGGGTCAAGCGGCGCAGTTCGTACTGTCCATTCAAGGCAGCTACTCTGGCATCATGGGTCTGCCCCTGTTCGAAACGGCCGAGCTGCTGAAGCAGTGTGGCAGCCGAACCTTAAGATAGCCGGAGACCGCAAGTGCCATGCAGCAGGATGTACTGATCAACTGGTCGCCCCAGGAAACCCGGGTTGCGGTCGTGGAGAACGGCGCGGTCCAGGAACTGCACGTCGAGCGTTCGCTGGAGCGGGGTCTGGTGGGCAATGTCTATCTGGGCAAGGTGGCCCGCGTCCTGCCCGGCATGCAGTCGGCGTTCATCGATATCGGTCTGGAGCGCGCCGCCTTTCTGCATGTCGCCGACGTATGGCATCGACAGCCTGATGGCGAGCCGCCTCAGGTGGCGCGCAGCGCCCAGTCGCAGATTCCGATCGAGCGCCAGGTATTCGAAGGCCAGGCATTGACCGTACAGGTCATCAAGGACCCGATTGGCAGCAAGGGTGCGCGCCTGTCGACACAGGTCAGCATTGCCGGGCGGCTGCTGGTGTTTCTGCCTCAGGACGACCATGTCGGTGTGTCGCAAAAAATCCCGGCCGCACTGCGCGACGAGTTGCGTGGCCGGCTGCAGGCGCTGACTCAGCCTGAGGGTGGCGGCTTCATCCTGCGCACCAATGGCGAGGATGCGAGCGACGCCGAGCTGGCCGAGGACATCGCGTATCTGCGCAGGACCTGGGCGGGTATCAAGCAGGCCTCGATGCGCTCGCGTCCAGGCTCACTCCTGCACCAGGACCTGAGCCTGCTGCAGCGGGTATTGCGCGACCTGACGGGCGAGGGCACGCAGTCGATCAAGGTCGATTCGCGTGAGCAGTTCGACATCCTGCACGCCTTTGGCACCGAGTTCATGCCCTCTGCGGTGGGCAAGTTGCAGCATTACAAGGGTGAGCGCCCGATTTTCGACCTGTACGGCGTTGACGAGGAGATCGCGCGTGCGCTGGGCCGGCGCGTGGAACTGAAGTCGGGCGGCTACCTGATCATCGACCAGACCGAGGCGCTGACGACGATGGACGTCAACACCGGCGGCTTTGTCGGGGCGCGCAACTTCGACGACACCATCTTCAAGACCAACCTGGAGGCGGCGCAAGCGATTGCACGCCAGTTGCGCCTGCGCAACCTGGGCGGGATTGTCATCGTGGATTTCATCGACATGGTGCGCGAAGACCATCGAGATGCGGTGCTGGCCGAGTTTCGCAAACAGTTGGCGCGCGATCGGGTCAAGACCATGGTGGGCGGCTATTCGCAGCTCGGGCTGGTCGAAATGACGCGCAAGCGCACCCGCGAGTCCTTGGCCCACATGTTGTGCGAACCCTGCGCCGCGTGCCAGGGCAAGGGCAGTGTGAAGACGGCGCGCAGCGTGGCTTACGACGTTTTGCGCGAGATCCTGCGCGAGGCACGCCAGTTCAATCCGCGCGAGTTCCGAGTGGTGGCGTCACCGAAGGTGATTGAATTGTTTCTGGATGAGGAAAGTCAGCACCTGGCGGGACTGATCGAGTTCATCGGCAAATCGGTCTCGCTGCAAAGCGAGGCGGCGATGGGCCAGGAGCAATACGACATCATCCTGCTGTGAGGTGCATGCGGCTGCGGTCCGAGCACCCGCTGCCAACAGCGCGAGCTGCCGTTGACCGGAAGCGCTGCGACCCCAGCACCGAGCCCGGTATCAGGCTTTCTTAGCCCAGACGCTGCACCAGCCCTTGCCGGCCACTTGTTTGCCTGCGAACAACGAACAGCCGCCCGCAGCGTCGGTGGCCTTGCCCTGGAACAGGGCACAGTTGTTGCACACCTGGTCCGCCATGTGTTTCGGGTACTTCTTCTTGTCGGCCTTGCTGCCGTCCGCCACGTAGCCCAGAGCCACAGCTTGCGGATCTTTCTCGTCGAGCTTGACCTGCGCTTGGGCGCTGGTCACAAGTCCTGCGCCCGCTCCCGCCGCTGCGACTGCCATCATGAATACGCGCCGGTTCGAAATCATCATTTTTCCTTCTCGTGGGTTGGCCGGAATTGACGTTCTGTGAGTGACGTCCGGCGGCGTCAATCGACGATCGACGTGTGCGAGCATAGGGGATCGCGACGGGGCGCGGCATGATGGCAGTCCATTGACTTCAAGTTGACTCGGACAATACGATAGGTGTCGATTCGCACTGAAAGGATAGCTACCGCCATGGCCCAGACTCATGCACTGTCAGGACAAGTCGTCCATCTCCCGTCCTTGAGCGACCCGTCCACAGACGCTCGCTCCACGGCCGTCCTCAAGGCGGACCAACTGGAGGTGGTGCGTATCGTGCTGCCGGCCGGCAAGTCCTTTCCCGAGCATCATGTGCAGGGGGAAATCACCGTGTTGTGCCTGGAGGGGAAGATTCTGTTTCGCACGCCGCAGGCCGAACAGCAGATGGGCCCGGGCGATTTCATCCACCTGCGCCGGGGGGAACCCCATGCCCTGGAGGCGCTGCAAGACGCGTCGGCCTTGCTGACGATCTGCCTGGTGGTTTGAGAGGTCAGGCGGCCGGCCGCCCCATCACCCGGTGCGCCGGCTCGCCCGTGGCGCTGCGGTGCCCATCAGGCTGAGGGCTTGCGCAGGATCACCAGGGCGATGCCGCCCAGAATCGCCACCGACGCCAGCACCAGTCGGGCTGTAACCGGCTCGCCCAGAAAAAGCGTGCCACCCAGCGCGGCGATCATCGGCACGCTGAGTTGCACGGTCGCGGCGGTGGTGGCGCGCAGGCTGCGAACGGCCAGGTACCAAATGGCGTAGCCGACGCCCGAGGTCAGTGCTCCGGAGGCCACCGCGTAGGCAAGGCCTGGCACATCCCAGGTCGCGCGGTCCAGGCTGGCAATGGCGACACCGAGCACGACAGCCGGAATCGCCGCGCGCGCGAAGTTGCCAGCCGTGACCTGGGTCGGGTCGCCGGCGCCTTGGCCGCGCAGGGAGTAAATGCCCCAGGCCATGCCCGAGATCAGCATCAGCAGTGCGCTATGCAGCGGCGGCGCTGACAGACCGGGCAACAGCAGGGCGATCAGGCCGGCGCCGGCAATGGCCAGGCCGACACTCTGCGCCGCGCCGAATCGTTCGCCGCGCCAGAGTCCGACACCGATCATCGTGGCTTGCACGGCGCCAAACAGAATCAATGCGCCCGTGCCGCTGGCCAGTTCGACATACGCAAAGGAGAACGTCGAGGCATACACAAACAAGGCCAGGGCGGAAGGCCAGTTGCCGGCGCCTTGCCGCTCGGCGGCCTTGCTGCGCAGAAGCACGATCAGCCACAGCGCCAGAGCGCCGGACACGATGCGCACGGCGGTGAAACTGCCCGCATCGATGCCGGTGTCGCGCAGCGCCGCCCGGCACAGCAGCGAGTTGCCCGCAAACGCCACCAGGGCGACCAGCGTGATCAGGCTGGTGGGAGGACTGCGCATGAACGCCATCGCAACGCGGTAGAACCGGCCGCCGCTGCCAACTCAGGCCGCCGTTGCCAGTGCAGCAGGGCCGCTGCCGGGAGACGCAGGTGCGTCGGCGCCCAGGCCCATGTGGTACAGCCGGGCATAGGGTCCGTCTGCAGCCAGCAAGCTGTTGTGGTGGCCAACTTCGACGATGCGGCCACTGTCCATGACCACGATGCGGTGGGCATGTTGTACGGTTGCCAACCGGTGCGCGATGACCAGCGTGGTACGCTTTTGCATCAGCCGCTGCAATGCCTCCTGGACTGAGCGCTCGGATTCGGTGTCGAGTGCCGAGGTGGCTTCGTCAAGAATCAGCACCGGCGCGTCTTTGTACAAGGCACGCGCGATCGCCAGCCGTTGGCGCTGGCCGCCCGAGAGCTGCATCGCGTTGTGGCCGACGACGGTGTCCAGGCCTTGCGGCAATTCGTCCACCAGACTTTGCAGGTTGGCGGCGGCCATGCTCCGCGCGACCTTGTCGCGGTCCATCGTCTGGCCCAGCGCCACATTCACGGCGATGGTGTCGTTGAGCATCAGCACGTGCTGGCTCACCAGCGCATACTGGCTGCGCAGGGATGTCAGGTCCCACTTGCGCAGTTCATGACCGTCCAGCAGGATGGCGCCCGAGCTGGCATCGACAAAGCGCGGCAGCAGATTGACCAAGGTGGATTTGCCGGAGCCCGACGCCCCGACCAGGGCGACTGTCTCACCGGCCGCGATGTCCAGGCTGAACCGGTCGAGCGCCGGTACCGTGCTGCCGGGATAGGCCACGCTGACATTGTCAAAGCGTATCGTGCCGCTGGCATGCCGCATTGCGAACGTACCACCGGTCTCGTCCGGCGTGCGGGCCATCATGTCCAGCCCGCGTTCCATGGCCGCCAGTCCGCGGGTGATCGGGTTGGCGACCTCGGTCAGATGCTTGAGCGGGGCGATCAACATCAGCATGGCGGTGACAAAGGCGACAAAGCCGCCTACGGACGTGGTGTTGTCAGCACTCTGGATCAGCGCCACGGTGATGACGGTGGACAGGGCCACGGCGGCGAGCATCTGGGTCAGCGGCGTCATGGCCGCGGAGGCGGTGGTCGACTTCATCGACAGTCGGCGCAGGGCTTCGCTGAGTTTGGCGAATCGCTCGGCTTGTGAAGGCTGGGCCGCCTGTAGCCGGATATCGCGGTGCGCCATGACGTTTTCCTCGACCACGTAAGCCAGGCTGTCGGTCGCGTCCTGGCTGTTGCGCGTGACGCGGTAGAGCCGGCGTGACAGCACCCGCATGACAAGCGCAACGGCCGGGAACAGGAACACGACGATCAGTGTCAGTTTCCAGTTCAGATACATCAGGTAGCCAAGCAGGGCGGCCAGCGTCAGGCTGTTGCGCACCAGCGTCATCAGCGCGGAGACCAGCAAAGTCGAGCCGGTCTGTACCTCGTACACGATGGTGTTGGCCAGCGCGCTCGAGGTTTGCCCGCTGAACAGCGTCAGTTGCGCGCCCAGCAACTTGTCGAACATCGCCTTGCGCAGGACCGTCAACCCGGTGCTTGTGATCTTGGTCATCGCCAATTGGGCGGTGAAGCTGCATATGCCGCGCACGGCAAACAACAGGATCAGTGCCACCGGAACCGCCCACAGGGCCAGTTGACCTTGCTGAAACCCCCGGTCAAGCAAGGGCTGGAGCAAAGCCGGAATCAGCGGCTCACTCAGCGCCAGGATCAAGGTGGCGCCGGCCGCCGCGGCCCAGACCCACAAGGGGCGACCGAAATATGGCCACAGCCGGCGCAGCCGCTTGGTCAGGCTGCCAGCGGCCATCAGCGAATCGGGCTTGTGCGCGTCAGGCAAAGTTGGAGCGCAAAAACTTGCACATGGCAAGTGGGCAAGGTGGGCGGATGCGTGACGTTCCGTAACCATGTGTTGCAGGGCAACATGGTCGTGCCACAGGGGCGCGAGGAGGGAGGATGGACTGATGCGTCATGGTGGTGGGATACCTGGGTTTATTATCGGGGCATGGCCTGGACGTCCTTCCGTCCGGGCTAGCTGTCCGGTTCCCATGCAGGTTGCAGGGCGTGCTTAGTCCTGGCCGTGGACTGTTTCGCATCCCCAAGGCGCCCAATAGTGCAATTAATCCAACCCCTATCCTCCATGACTCTTCAGCTGCTTCGAAACCTCGCCCTGCTCGTACGGATGCTGATGACTGTCGTTCTGGCGGCGTCGGTATTTCCCGCCACGGCGCAGTTGCGCGTCGAGGTATCCGGTGTCGGCCTGACACAGTTGCCCATTGCGATAGCGCCGTTCCGAGGCCAGGACCAGGTGCCGCAGAAGTTGTCAACCATCGTTCAGGCGGACCTTGAACGCAGCGGGCAGTTTCGCGCGACCGATCTGGCAGCAGGCGGAATGGACGAGCTGGCGCGCCCCGACCTGAACGCCTGGCGCCAGAAGGGTGCGGATTCGTTGGTGGCCGGGAGCGTGACGCGGCTCGCCGATGGCCGCTACGACGTGCGCTTTCGCCTTTGGGATCTGACCCGCGGGCAGGATCTTGGTGGTCAGAGTTATGCCGTTTCGCAGGCTGACCTGCGCCAGTCGGCCCATCGCATTGCCGACTTCGTCTACGAAAAGATGACTGGCGACAAGGGCATCTTCTCCACCCGCATCGCCTACGTGACCAAGGTGGTAAACCGCTATAACCTGTGGATTGCCGATGCCGATGGAGAGAATGCGCAGTCGGCACTGGCCAGCCCGGAGCCGATCATCTCGCCCGCCTGGTCGCCGATCGGTGGGCAACTGGCCTATGTGTCGTTCGAGTCGCGCAAGCCGGTGGTTTATGTGCATGAGATTGCCACCGGCAAACGCCGGCTGCTGGCCAACTTCCGCGGCTCCAACAGCGCGCCGGCCTGGGCGCCGGACGGCCGTTCACTGGCCGTCACGCTCAGTCGCGATGGCGGCTCGCAGCTCTATCTGATCGATGCGCAGGGCGGGGAACCTCGGCGTCTGTCGCAATCGGCGAGCATCGATACGGAGCCGGTGTTTTCTCCGGACGGCCGCACCATATTTTTCGTCAGCGACAGAGGCGGATCCCCGCAGATCTATCGCATGCCGGCGGCAGGCGGCAGTCCGCAGCGTTTGACCTTTACTGGCAGTTACAATATTTCGCCAACGGTCAGCCCGGACGGTAAGTCGCTGGCCTATATTTCCAGAGTCAATGGCGCGTTTCGCCTGCATCTGATGGATCTGACCAGCGGCAACAGTGTTGCGATAACCGATTCATCCAGCGACGAGAGTCCCAGTTTCGCGCCCAACGGGAGGCTGATCATCTACGGAAGCACAAGTCAGGGCCGTGAGAGCCTGACCACCACCACACTCGACGGCCGGGTCAAGACCCGACTCGCAGGCCAGTCCGGTGAAATTCGCGAACCGGACTGGGGTCCGCTTCAAAAACAATGATTGACATCAACAGGAGTAAACGGATGAATCGATATGTGCTGGCCCTCGCGTGTGCGGCCTTGTTGGCGGGTTGTGGATCGTCGGTCAAACTTGATGACGTAGCGGTCGAGGACAAGACCGGTACGCCGGTCGGTGCCCTGGGTGCGGCGGGCGCAGCGGGTGCTGCGGGCAGCGCGGGCGTCGGCGCTGGGGCTCTGGCAAATTCGGGCGTGGCGCCGGTTGATGTGACGAAGTCCGGTGCTGGTGCAGCGGCCCTGCAGGGGCCCCGCATTGTCTATTTTGATTACGACAGTTTCGTCATCAAGCCGGAGTTCCAGACGGTGATCGAGGCCCATGCCAAGTTCATCAAGGCGGACGCGACGCGTCGCGCCGCCATCGAAGGTCATACCGACGAGAGTGGCGGGCGTGAATACAACCTGGCGCTGGGCCAGAAACGGGCTGAGGCGGTTCGTCGTGCGATGGCATTGCTCGGTGTTCCCGACGCTCAGGTCGAAGCGGTCAGTTACGGCAAGGAGAAGCCGGCGGTCGAAGGCCACGATGAGGCCGCTTGGACCAAGAATCGGCGCGCCGAGATTGTCTACCGATGAACAGCCTCTGTCGCACCCCATCGGGTAGCGTCGTGCGCGTGGCGGTGATGTTGGCAGGCCTGTGGGTCACCACTGGCGCCAATGCCGCGTTGTTCGAGGACGACGGGGCGCGCAAGGCCATTCTGGAATTACGCCAACGCGTCGAGGCGATTCGAACCACGTCCGACGGTGTGGTGCAGAAAATGCTCGAGACGCAAAATGAATTGCTGCGCAAATCGGCTGAAGACACGGCGCAACTGCGGCGAGCCTTGCTCGACATGCAGAACCAGATCGAGTCACTGAAGGTCGAACTGGCGCGCAGCAACGGACACCGTGAGCAGATGGTGCGTGATTTATCCGACCAGCAGCGCGAGTTGAAAGACCTGGCGCAACGTCAGCAGGAGATGGCGCGCGGGGTGGAGGAACGGGTAGCACAACTCGAGCCTGTCAAGCTGACCGTCGAAGGTCGCGAGATCATGGTGGAGCCTGCCGAGCGCCGCGCCTACGACAAGGCGCTGGAGCAGTTTCGTGCAGGCGATTTCACCGGCGCCCAGTCGGGGTTTCTGAGTCTGATCTCCCGGTTCCCACGCAGCGGCTATCTGCCGTCGGCTTTGTTCTGGCTCGGCAATACCCAGTACGCGACACGCGACTACAAAGAAGCGATCACGAATTTCCGGATCATGATCAAGGCCGCGCCTGACCATATGCGTGCCGCTGAGGCCTTGCTGTCGATTGCCAATTGCCAGGTCGAACTCAAGGACATCGCTGGCGCACGCAAGACGCTGGAAGAACTGGACAAGACCTATCCGCAATCGGAAGCGGCCAAGGCCGGCAAGGAACGCCTGGCGCGACTGCGCTGAGGTCATCCCATGGCTGCGTCGTTGATGACGTCCTTGACGGGGCGGCAGATGTGCGTATCGACATGAGCGTCGAATTGCCAGATGACCCTGGCGCAGATCTCGCGCGCCGCTTCGGTGGCATGCAGCGACTGTTCGGGGTCGCACCGGCTGCGCGCATATGCGCATCTCATGTGGCCATTGTCGGCATCGGTGGTGTCGGCTCGTGGAGTGCAGAGGCGCTGGCACGCAGTGGCGTGGGTCGCCTGACACTGATCGATCTGGACCACGTCGCCGAATCCAATATCAATCGCCAGGTGCATGCCATGCACGACACCATAGGACAGGCCAAGGTGCAGGCCATGCGTGAACGTATTGCCCGCATCAACCCCGCTTGTATCGTCACGGGCATCGAGGAATTTGTCGACGGTGACAACTGGCCTGCGATGTTGCCGCAGCCGGTCGATGCCGTCATTGACGCATGCGACCAGGTAAGGGCCAAGATGGCGATGGCGGCGTGGGCGATGCACCATGCCAACACCGCGTTCATTGCGGTGGGTGCTGCTGGCGGCAAACGACTGGCACACAAGGTCGACATCGATGACTTGTCGCAAGCCAGCCATGATCCCTTGCTGGCCCGTCTTCGCACCTTGTTGCGTAAACAACATGGTGCGCCGGCGGCGGGTCGCAGAATCGGTGTGGAGTGCGTGTTTAGTCGGGAGCCGGTTCAGGCTGCAGATGCATCGTGTGCCATCGAGGACGCCGACGGCACACTCAACTGCCACGGTTATGGATCGATGGTCAGTGTCACTGCGACCTTCGGTCAGTGTGCTGCGGGATGGGTGTTGAACAAGATTGCAGATTTGCGCTGAGGCCGGCAAAAACGCACTTTTTTTCTGGCTATAATCTGAGGCTTCGCAGCACGGTGCAAATCGCGATGCGAAGAGTGTGGGACGTTAGCTCAGTTGGTAGAGCAGCGGACTTTTAATCCGTAGGTCGCGTGTTCGAGTCACGCACGTCCCACCACAAAACCGGCTCTGGCCATGAAAAGCCCGCTATCCAAAAGGTAGCGGGCTTTTTTGTGTTCGCGTGGACCAATGCGCGCGCCACAGGTTATCCACCGTGACTGTGGGTGACGCTGTTGATAACAAGCTGAACAACTGCGCCAGGCCGCATGGCGATTGGGCTCCCGGTGCCCGCCTGCAGATTGAGCAGTGCCAGTTCAAGCTCTGCGTTCGAACGGTTCCGACTCTTTGATAAGGTCGCGCATAGCGGTCTTTACTCGTAGAACGCGATACCAGTGCGCTCGCGCTTGGCACGGTACATAGCCATGTCGGCCTTGAGCAACAAGTCTGCCGGGTCGCCCGCGCCTTCGGTATCGAATGTGATGCCGATGCTGGCATCGACCTGCACCATGTGCGGGCCGACCTTGCACGGCGAGCGCAGTGACTTGAGCAGTTTCATTGCGAGGCGCTGGGCATGTTCGGCGCTTTCCACGTTCTGCAGCAGACACGCGAATTCGTCGCCACCGAGTCGGCTGACCAGATCGCCAGATCGCACACCGTGGGACAGTCGGCTCGCTACGATGCGCAGCAATGCGTCGCCTGCCGCATGTCCGTAGGTGTCGTTGATGGGCTTGAATCCGTCGAGGTCGATATACAGGATGGCCACACCCCGGCCGGACAAGGCGTGCAGGGCTAGCGCATGACACAGGCATTCCTGGAAGTGTCCGCGATTGGCCAGGCCGGTCAACGGATCATGCGCGGCCAGGAACCGCGCCTGGCGCTCGCCGGCCTGGGTGCCGGCGAGTTCTGTGCGCATGTTATCCAGCGCGTCGCGGGCATCTCGAATATCGCGCTCGAGTTGTTCTCGGGCCTCGAAGGCCTGCGCCAGATTTGACTTCAGGCGTTCCAAGGCCATGGCGCCTTCCATGGCGGTTGATCGAACACGGCCCTGGTCATCGGCGGGCAGGGCACCCATGGCAGCGTCCGAGGGTGCATCAAGCAGGCCCCACAAACTACTCTTGACGGTATCGATCAATTCCTCATAGTCGCGTCGGTCGTCCATCGACGACGGAAGGGGCTCACCAGTTCTTGCTGCCTCGCGGCGGTCAAGCGACTGTGAGGGGTCGGCCACGCCGTGCGTGTCCGCACGTGTGCGGGCGGTCGGGCGTGGTGTTTTGTCGGGCATCAACAACATCGTCGCGGTTCGATCAAGGGTACCTATGTGCATGCGCAAGCAGCGGTTTGGACTCGAGGCCGGGCAGCGAGACGGGGCGTTTTTGCGAGCGCCGTGGTCCAGCTGCAAGGCCTGACGTCGATGCTATGGGGAATGCGCCCCAATGCCATGTGACTCTTTTCACATACTGGGCTCCGGTAACGTCTGCCCTGTGGTTGTAACGCTTGCACACAGACTGGCACAACACATCAGCGGGAGCAGCCCGCTTTGTGTGGCAGGTCGTGCCCTTGTCCGGTCGGCGCCGACCGCGGCTCGCTATGATGGACCTCACAGAGGTGCGGCAGTATCTGCGCGCGGCATGGCGCCAGGCATGTGGGTTGGTCGGCGTGGCCCGCAGCGACGCAATGGGACCCTGTCACCGGACGGATCGGAATTGGAGGAACAATGACCGCGAATGAAGACACCCACTCCAAGCTGGTAGGTTACGCCCTATGGATTTTCGGCTTTACCGGCGCCCATCGTTTCTACTACGGCAAACCCGTAACCGGGACGATCTGGTTCTTCACGCTCGGTCTTCTCGGCATCGGATGGCTGATCGACCTGTTCCTGATTCCGTCGATGGACCGCCAGGCAGACCTGCGTTTTCGCCCCGGTCCAATCAACTATTCGGTGGCCTGGATTCTGTTGACCTTCCTTGGTTTGTTCGGCATCCACCGCCTGTACATGGGCAAGTGGTTCACCGGCATCCTGTATCTGCTGACGCTCGGCTTGGTCGGCATCGGCTACCTATACGATTATTGGACCCTGAACGACCAGATCGCCATCCGCAACGGATCGTGTTGACCTTGTTGAATTCGCCGCGCGGGATCGCCGATACCCCATCGCCGCCTTGATCGTGCTGCCGCGTCTTTATTCGTTCCGCCGCTGCCCGTACGCGATTCGGGCACGCATGGCCATTGCCAGCGCGCAAGTCGCCGTACAGGTGTGCGAGGTGGCACTGCGCGACAAGCCGCCCGAGATGCTGGCGATTTCGCCCAAGGGCACGGTGCCGGTTTTGCAATTGGCCGATGGTCAGGTGCTGGACGAAAGTGTCGACATCATGCACTGGGCCCTGCGTCAAGACGATCCGCAGTCATGGTTGCGCGATGCACCGGCCGATGCGTTGCTGGCGCAGCAGTGGGTGGACCGCTGCGACACGCAGTTCAAGCCCTTGCTCGACCGCTATAAATATGCCAACCGGCATCCGCAACAGACACAGGCCGAATACCGCCAGCAGGCGCTCGATGCGTTCGTGCTCCCGCTCGATGCCTGGTTGCGGGACCGATGCCATCTGCTGGGTGATACGCCGTGCTGGGCCGATGCGGCCGTGTTCCCGTTCGTGCGCCAGTTCGCCATGGTGGAGCCGCCGTGGTTTGCCCGGGCTGCGTTGCCCGATCTGCGTCGCTGGCTCGGCGCCTGGGTGGACGGGGACTTGTTCCGCCGGGTCATGGCGCGGCAAGGCGATGCCTCTTCCCGTCGCCATCGCCCCTGATCCGTCGCCTCGCTGCGCTGCCCGCAGCGCCAAGCGTCATTGGGGCCGACGACGCAATCGGAACGTCATCCGCCGGCGGCACCGCCGGACGGAGCGCCGGGTCCCTCAGAGTCGAGATTGGCCGGATGGGTCGTTGGCGCGCGCCTGGCAGCTGTCTGCTGCGCGCGTTCTTCTGCTGCCATCTTCTGCGCGTGGAAGGGTTCGGGCAGCGGCCCGACCAGCACGTTGAAGTCCACCGGTTTGGCCAGTACCAGCGAGGGCAGCAGCGTCGTCAGGGCTGCGTAGATCAGCAGCGCGCCGTACCACATGTCTGCAACCTGGAAGCGCTCGCGCAGGATGGTGGCCAGCACCAGCGTGAAGATCAGCGTCGGCGCCAATGCCGTGGCCACGCGCAGGCTGCCGCGAGCGGTTTCTCCGCCGGTCATGCGGCGGTGCAGCCAGATCGATCCGATGCGCAGCGGCAATACGACCGCCGTCAGGCCGACACCCCACATCAGGGCATCCCAGCTCAACGCGCCCGCGGGCACGCGCATGCCCATGTAGAAGAAATAGAACGGAACAAAAAACGACGCGAACATCTGGATCGCACGCAGGTTCTCGTCCGATGCCAGCAACGGCATACGCTGGCGCAGAAGCCGGGCAATAAAGCCGGCCAGGAACGCCCCGACGAGGTAGTACACACCCAGGTGGTAGGTGATGTAGGCTGCGATCAGGCCAACCATCACCAGCAGCGAAAACTCCGATCCGGGCGCGTGGGGCAGCACCAGCCGACCCAGCCCCATGAACAGCAGCGGCATGCCCACGATCATGGCGGCGAGCGCGGCCGAGGACAGGGCCAGGCGTTCCATCGAGCCCGATTGCAGCACCAGGAACAACACGATCAGCGCCAGCAGTTCCCCGCCCACGGCCTTGACCGTGACCCAGTAGCGCTCGTCTTCGGTCAGGCCCAGACGCGACAGGGTGTCCAGAATGAAGCCCGTCGATGGTGTCAGCAAGGCCAGCGCCAGCAATGTCGCGACCTGCCAGGACAGGTCCAGGTAGGTGATGCCGAGGTAGGCGGTGGCCGACAGCGACAGGGCGCGCGCCGCCAGATGGGTCAGCAGGGGCCACATGCCGCGGCGCAGGTCCTCGATCTGCACTTCCAGCCCGGCGAACAGGAACAGCGAGGAGATACCCAGCGTGGCCAGCAGCGCCAGGGTTGCGTCCTGGCTGAATCCGACCAGAAACACAGCAGCCACCATGCCGAACGCGAAGCTGGTCAATGGCGCAGGAATCCGGAAGCGCTGCAAGGCGCGCGGAATCACCAGCAATCCGAAGATCAGCAACAGGTATACGACTTCACTGGTAATGGCGGGCATGCATCAATGGGGATGGAGGGGAGCGGAGCGCCTGCGAGACGCGTATCCACGCGGCAAGAGCTTGGCGGCCAGGCAGAATCTGCGGGCCGCTGCACGCATTTTAGGCGCTTCGGCTAAAGGGTCGGCAAAACCCTTTAGGCAGAGCGACATTGCGCCGGTGATCAGGCCGGGGCGGCCTCGAGCTGGCTCGAAAGCGCGAGCCATCGGTCTTCGAGGGTGCGCAGTTCGTCGTTGACCAATTTCAGGCGCTTGCCCAGTTCGCCGATCTCCGACGGTTTCACGGCGCTGCTGATGTGCGACTCCAGTGACGCGCCTTCCTGGTTGAGCGTCTGCATCCGTGTCTCGATCTTGTCGATCTCGCTGCGCAAGCTACCTTTGCCGGGCTGCGGCTTGCTGTTCTTGCGGTTCGAACCAGCCTGGCTGTCGCGGCCAGTCGGCTTGGCAGCATCGACTGCGCCTTTCTTGGCCGCTTCCCGCTGGCGCTTGGCTTCGTCGAGCAGGTAACGCTGGTAGTCGTCAAGATCGCCGTCGAACGGCTCCACACCGCCGCGTGAGACCATCCAGAACTCGTCGCAGACAGAGCGCAGCAAGGCCCGGTCGTGGCTGACCAGCATCACCGTGCCTTCGAATTCGTTCAGCGCCATGCCCAGCGCCTCGCGCGTGGCCAGGTCCAGGTGGTTGGTCGGCTCGTCAAGCAGCAGCAGGTTGGGGCGTTGCCAGACGATCATGCACAGCACCAGCCGGGCCTTTTCGCCACCGCTCATGCTGCCCACCGACTGTTTGACCATGTCGCCGCTGAAATTGAAATTGCCCAGGAAACTGCGCAGATCCTGTTCCCGTGTGGCTTGACCCGCGATCTTGCCAGCGGCCGTCATCTCGCGCACCAGCGTGATCATGTGGTCCAGCGGGGTGTCGGCCGGTCGCAATACGTCCAGCTCCTGCTGGGCGAAATAACCGATGTTCAGGCCCTTGCCCTCGGTGATCTCGCCATCGATGGCCTGGAGTTCGCGCGCGATCGTCTTGACCAGCGTCGACTTGCCCTGGCCGTTGGCGCCCAGGATGCCGATGCGCTGGCCAGCCAGCACCGAGCGACTGATGTTGCGCACGATCACGGTTGGCCCGGTGCCTTCGGGTGCATCATTGGCGGCCGGGTAGCCCACGCTGACGTCCTGCATGGACAGCATCGGGTTGGGCAGATTCGCCGGCTCGCGGAACTCGAAGCTGAAATCGGCCTCGGCCAGCAAAGGTGCAATTTTCTCCATCCGGTCCAGGGCCTTGACCCGGCTTTGCGCCTGCTTGGCCTTGCTGGCCTTGGCCTTGAAGCGTGCGATGAACTTCTGCAAGTGGGCGATCTTGTCCTGCTGCTTGGAAAAGGCGTTTTGCTGCAATTCCATCTGCTCGGCGCGCATGTCTTCGAACTTGCTGTAGTTGCCGCCATAGCGCACCAGCTTGGCGGAGTCGATATGTAGTGTGACGTTGGTCACGGCGTCGAGAAATTCCCGGTCGTGGCTGATCACCAGCATCGTGCCTTCGAATTTCTTCAGCCAGGCCTCGAGCCAGACCAATGCATCCAAGTCCAGGTGGTTGGTCGGCTCATCGAGCAACAGCAGGTCCGCCGGGCACATCAGTGCACGTGCCAGTTGCAGCCGCATACGCCAGCCGCCGGAAAAGCTGTTCACGGGGTTTTCCAGCTCCGCGGTCTTGAAACCCAGGCCCAGGATCAGCGCCTGCGCGCGCGCCGGTGCGTCATGCGCGCCTGCATCGTGTAACTCCATGTAGGCATGGGCCATGCGGTCACCGTCGTCGCTGGCTTCGGCCGCCGCCACTTCCAGCTGCGCGGCGAGCAGGCGCACGTCCCCCTGGACCACGTACTCGGTGGCCGACATGTCGGTCTCCGGCATGTCCTGCGCCACCTGGCCCATGCGCCATTGAGCCGGCAGGCTGAAGTCGCCAGCATCTTCATGCAGCGAACCGTCGAGCAGGGCGAATATCGAGGATTTTCCGGCTCCATTGCGGCCGACCAGGCCGACCTTTTCGCCCGGGTTCAGCGTAACCGAGGCGGCATCGAGCAGGACTTTGGTGCCACGGCGTAGCGTGACGGTCTTCAGGGTAATCATGATTTTCTAGTCAATGTGTCCGTGGCTATCCACCCGGGGAGAGGGTGGATTAGGGCGTCCCGGGTCACGACACAGACTTGGTCATGACCGGCGCTGGTATCAAGCCAGACCACGCCAAGCGTGGGGAAGGCCGCCTCGAAATAGGGCCGTTCATGGCCGATTTCAAGCACCAGAACCGCCGCCTCTGACATCACTGCGTGGGCATCCTGTAACAGGCGCCGCACGAAGTCCATGCCGTCCTTGCCGCCGGCCAGGGCCAGCGACGGTTCGGCGCGGTATTCGGGCGGCAATTGTGACATGCTGTCGGAATTCACATATGGCGGGTTGCAAAGGATCATGTCGTACGGCCCCTGGCTCGCCGCCAGACCGTCTCCTTGCAACAGGTGAATCTGCTCCTGCAGACCATGGCGCTGTACATTCAATTGCGCCACTGCCAGGGCGTCGGATGAGATGTCGGCGGCATCGATCTGCAGGTCGGGATAGGCCATGGCAGCCAGCACCGCCAGGCTGGCACCACCGGTGCACAAGTCAAGCGCTCGGGTCGCGTCTTCGGGCAACCAGTAATCCAACGCGCCTTCGGCCAGCAGCTCGCCAATCAGGCTGCGCGGCACGATGCAGCGTTCGTCGACATGAAACGCCACCCCTTGCAACCAGGCCTCGCCGGTCAGGTAGGCGGCTGGCACCCGCGATGTAATGCGCTTTTGCACCAGTGCCTGGACTTGCGCCATTGCGTCGGCTGTCACGGCGTCGGCCGCAATGCCATCTTCGCCGTCGAGCGGCGTGTCCAGCGGATGCCCAAGTTGCCATAGCACCAGCCAGGCAGCTTCATCGTAGGCATTGGTGGTGCCGTGCCCGAAATGCACACCGGCGGCGTCTAGCGCGTTGGCACTGGACTCGATCAGTTCTCCGATGGTCATGCTGCAAGTTCCGCGTCGAGGGCGTCGAGGATGCGGCGATAGATGTTCTTGAGGGTTTCGAGATCGGTCAACACGATGTTTTCGTCAATCTGGTGGATCGAGGCGTTCGGCGGGCCCAGTTCAACCACTTGCGGGCAGATCTTGGCCATGAAGCGGGCGTCGCTGGTGCCGCCCGTGGTCGAGAGTTCGGGCACGCGGCCGGTCTCGCCTTCGACGGCATTGCAAATCGCCTGCACCAGTGTGCCGCTGGCCGTGATGAATGGCTCAGCGGCCAGCGTCCATTCCACCGTATAGGCCAGGCCGTGCTGGTCCAGCACGGCGTGCAGGCGCTGCTGAAGCTGTGCGGGTGTCGAAGCGGTCGAGAAGCGGAAATTGAAGTCGACAATTGCTTGGCCGGGAATGACGTTGCCAGCACCGGTGCCGGCATGCAGATTGCTGACCTGCCAGGTCGTCGGCGGAAAGAACGCATTGCCTTCGTCCCAGACGATCGCCGTGAGTTCTGCCAGTGCCGGGGCCAGCAGGTGAACCGCATTGCGTGCCAGTTGCGGATAGGCCACATGGCCTTGCAGACCAAGCACGGTGAGCTTGCCGCTCAGGCTGCCGCGGCGTCCGTTCTTGATCATGTCCCCGGTTGTGTTGACCGACGTCGGTTCCCCGACGATGCAGTAGTCGATGCGCTCGCCGCGCGCCTGCAACAGCTGGCAGACCTGGGCCGTGCCGTCGCGGGCCGGGCCTTCCTCGTCGCTGGTGAGCAGAAATCCCAGTGTCAGTCGGGTGTCCGGCCGCGCTGCCAGGAACTCTTCGCTGGCGACGACAAACGCTGCCAGCGACGCCTTCATGTCGCTGGCACCACGCCCGAAAAGACGGCCGTCACGGTGCGTCGGAACAAAAGGCGCGCTGTGCCACTGCTCGAGTGGCCCGGTGGGAACCACATCGGTATGGCCCGCAAACACCAGCATCGGACTGACCAAATGCGACGCCGGGTTCGTCGGCGCCCTTTTGGCCCACAGGTTGGATACACGCCAGTCAGCCGGGCCGAATGGCAGGTGTTCGCAGGCGAAGCCGATGGATGCCAGGCGCTGCGCGATGATGGGCTGGCAATCGGCGTCGTTCGGAGTGACGGAGGCCTGTGCGATCAGTTGCTCGGTCAGCCGCAGCGTCTCCGACATCAATGCTTGACGTCCAGTGTGATCTCGGTGAACGATGGCTCGTCGTCCGGATCCTCTTCTGGCTTGCTGACTTTGCGCGCGCTGGCGAAGTCGTTTTCCATGCGCCACATCAGGTTGGTCGGCGAATCGGAGTTGGCAAGGCCTTCCTTGCGATCGACAGTGCCATCAAGGATGAGCCGTGCGATGTCGGCCTCGAAGCTCTGCGAGCCTTCGGCCATGGATTTTTCCATCGCCTCCTTGATGCCCGAGAAATCGCCTTTCTCGATCAGTTCGGCAATGAGCTTGGTGTTGAGCAAGACCTCGACCGATGGCGTGCGGGAACCCGTCACAGTGCGCAGCAAACGCTGCGACACGACCGCGCGCAGGGCAGCTGCCAGATCGCCAAGCATGGTCTCACGCACCTCCACCGGGTAAAAGCTCAGGATACGGTTCAGCGCCTGGTAGCTGTTGTTGGCGTGCATGGTTGCCAGACACAGGTGGCCGGATTGCGCATAGGCGAGGGCGGCCGACATGGTTTCACGGTCGCGGATCTCGCCCACCAGGATCACGTCAGGCGCCTGGCGCAAGGCGTTCTTGAGCGCGATTTCCAGCGACACGGTATCGGTTCCGATCTCGCGCTGGTTGATGATGGATCGCTTGTTCTTGAACAGGAACTCGACCGGGTCCTCGATGGTCAGGATATGGCCAGCCAGGTTTTCATTGCGGTAGTCGATCATCGATGCCAGCGTGGTGCTCTTGCCGGCACCGGTGGCGCCCACCATCAGCAGCAGACCCCGCTTGGCCATGATCAGTTCGGACAGGATGTCGGGCAGGCCCAGGCTCGACAGCGGCGGAACCTCCGGCGTGATGAAGCGGATGACTGCCGCGATCGATCCGCGCTGGCGCATCGCGCTGATCCGGTAACGTCCGACGCCCGCCAGCGGAAAGCCCATGTTGAGCTCGCTCGAGGTCTCAAGCTCGACCATGCGCTCGGCCGGTATGACCTCGGCGAGCAGATTGCGCGGCGCATCGGGCGGCAGGATCTGGTTGTTGATCGGTATGCAAAGGCCGTTGATCTTGATCAGCGCCGGGGCATGGGCCGACAGGTAGACATCGGACGCCTTTTTGTCCGCCATCAGGCGCAGGATGCGCTCCATCGTTCCCGGTGTGCCGCTGGTTGCCATGGTGTTGCCCCCTACGATGATGGATGAATGCGGTCTGCGTCAGCTGCGTGATCAGTCGCGCAGCAGGTCGTTCAGGCTGGTCTTGGCCCGGGTCTGGGCATCGACCTTCTTGACGATCACGGCGCAATACAGGCTGTATTTGCCGTCGGCGCTGGGCAGGTTGCCCGATACCACCACCGAACCGGCCGGAACGCGCCCGTATGTCACGCTGCCGGTGGCGCGGTCATAGATCTTGGTGCTCTGGCCGATGTAAACCCCCATCGAGATGACAGAGTTTTCCTCGACGATCACACCCTCGACGACCTCGGAGCGCGCGCCGATGAAGCAGTTGTCCTCGATGATGGTCGGGCCGGCCTGCATGGGTTCGAGCACACCGCCGATACCCACACCGCCGCTCAGATGCACGTTCTTGCCGATCTGGGCGCAGGAGCCGACCGTGGCCCATGTGTCGACCATCGTGCCTTCATCGACATACGCGCCGATGTTGACGTAGGAGGGCATCAACACCACTCCGCGGGCACAGAAGCTGCCGCGCCGGGCCACAGCCGGAGGCACCACGCGCACGCCACTGGCGCGCATCGCCGCATCGTCCATGCTGCCGAATTTGGTGGGCACCTTGTCGAAGAAGCCCAGCTCGCCGGCGCGCACGATGTCGTTGTCCTTGAGCCGAAAGCTCAGCAGCACGGCTTTCTTGATCCACTGGTGGGTGGTCCACTGGCCGACGCCGTCGCGCGTGGCGACACGCAATTTGCCGCTGTCGAGTTCGGCAATCACGTGCTCGACGGCCTCGCTGATCTCCTTGGGGGCGGACTTGGGCGAGAGCTCCGAACGGTTTTCCCAGGCGGCGTCGATGGTTTTTTGTAGCTGATCGGTCATGTGCAGAGGTATTTCGTGGAAACAGTTGAAAGATGGGTTGGATTCACTTGCGGTTGCGCATGAACTGGACGATGCGCCGCGCGGCTTCTTCGCATTCGGCGGTCTCGGCCACCAGTGCCATCCGGATGCGGCCGGCGCCCGGATTAACACCCTGGACGTCGCGCGCCAGGTAACTCCCGGGCAGGACCGTCACATTGTAGAGAGCGAGCAGTTCGCGCGCGAACTCCGTGTCGCTTCCCGGCACCTTGGCCCACAGATAAAAACCGGCGTCCGGCAGGGCGACATCGAGCACCTCGGCAAGCAGGGGTGTGACACAGGCAAATTTGTCGCGGTACAGCTTGCGGTTCTCGACTACGTGCTCTTCGTCCGCCCAGGCCGCGGCGCTGGCGGTCTGCACCACCGGACTCATCGCACTGCCATGGTAGGTGCGATAGAGCAGAAATTGGCGCACCAGTTCGGCGTCGCCGGCTACAAAGCCGCTGCGCATGCCGGGAACATTGCTGCGCTTGGACAGGCTGGTGAACGAGAGCAGCCGGCGAAAGTCGTGCCGGCCGAGCAGGGCGGCGGCCTGCATACCGCCCAGCGGCGGCTCATCGCGGAAATAGATCTCGCTGTAGCACTCGTCCGAGGCGATCACGAAACCGTGTCGGTCACTCAACTCAAACAGCTTCTGCCATTCGGACAAGGGCATCACTGCGCCGGTCGGGTTGCCAGGCGAGCAGACAAACAGCAGCTGGGTGCGGGCCCACACCGCGTCGGGAACTGCGTCCCAGTCCTGCGCGAAGTTGCGCGCCGGGTCGGCGGGAACGAAATAGGGTTCTGCGCCCGCTAGCAAGGCCGCGCCCTCGTAGATCTGATAGAACGGATTCGGACACACGACGACAGCCGGCGGCTCGCCTGGCGCCTGGCGCTGCACAACGGTCTGGGCGAACGCGAACAATGCCTCGCGCGAGCCGATCACGGGCAGGACTTGCCGGGTCGCGTCGACGCGCAAACCATAACGTTTGAGGATCCAGGCCGCGAGACTGGCACGCAATGCCGGATCGCCCGCAGTGGATGGGTAGCTGGAGAGCCCGCTGGGCTCGCGGGTGACGGCGTCGGCATAGGCCTTGGCGATGAATGCAGGGGTCGCGTGACGCGGCTCACCGATGCCCAGGCTGATGGGCCGATAGGCTGGATCGGGCTGTACGCCGGCGAACAGCGCGCGCAGGCGCTCGAATGGGTAGGGCTGCAGCAAGCCCAGCAATTGATTCATGGTGCGGGATTATCCCGCCTGGAAGCGAACCGGCGTCGCCTTGGATGCCGCGGCCAGGCGAACCGCTGGTTCAGGTCATTTTTTGCTGCTATTGCGGCCCTTGCCCTTGGCCGCGGCGGAAGCCGGCGGCTGTGCCGTGCCAGCCGCTGGCATGTCGCCGATGACCGATTTGAGCGGACAGATCTTGAATGCCGGGCACTTGCGGCAACCGGCGACGATGGCAATGGGACACAAAGTCATGGAGGGTTTCCTGGTGGCAATGGGGTTTGGAAGGTGGCAAGTATGCGCCCTTTGTGTGCGAACACTCGCGCAATACAGGGTTTGTCTTAACGAGTTCCCCCTCTTGGGAGGGTAGACAACGGTGTCAAAAGATGCCTAAATTTGCAGTGGTGATTGCGGAATGTAATGCGCGCAGAAAACCGCGTTTGCGAACAAATTTTCTGAGCCGGCGGCATGGGCTTTGTGCGAGATTTCGCGTGCGTCGATGCTGGTGACGGTCGATGTCCTGAGGCGAAGCGCCCGGGGAACTTGCTGCAAAGATAGATGTCGTGGAGATTGCGATGAAAACAGGAATACAACACCGCCGCCATGCGCTGGTAATCGCATTGTCTGCCGCTTATGCGCTCGGGTCACCCACCGCATTTGCCAATCCGAACGGCGCACAGGTCGTGTCCGGGCAGGCCGTGCTGCAGACCCAGGGCAGTCAGCTCACCGTCACCAACAGCGCCAACGCCATCATCAACTGGCGCGGCTTTTCCATCGGTGCCGGCGAGATCACCCGATTCATACAACCTTCGGCCAACAGTGCCGTGTTGAACCGGGTCGTAGGCTCGGACCTGTCGCAGTTGCTGGGCCAGCTCCAGTCCAATGGGCAGGTATTTTTGATCAACCCGAACGGCATCGTCATCGGTGCATCGGCGCGGATCGACACCAACAGCTTTGTGGCGTCCACGCTGGACATGGCCGACGCTGACTTCCTGGCTGGCAAGTTGCGATTTCTCGACCGATCGGGCGCCGGAGGCATCCGTAACGAAGGTTTGATCACGGCCGGCCCGGGTGGGCGTATCGCCCTGATCGCGCCAAACATCGAGAACAGCGGCATCATCCACGCGCCCGACGGCAATATCCTGCTGGCGGCCGGTCGCAAGCTCGAGATCGCCAGTCTCGATCTGGACGGCATCCGGTTTGAAATTCAGGCGCCCACCGATTCGGTGCTTAATCTGGGCAAGTTGCTCGCCGACAACGGCGCTGTACGTGTTTTCGCCGGGAACCTGCGCAACAGCGGCGAGATCGAGGCCAGCCGCATGGCACTCGATGCCAGTGGCCAGATTGTGTTGTCCGGCAGCAACAGTGTCGCTTTGACGGCCGACAGCATCATTCGTGCAGACGGCGCCAAAGGTGGGCAGGTACTGATCCAGAGCGCGCAAGGTACGTCCCGCATCGACGGGCTGGTGTCGGCTAGTGGCTCGGCGGGTGCCGGGGGCGACGTTCGGCTGCTGGGCGAGCGAGTGGCGCTGGAGGCGGGTGTGCGGATCGTCGCGTCGGGCAGTTCCGCGGGCGGTCAGATTCTGGTGGGCGGCGATTACCAGGGCGCCAATGCCGATGTGCAGAACGCCCGGCGGGTTCATGTGGCCGCGGGTGCCACACTCGAGGCCAATGCCACGGTCGACGGCGACGGCGGCAAGATCATCGTCTGGGCCGACGAAAACACGCGCTACCAGGGCGCCTTGTCTGCGCGCGGTGGCGCCCAGGGCGGCAATGGCGGTTTCGCGGAGGTCTCGGGCAAACAGAATCTGGAGTTCACCGGAACCGCCGACCTGAGTGCGCCGGCCGGCGCGCACGGCAGCCTGTTGCTCGACCCGCTCGATATTCTGGTATCGCTGACCAGCGGCATTCTTCCGATCGTCGTCGACGAATTCGCCGATTTCGCCAGCAACGTGGTCACGGTGTCCCCACTGACCTTGGCGGCGGTTGGCGGCAATGTGGTGTTACAGGCCGAACGCGACATCTATGTGCGCGATGCCATCACCTTGACCACAGCCGGTGCTGGCCTGAGCGCCACTGCGGGTGGTATGTTGTTCAATGCCGGATCCATCATCAACACCGCCGGCATCACGACCAATGGTGGCGCTGTGACCTTGCGGGGGAATTCGATCTCCGGCGGCGGCGGCATCACGACGCAAGGTGGCGCCGTCGACTTGATGACGGCCAGTTCGCTCAACTATTCCAGTGCCATTGCGTCGGGCGGCGGTGCGGTCACGCTGGCGTCGCAGAACAGTTCGGTCAATAGTGCGAATGTGAATGCGGGCAGCGGCACGATCTCGGTGACGGGGCGCAGCGTCTCCAGTGGCAGCTACACCACGACCGGAACGGCCGGGTTTACTGCTACGGCCGGCAATATTTTTGTCAATGACGTCAATGCCAATGTTGTCAATCTGAACGCGACTGGCCAGGTCAACGCGACGGTGGTTGCCACGGATCGCGTCAATGCCGCATCCAGCGGCTCCTCTGTCACGCTGTCCGGTAGTGGCAGTACACCGCTGCGCCTGGGCACCATCACCGGCAATTCGGGCATCTACCTTTACTCCTCTGATGGCATGGAGCAGGCAGCTGGCGGCCTGCTGACTTCGCGATACGTCAGCCTCAGCGGAAACAACGCGGCCTCGGCATTGGGGTCAGTCGCGGCACCTATTTTGATAGCGGCTCCATCGGGTGCGGTGCAGCCCGAAATCTACCTGGACGGCCTCACGGCGCCGGCACACCTGGCGATGGTCGGCAGTCCGACGCTGGCGGCCTTGAGCCTGAGCGGCACGGTTGCCGGACTCGGCGGCACCACACTCACGGGCGCCGGAAACCTGTCGACATTCAGCCTGGGGCAAACCGGGGGCATGCTGGATGTCTCGGCAGTGTCCAGCGGCGGTCTGGCGAACGGGCTGAGCATATACGTCGACAACGGAGGCATCAATGCCGCCACGCTGACCTTGCCGGGGGCGCCAGTCAGTCTGTCGGGGTCGGCGGGTGTCACGGTGGGCGCGATGACAGGCGGCAGCCTGTCGATCCAGGCGGCTGGTGCCGTCAACATCGGTACGGCCACAACCACTGGCAGTTCGGGCATTTACGTCAGCACGCAGTCGTGTAGCTATGGAAACACGGCGTGCGCCGCATCCAGCCCGATCATCGCCGGCACGCTGGACGCCGGTGGCACTGGTTCGGTCAATCTTTACGCATCCGATAACGGCAATGTGAGCGTGACCAACCTGAGCGCGGGGCGTGATATTTACCTGTCGGTCGGCGAGGTCTACCCGACCTCCTTCGGTTTCCCCTTCACCAGCCAACCGACGAACAACGACATCCTGCTCGGAACGGTGGTCGCGGGCCGGAACGCGAATATCTATCACAACGCCCAAGGTAATGTGACGTTGACCAGTCTGAGCGCCGCGGGCTCCGTCTACATTCAGGCCGGCAGCTCATATTTCCCAATTGCGTTCAATAACGCGACCACGACCAACAACACCATCACCATCGGTAACAACGATCCGATGGGGGCGACCAGCAGTTTTTCGGTCTACAACAGCGGCATCGGTGATCTGACTGTCAATGGTGATATCAACCGCAGCGTTTCCGGCAGCATTTTCTTGTCTGCCGACGCTGGGTCGGTGACGGCTACTGGCAACCTGACTGCGCGCGACTCGATCTCTGTTTCGGCTGCGGTCGAAGTCGGGTCGACGGAGTCGGCGACAGTCGGCAATCTGGTGGCAGGTGCCGGAGGCAACAGCGGCGACGTGACCGTCGAAGCTTCTGGCAATGTGACGTTCGGCACGGCAAGCGCCAGTGCGGTCAACAGCTTCAACGGCCGTGTCACCCTGATTGCTGAGTCGGGCTTCGTACGAACCAATGCCGACAACACTACGGCGGACGTCGTCGCTACGGGGGATGTGAGCGTCCGTGCCGGTACATCCATCGGCAACGCGGCATTCATGAACCCGCTGGACATTACCGCAGGCGCCGCCAGGACGGTTACTCTGTTCGGTGCGCAGAATATTGGCTCCACGACCGGGGCGGTGAATGTCAACACAAATGGCACGCTCAACGTGACCAGCACGGCAGGGCAGTTCCATGTGGCGGCGACGGACGGAACCACGGCCCAGTCCTTGTCGACGATCCGCCTGTCCGCGTCGGCCGCCGGTATCGGGGGCGGCAGCGCGACCTTCACATCATCCGATCTGGGTGTGACCGCAACCAGTAACGGCGCGACGATCACCATCGGCGATCTGATGCGCAACGCGTCCTCCGGTACCCTGAACGAGTTCCGGTTCGACGCCACCGGAACCAGTGGCCTGACCTTTGGCAACGTGGATCTCTCGACGACAAACGGCTACAACCAGTTGCGGCTCAATGCCATCGGGCCGTTGACGCAGTCGCCCATTGGCAACATCAACGCCGGTTACATCCGTCTGGACGGGGGTAGCAGTGCGGTGACGGTAGGTAATGTCGTTTCGTCGACGGTGGGCCCCAACAGCGTAGGCAACAGCGTGGACATCGTCGGGGCCGATATCACGACCGGGGCCCTGAGCGGTTTGTCAATCAATCTGACCGGCGCCACTCTCGCGCTTGGCGCAGTGACATCCTCTGGAACCAACCGGAACTTCAACAACAACTTCCTGTTTGTGCCGCACCTGGGGACCACCCAGCGTGTGACCGACGAGATGCGCATTGCCGCCAGTGGTTCGCTGGTGACGACAGGCAACATCACGAGTGCCACGTCGTCCACCATCTCAGCCGGCAGTGGCGTCACGGTCAGCGGCGGCAGCGGCACGATCAATGGCGGCAACTTTGTTGGCTCGTCTCACAACGATACGGTCACAGTCGCTGCGGGAACCGGGACATTGGACACAGGTGCCATCGCGGCAGCTTTCGTGAATATCAGCGGCAATGCGCTGGACACCGCTGTGGTCACGGCGGACCGCAACCTGACTGTATCGGGCACGACTTTCAACACCGGCAATCTGACGGCCACCAGCGGTGCGCTTAACATCACGGCGACGGGCGCTTACACGCCGGGCAGCATCGCTCTGACCGCGGGCAGCAGCGCGACTATCACGGCGCCTGGGGGAATCAATCTGGTAACGAATAGCGCCAGTCTGAATGCGCCGTCCGTTACCTTGCGCGCAAGTGGCGGCGATATTCGTGCGACGCTACCTAACACCACGTCCCTGGTCATCGACACTGGTGGGGTGTTCAACGTCGCGTCGGGTGCCGTGTTGAGCAACCTGAACGTCACGGCCGACGGTAGCGTGGCTGGCGCTGGTGCCGGTTCGGTGGTCAGTGGCTCCGGCCAGTCGCTGACCTATGTGACGACGGGCAATCAACTGGCGCTGCAAATGACTTCCGCCACGGGCCTGTCCAACCGGTATACGGAGTCCGCTGCCTCGATTACCGATATCGCCATCAACACGATTGGGACATTCGGGAGTTCAGGTGGTTCACTGATTAATGTCTCCGCGCCTGTGGCCAACATCGCGGCCAATTCCGTGGCCATCGGGAACGGGTCCCTGACGTTGACAACCGCCGGCAATATTGCGCTGACATCTGTTACCACCGGCGGTGGCGCTGTCTCCGCCACCAGTTATGAGGAATCCATCACCCTGACGTCCATCGACAGCGGCGGGGGTTCCGTCACGGCGCGTACCTTTGGAGCTGATGCCACTGATAACGTCAATGTGGAGAGTGTCGTCACGTTGGGCGGAAACGTAACGTTGACGGCCGACAACGGCAATGTCGTGCGTGCTGGCGCCCTGATGACGCCCCAGATCGACACCCGCAACGGGCAGGGGCTGGCCAGTGGCGCGACCACTTTGAACGCAGCCAATGGCAGCGTCGGCAGCGCCGGGTTGCGGCTCCAGACCAGCGGTGCGGTGACGCTCAATGTCAATGCGCACAATGAAATTGCGGTCGACGTGCTCAATACCGCGCTGACGAATCTAGCGCTAACGACGTCGGCAAGCGGTACCGGCGCGATCAGCGTCGGCGACTCCAATTTTGCGTCGCTGGGCATCACTCGAAACATGGGCGGCACTGACCTTCTACTCGCGGCTTTGAGCCCGGTGTCCGCAGGGGCGTTCTCGCTGACGTCTACCGACGGCAATATCGTGGTCGGTGGTGATATTGGAAATGTCACCGCACTGGCACTCAATGCCGGCTACAACCTGGGCGGCGGCAATCTGCTGATTCAGGCTTCTGCCGGACCCCGCACGATCAGTGCCAGCAGTTACGATCTGCGCGCCGGGCAGGACGTCCTGATCGGGGCGGGCGCGTTGTCTGTTGACAGCGTCTTGATCACGCAGAGCGCGGCTTCCGGTCACAACAATGTCTTCGCCGGGCGCGACATCGTCTTGGCCGCCAATGGTGGCAGCGCCACCTTGATGCACAACGCGGCCGGCTGGACCCAGACCCTCAACGCGGGCCGCGACATTCTGATCGACGGCGGCTCGGTGGGCATCGCTAACGCAGTCGCGTCTGTCACGTCGGCTGGCTTCCAGAACATCACGGCAGGTCGGGACTTCGCCGTGCGTGGCGGATCAGCCAATCAGGCCTCGGCAAGTGTCACTGCAGTGCAAAGTCAGACCATGAGCCAGATCGGAGGTTCGGTGATGGTGACCGGTGGATCGGGTCAGGACGCCTTTGCTGAAATCGTCTCCAGCACTTCGAGCCAATCGTTGGGCAACACTTCGTCCACCACCACCGATCTGCTCTCGGTGCAGGGCGGTGGCGGCACCGGCGCTTATGCATCGGTTCGGGCGGCCAGTTTCCAGACCATCCTGAGTTCCGGCGACATCCGGGTCATCGGCGGAAGCGCCGCTGGTACAGATGCCGAGTTGCTCGCTGGTACCAGTCAGACCGTCGGTTCCACGGCCACACCCACATTCTTTTCTTTTAATGACCCGACGGCGGCGATCCTGGTAGAAGGCGGCGCGGGTGGGAAGGCTCAAATCAAGGCTGGTAGCACCCAGACCGTCCGCGCAGGCGACGGTATTTCGGTGCTCGGTGGGTCGGGCTCCGGCATGTCGGCGTCGATAGAAACGACGGCAGGTAGTCAGAATATCGGCACTTCAAGTACCAGCTTCAACGACCCGACCGGCGACATTCTGGTGCGCGCGGGTACTGGCGATGCGGCGTTCGCGTCGATCAAGGCGAGCAGCACCCAGACCATCAACACCGGCGGGACCATCACGGTGCAGGGCAACTCCGGCGCTGGTGCCTACGGTGAGATCCTCAGCACAGGTGGGGCACAGACGATTGGCTCGACCTCCACCAGTTCCAATGAAGCCACCGACTCGATCCTGGTGCAGGCTGGCAGCGGTGGCATCGCTCGCATTCAGGCGCAGAACAACCAGACGATTCGAACCGGAGGCGACTTGTCGGTTATCGGTGGCAATGGTGCCAACATGACGGCGGCCATACAATCCGTGGCCGGTTTCCAGACCATCGGCAATACGTCGATATTTTCCAATGACCCTTCGGGTTCGATCCTGTTGCAGGCCGGTGCCGGCAGCGGTGCTGCGGCCTTCATCAACGCGGCGACGGGTCAGACCATTGACGCCGGTGGCACCATCACCGTCGCAGGCAACGCGTCGGGAGCCTATGCCGAGATCGTCACGACAGCCGGCAATCAGACCATCGGTAATTTCGGGTTTTCGAACGACCGGACCGACAACATTGTGCTGGCGGGTGGCTTTGCTGCCGGCGCCTACGCGCGCATGGCTGCAACTGCGGGCTCTCAGACACTGCAGACCAGCGCCGATCTCACCGTGACGGGTGGCACTGGCGACAATGCCGGCGCCATGCTTTTGTCCTCGACCGGGCAAACTCTCTCCGTGCTGGGTGCATTGGCCATGACTGGTGGCAGCGGCAGTGCGCCGGGCTTGAACGAAACGGCGATTCGCAACACCACCAGTGGCAATCAGAGCCTGGGTGTGACAGGCAACATGTCGGTCACCGGCGGTGGCGTCGGATCGGACACCTGGATCAAGCAGAATGCAACTACCGGCCTCCAAGCCATTTCAGTTGGCGGGACCTTGGCATTGCTGTCGCCAGCGGCCACCACCAGCACTGGCGTGACCAGCATCGAGGCGCTTGGAACCGCCGAGCCGACGTTTGGTGCGACCCAGTCGATCACGGTTGGTGGCGCGATGACCATTGCCAATCAGGCGGGATGGCTGACCTATGTCAGTGCTGCTGGTTCGCAATCGATCAGCGCAGATACTTTGGGCATCACATTATCGAGTTCGGCCCCGGTTTCGTCGCCGTTTGCCGGAGTCACTGCGGGCGGCAATCAGATCATCATGCTGCATGGCGACGGCAGCACCGTGGGCTCGGCCACCTTGTCGGTCTTCAACACCAGCAGCACGACCGGCTCATTGGCTGCCATATCGACCGACAAAATGACCGCAGCCGACCAGACCATCCTGATGGACTACAACTCCGCCGGACTGGTACAGATCGGCAGCATCGATGGTCTTGGCGAGGCGCAGATCTATGCCGACGGCAAGCACACCATGGTGGCGGGCCAGTTGTTGATCCAGGGTGGTGCCAGTACCGCAGCCACTGCTGCGCTGATGGTGCCCAATGACGCGGCAGTGATCAGCACGATCTACGGTCCGATCGAGCTCAAGGGGGGTGCGCAAGGCGCCGCGCTGATCGACCCGCCGACGCTGGACATGGTGTCGAACAACGGTGTATTCCTGCTCGCAGGTGCAGGCCCCGGGGCCAGTGCCACGATCAATGCCGGCATCTTCAACCTGGCGGCGACCAATGGCGACCTGAGCCTGATCAGTTCTGCCGCCGCCGCCGCCATCACCGCCAATGTCTTCAACTTTTTCGGTGGCGGCAATGTATTCCTGACGGGTGGCACGATCACCGTAACCCAGGCTGGCACGATCAACATCACCGGCATCTGCTACAGCTGCGATACCAATCTGTTCGGCCCGTTCAGCGTATTCGCGTTCATACCGCCGCCGACTGACTTTGGTGCCTTGGTCGCGAACAACCTGCTGGCGCTGTCCGACCTGGGCTACGGGCTGTTTGATGCGTTCTACAACGAGGACGGTGTGCTGGAGCTGAGGAATCGGCGCCTGAACCAGTGCTATTGACAAGGCCGACAACATGAAATCCTCTTTGTTCGAACGCTTGGGTACGATCGCCAAGTCACATGTGGCTGCAGTACGGCGGTCCTGGTTCCATGCATTGCTTGCGTTGGCAAGCGTGGTGATGGCTACCGGCGCCGCGGCGCAATCCAAGGCTGGCGCAGTCGCGCACCTGCAGGGCATGGCCACGGCGCAGCAACCCAATGGCGCCTACCGTTTTCTGGCGCGGGGCGATACGGTGCTCGAAGGCGACGTCATATCGACCACCGAGCGTGGTTTCGCCGTGGTCGCGCTGGACGACGGGACCAAGTTCACTTTGCGTCCGTCGAGCACATTCGCCATCGATCGGTTCAAGCAGGAACCGGGCGAAGAATCGGCCTTCATGCGCTTGTTGCGCGGCGGTGTTCGCATGGTCACAGGCTTGGTCAGCAAGCGCAATCCGGCCGGTTTCGAGTTCAAGGTCAAGACCGCGACGCTGGGTATCCGCGGCACCAGTTTCGATGCCCGCATCTGCGGCGACGACTGCCGGCAGGAAGGCGTCGCACCGCAGGCGGCCACCGCGGCCGTGGCTGGGCTGTCGGGCACAGGGCCGGTGGTGGCCCGTGTGGTGCGCGCCAGCGGCCGCATCACCGCAAGCTTGCCGGGTCAAAGCCCGAGGCCGCTATCGGTGGGAGCTGCGCTGTACCAGGGCGACGATCTGCGCACCGGTGCTGATGGCGTAGCCGTGATCGGATTCCGGGACCGCACCAAGGCCTCGGTGAATCCGAATACCGTGATCCGCATCGACTCCTATGTCTACGACAAACCAGAGGCCCCCGACAGTTTTGCAGTCTCGCTGCTCAAGGGTGGCTTGCGCTTGTTCACGGGTTTGATCGGCAAGAAGGAGCCGAGTTCTTTCTCGATCAGGACGCTGACCGCGACGGTCGGCATCCGCGGCACCGGCATGGACATCAGTTGTGAAGGGCCGTGCGTCGATCCCTCATTGGGCGAGACCTCCAGCGCTGTCAACACCGTGGATCCGGGCCAGGGAGACGGCCTGTTCCTGCAGACCTGGGAAGGTGCCAGCTATTTCTTTGTCGGCCCGCTGGATGTCGGCCTGAACCAGACCGGTTTCATCGGCAACGATGGCTTGGGTCGCATACTGCGTGCCATGCCTGAGTTTTTGACGCGCCAGCTGGCGCCAAGGCCCGATCAGGTCGACGTCGACTGGGACAACCTGTTCGCCAGTGTCAAGCCCACCGGCGCCGACGGCATCTATGTGTACGTGCGCGATGGCCACGTGTTCCTGACATCCGGTGGTGCGCGCGTGGACATGGGCGTCGGCGAGGCAGGCTTTGTTGGAGATGACGGACGCGCCGTGCGTATGTCGCCGGTGCCCGGATTCCTGACAGGCGATCCTTATCCGGTGCCAGAATTGTTCAGCCAGACCGATCGCCCGTTGTTCCAGTTGTTCGGAATCACATTGGGCCAACCAGGACAGGAAATATGCAGACTGTGAAGGGTAATGCCATGCGGACAACAACGAGAGCAATCGCAATGATGCCCCGGCGGCTTCGTGGCCTGGCGCTGTGCATTGCCATCGGCATGCCGATGGCCGCGGCGATTGGACAAACAGCGTCGCCAACGGAGGTGACCGGTCCCACACTGGACATCCAGAGCTACCTGATCGACGGCGGCGTGCCGATCTCCGATCAGGAGACGCAGACCCTGCTCGCACCGTTTGTGGGCACTAAGAAGACCCTGGCAGATATCGAAGGTGCGGCCCAGGCGCTCGAGCGTGACCTGCGCAGTCGTGGCTACGCTTTTCACCGCGTATTCGTACCGCAGCAAAAACCCGAAAATGGCGTGGTGAAGCTGGGGGTGATTCAAATCCGGGTCGGCAAGGTTCAGGTCACCGGCAACCAGTTCTTCTCCGACGAGAACATCCGGCGTAGCCTGGGCAGCCTGAAGGAGGGCGATATTCCCGAGGTGCGCACCTTGGGTCGTGACGTCACGGCGAGCAACGCGAACCCGGCAAAGCAGGTCACGGTGACGTTCAAGGAGTCGAGCGAGCCCAATGCGGTCGACGCCGAGATCAAGGTCAAGGACTCCGACCCGGTGAACTATTTCGCGTCGATGACGTTGAACGAGAAAGTCACTGGCAGCGGCCCGGCCATGCGTACGCGGCGCATCAGCGGCGGGTTCCAGCACTCCAACCTGTTCGACCGCGACCATGTGATGACGGTGTCGTACACCACCGACCCGGGCTATCCGAACAATGTCAGCCTGATCGGTGCTTATTACCAGGTTCCAATTTATGGCACCGGCATGAATCTGTCGGCCGCATTCGTCAGCTCGGATGTCAATTCCGGCCAGGTTCGTCAAGGTACGAGTGTGTTTGACATCAGCGGTAGTGGCCAGTTTGTCGGCGTGCGCCTGTCCAAGGCATTGAGCCGCGTCGACGCCTTACAGCAGACGGTGGCGGTCGGACTGGATGACCGCTATTTCAAGAACAGTACCACCTTCAACGGCGCGCAGATCCAGCCCAATGTGGGCTCGCGGGTCGTGTCCTTGCAGTACACCTTCCGCGACGAACCGACCTGGGGCCTCGTCGCGGGCAGCGTCGACTATGCCTTTAATATCGGTGGCGGCACCTCGAATTCCTCGGCCAATCACACAGCCAATGGCGGCACCCGCAGCTGGGATGCGATCCGCTACAACCTGGAGGCTGCCACCTTGGTGGGTAGCTGGCAGGTCAGCGGGCGCTTAAAGGGTCAGTTGAGCAACGACTCCTTGATTCCGGGTGAACAGTTCGGTCTGGGTGGGGCCAGTTCCGTACGTGGATTCTCGGATCGCGTGGTCTCGGGCGATCGTGGCTACCAATGGAACGTTGAGGGCATGGGGCCGGGCATCGGTGAACGCAAGATCCGACCGATCGTGTTTGTCGAAGGGGGGCGGGTCTGGGTGCGTGGCGGCGTCGACGAATCGTTGATGTCGGCTGGCGTCGGTCTGCGCATGACGATCGATAAATTCCAGTTGGGACTGGACCTGGCCAAGGCCTTCGACAGTGCGCGTGCGGCGCCGTCAGGCAATCCGATACGGATGCATCTGGCGGCCTCGTACCGGTTCTGAACCGGCGTTGAATCAGTGGCCCGGCGCCTTGCTGTCGGGTGGCCGGTTGGTGGGTGGCTGCTCGCCAGGTGCCGGCAACTGCAGTTGTGCGCTCAGCGCCACCTGAACGCAATCCCTCAGGTGCTGCTCGCCCAGATACCGAACCGCCGAGTAGCCAACCAGGGCGGCGACGGCCTGGCCTGCAAAGGGTACGTATTTCGCTGCCTGTTTGGCTGTAAGCCGCACGCCGATCGTCTGTGCCGCACGAAATACCAGTTCCTTGCTGATGTACTTGCCGATCAGAATCGATCCAACACCCTGGACGGCTTTTTGCACCTGCTCGCGCTGACCCGGCCCGAGCCGGGCCATCTGTTCGGGCGTGAGGCCGAAACGGGCATTGATCTGTGGCAGCAGCCGCGACAGCAGGGCCGCGTCGACCACCCAGTCCAGCCCGGGTATGGGAACCATGCTGGCGCCGGCAGCCACCAGCGAGCGCCGATGCAGGATCTTGCGGCAGTCACGCACGGCGGCTTCGAGTGAGGGATGGCCTTGGGCGATTTCCAGAGATGTGGGCATGGACGAGGTGTCGTAGAGGTTGGGCTGCGCATCTTGCTGCGCCGACCCGCCTGAGGATGCCCACAGCTTACTGCAGCGATCAGTCGATTGGCGACGGGAATGCCGAACCGTGCCGCACCCGCATGTTCAAGGCCTGTCAAGACATTCGGGTTCACCCTAGTTTTCGTGGGGGTAAGGCCACAAAACCGGCTGACATCTGACGCAATCGTGATCTGGGGTTACATCTGATTGCCAATGTGACTAGACTGTACGCTGTGAGGCCGTGGTTTTTGGTTGATTGCTGCGGTAGATCAACTCTCGGGCTGGTATAGGCGTGGATGTGTCGGCGAATCGGACATTTCCATTGATTACTCATTGCCCAAAAATCCGGCTCGTCGGCGTAATCTGTGGGTAGTTTCCGGTAGTTTTGATTTTGGATTGCGCCAAACCTGATAGGGTGGCGATGCAGCCGACGCGCCCGCCGTGGACAAGTCACCTGCACACAGGACGAGCCTGTGCACAGCCGCTGCGCGGTGCGTGACTTGCCCACCGCTCCCCGAGTTGGAGCCTTCGGCCTGACGCGCTTGCGCTTGCCAACAGCCGTTGAAATTTGAATTGCGCGAAGCTGCCCGAAGCACAGCTGCCGGCCCGATGTGGCGGCAGCTCTGCTTTGGGTTGTGATGTTGGGTCGTTATGCTGGGCTGTCATCGGCGTGTGCCACCAAGAACCGATGGAGCTTTTTGCAGGTCGAATCAAACGAGCGCTGCTCTTGCTCGCAAAAGCCGCCATGAATCAGTGGCCCCTCATCGCCAGCGACAGCCTGCATGATCAACTCCTTGAGCGCACGCTTGCGTAGTTTGGGCGTGTCGTTGATGTCGCCAATGATTTCGCCACCAAGCAGCCACAGGTTGTCACGGTGCAGGTTACGGGTCTTGCGCGACAGACCTTGCGCCAGCAGCGCCAGCAAGAACGGCGTGAACACCGCAACGATTTGCTCGCCGGCGATGACATCACGCGCCTGGCCACACCAACTGGTGGGCCAAGTGGGCAAATCTGGGCAGTAGGTTGCCAAGTCTGGCAGCGCTACGATGGCGCTCGATTCTTCCCTTTGCTTTTTCGTCATGCGTCTGATCTCTCTACTAAACCACTGCTACCATTTTCCAGGCTTTGTCCACGTGGTGGCGCGCCTGTGCGAGCACACCAAGAGCATCGAAGTGGAGGTGCGCCCACGGGTTGGCTCCAAAGCGAAATGCTCCATCTGTCATCGCCCGGGGGCGACCTACGACCATCTGGGTGTGCGCCGCTTCGAGTTTGTCCC
>Ga0209284_10000800_pt1 | contig 50899 bp, 43 predicted proteins | sample FRY03_FD_187211 | JGI IMG/M metagenome (GOLD analysis project Ga0209284, IMG submission 187211) | Freshwater microbial communities from Lake Fryxell liftoff mats and glacier meltwater in Antarctica - FRY-03 (SPAdes) (version 2) | ecosystem: Environmental > Aquatic > Freshwater > Ice > Glacier...
TGATTAGGAGGATTATGTAATTCTACTCCTACGACGCTGCCAGCCGAATCAAAAAGCCAATCAAAAAAATTACCATCGGAGATAAAATTAAAGGTTTTTTCTGAAATAATGATATGAGGCAACCCGATAGGGATCGCATCTGTTAGCCACATGTGTAGGGAATCTTTGAGTTCGATGATAAGGCAATGCATGATATTTCCTTTTTGCGGTGCTCGCCGTCGTGCCACCCAACCCACATTTTACCACATGCGCGTATCCATCTGACCATGGCTTTAAATTTGCAGGCGATTTTATGATGTCAAGAATTAATTAAGCTGTCCCCGGAATTCCGAAGCGCGAATTAAGTAGGGTGTCCCCGGGATCCGAACTCGTTTTCTTCAACCATATTCAATCTGGAAAACGCCCCAAAAAAGCATGTCTTTTTGATAATTTCTTGGATGTTGTGGGGAAGGATTTCTACGTTAAGGGGATGAGAAGGTCTTGCAACTACGAAATAACCACTTGGCCGTTTAGAAACCACGACATAATCGAAGGAGTACAGTCCTTTTGCCCCCATTTGTGAGTAATCGGCAAGGTACATGGATTTTTGTGCTTCCGACTGAAACTGCTTGTGCGAGGAAAAATTCGGCGATTCGATAGCATCGCCATTCACAGCCAAGATGCTTCGGAAATAAGCAATCAAACGATTTAGGTTCTCCCTAGACGCCTTCACTGATGGCGGTAAGAAACCTCTTCCCCCGGAGGCGAAATGAGCTATTTCGCCATCAACATCGACGCTGAACCAGTCGAGGTCTAGAGTTTCTTCTTCTAGGTCGGTAATCATCGATTTTCTCCTAATGTCGTGTTTAATTGCCGGCAGCCAAGTTCGAACCGAAAATCTGTTGGCAGTTTTCACAGCTTGGAATGACTTCACCAGTCCTAGGTCGCATTGCGTTGGTAAAGCGAATGTCCTGCAATCGGGAACCGTTTTGCAAGAGTTGATTAGCGGCTCGGAACTCTGCGCGAGAGCCAAGAGGATAGGCTGCAAGCGAACTTGCAACGCAATCCTGGCAAAGGCAACCACGGGCGGAATCACCACCCCAACGGGCTCGAGAATCCTTACGCCCAAGGGGGCTGGACCATTATCGTCACCTAGGTCGAGCCCCCTGTTACGGAAGGGTCAAGGACAAAGAAAGGTGCACTGGGTTGCTTGGCCATTTCCATCACATAGGCCGACCAAGCGTTGTTCTCACGGTTCTGCCATGCGGTCAGCGCCGAAGTCATTTGCATGTCGAACTTTGTCTGTGCCGTGAACTCGATGAACGCCAGATTGGATTCAAACTTCACCACGTCACCGTTATACTTAAGCCAGGCGGATCTTTCGGCATTCACCACGATATTATCGGCATCCGCTTTGGCAGTGAGGTACACATTCCATATCGTTGCTTCAGCGGTAGTCCATGGCTGTTCGGCAGTGCCTCGGTTGCTGAGAAGGTCGGTCATTGCGGCACCATCCGCTGTGATCAAGGCCACCTCCGCAACGGCTTGCGCCGTTTGCTTGTTCGCGGCAGCGCATGGTTAGCCGCCGTTCGTTGCATCAGGATAAAGCGTCCGGCAGGAAGTAGTAGAGAATGACGCACAAAACTACGGCTGCGAGCGCGATAATAAGTGCGTGCCAGACCAATGTAGCGGTGCCGACGCCGCAAGCGACGTAGGCATACCGATGATCCTCGCGACGGAGGTAAGAAACCGCCCCGCTAATAATTGCGCCTGCGGCGAGCGAGAGAGAAAGGGTATAAGGCAGCTCTTGGGGAGAGAAACGCTGCCGTGGAGCTTCGGGTGGTGGTGGAGTCTTCTTGAGTTTGGCGGTGATGTGCTGCTTGAGGCTCACGACCGTCTCCGCGAGTTGTTGGTTGGCGGGTGGAGGTGGAATAATCGCGTCCCGGATGGCTGGGCCGACGAGCACGGATAACAAGCCGAAAAACGCGGCGACCACACCAACGATGCCGAAGGTCTTTGCTTTAGGTTCAAGTGTGAGTTCGGCTGTTGTCATTGCTCGGTGTTCCTGAAAGCGGCTAACGAAAAAGCTCACCTGCCCGGCCTGCTCGGTGAGTTAGGAACCCCGAAAAGCCTATGTGCGGGCCGGGTCAGGTGCAGCGTCTGGTTCGGCGCTCACCGGCGCAATTTTCATCGAATTTTCGTAGAGAGTGTCGGGGCAAATGTCCTGCTCATTGGGCCATACGACGGTTCCAAGTAGCACGCACGCTCGTCTGAAGTAACGGATGTCCTCAAACTCCCTGAATACTCCAAATGTCAGCAGGTGTGCACAATCAAAGATGCCGACTTCGCCATTCGTAAAGGTAATCTCCAGCTTATAGTCGTCCTTTGGCACAACGGCCTTAACTCGAGGATTCATGGTCACCTCAGCGGTTCGATCTTAAACGGTTGCTGTCCATTTACGGCAAGATTCCAATCGGCCATTAGATCATCCCTATGTATTTCTACCCACGCCAGCACCATCTTCATCTTACCCGGAGGCAGAAATCCCTCCAGCACTTCCCCCTCCGGTATAGCAATCACGGCCTCATCGTTTTGGTATTTCGCATGGATGTGGGGGCGATTATGCCGCCTGTTGTCCAGAAAATACAGAGATACGATGATGCCGTAAAACATGGAGATCGTAGGTATACGATTCGCCTTTCCCCGCCGAACAGGTATTCGACCGCCGAAGTGCAGTAGAAATCTACCGTATATTAACGGTGCGACATTGACTTGTCAAATCTAGTTCTTCCGAAGGGGTAAGGAGTTGCGACGGAGCGCAGTTCAATTCACCGTGCTACACCCCACTACCCCACTACCCCACGCTAGGTATATGATATGCCGCAGCCTTTACCATTAGGAGTCTTTATCCTTTAAATGGCGTATGCAACAATGCGGTCGGCGAAGCCGAGTGGACCTCGGTTACTCAATCAGGTTGCGGCGAAGACAGGTTGCGGCGAAGACAGGTTGCGGCGAAGATGTGCTTGTTGCATTACTCGAAACGCACGGAGAGTTTACATCAATTAGTTGACCCGGTTCATCTTGTTCCAAAATAAACGGCATTCTGCTAACTGATTTGAACCCAGTTGCTTATTTTGCCAAGGGCAAACCCAGTTTGCATAAGCCCAACCTAGTTTAATGAAGTTCGGTTTTCATTGCGAATTTGACAAGAGACCACCTCGTTGCCCAACCACGCATCCCAATCCCCATGATTCCCAACATCGACCCCTTCTAACTGTGCCTTTTTTTGCAGCATTGTTTGTAAATCACTTAAAAAATCCGAATCCATTAGCTCGGTATGTGATGGTAGATTCTTATGAAGAATTCGATAAACCAACTTCAATTCCTTGATGGAATAATCATTCATGTTAGACCTTTCTAATAAAATTGCCTAACATTATTCTAGGAACCCATTGGCAATAGAAACATTAAAATGAAAATATTACTGACAAACGATGATGGAGTTGATGCCCCAGGAATTCTTGCATTTGAAAAGGCAATCTTGGGTTTGGGCGAAATTACCGTGGTGGCACCACTGGAAGGTTTATCGGGCTGTGGTCATCGGGTTACTACCGAGCACCCTCTGAATTTAAAAGAACATCGCTTGGGAATTTTGTCGGTGGATGGAACCCCTGCAGATTGCGTCAGGGTTGCATTACATTCCTTAACGCCTAAAGTTGATTGGGTGGTATCGGGAATAAATGCGGGTGGAAATCTTGGAGTTGATATTTTTATTTCGGGCACCGTTGCTGCTGTTAGGGAAGCTGCAATTCATGGAATTCCTGGCATTGCGATTTCTCAATATCGAAAACGCGGAACTCCTATGGACTGGGTTCGCTCCGAAAAGTTTGCAAGTATGGTTGTGAAACTATTGATGAAAAAGCCTCTTGCTAAAGGTAACTATTGGAATGTGAACCTGCCGCATTTGGAAGATTCTGAACCAGATCCTGAATTGATTTTCTGCAAACCCAGTGCCTCGCCTTTGCCATTGAAATTTAATGTTGAAGGAACGGCGTATAAATATGCGGGAGATTACCATTTAAGGCATTGCGACCAAGGTACCGATGTGGATGTTTGTTTCTCGGGCCAAATTGCAGTAAGCCTACTAAGCGTTTTCTAAATCGTAATTTAATTAGTAAGCGTTTGCATAACCAAGGCAGCATTTTGACCACCAAACCCAAAACTTGTGCTAATTGCAGATCGAATGCGTTTATCTCTTGCGCTATTAGGAACATAATCTAAATCACAGATGGGATCAGGGCTTATTAAATTGATAGTGGGTGGTAAAACGCTATGTTTAAGGGTTAAGGCCATTGCAACCGCTTCAACCGCCCCTGCAGCGCATATCAAGTGGCCGATCATTGATTTGATGGATGATAAAGGCAGATTCTTCGCCCGTTCGCCAAAAACTGTTTTAATCGCAACCGTTTCCATTTGGTCGTTAAGCTTGGTACTTGTGCCATGGGCATTTATGTAATCAACCTGATCCGCATCTAACTTTGCTTCTCGGAGAGCCCAGCGGATAGCTCGTGCAGCACCACCTGCTTCGGGGTCAGGTTTGGTAACAGCGTAAGCATCGAAACTACTGCCCATCCCGGTAACTTCGGCATAAATGTTTGCGCCTCTTTTTTTTGCGTGCTCGTATTCTTCAAGAAGTAGAACGCCTGCCCCTTCGCCTAAAACGAAGCCATCTCGCTGGCCATCAAAGGGTCGGGAAACTTCAGATGCAGACCGATTGGCAGGGCTAAGGGCCCCAATGGAAGAGTAGGCAAGAAATAAAAGTGGATCAATTCTGCTATCTGCCCCACCCGCTAATATAAAGTCGGCATCATCGCGTGCGATAAGTCGGAACGCTTCGCCAACGGCTTGAGTTCCTGCGGCGCAGGCTGTGGTGATGGTGTTGTTGGGGCCTTGTGCCCCGTGAATCATAGAAATATGTGCTGCAATCATATTGGGAAGATATTTTAAAACCCAAAGTGGAAATAAAGAGGAGGGCCCTTGGTTGCCTAAAAGGTGAGGTTGAAAAATTGTGTTATGATCGCAAGAGGCTGCAAGTAGCGGGGCCAAGTCGGGAAGATCCATAGGAACTAAGCCTGTGCCCATAATAACGCCAAGCCGCTCTGGGTTGATGGAGTTTAAGTTTAGGCCACTATCTTGGATTGCCATTCCGGATGCAGCGACGCCAAATTTTGCAGCTCGACCCATAATTTTTATGCTTTTGCGATGTGCGTGTGGCACATACAAGTTAATGTTGAAATCAGGAACTTCAGCTGCAATTTTTACCGGGTGACAAGATGCATCAAAAGTTTTAATCGGCCCTACGCCGCTTACTCCTTCAACGCAATTTTTCCAAAATGCATCTTTGCCAATTCCATTTGGGGCTAGAACCCCAAGACCCGTAACAACAACTCTGCGCATAACAGGAAACGCTAGGTAAAAACCTAAGGGCGCCCTCCAACAGGGGTGGGGAAGTGGCTAAGTGAAAAGCCGTGGTCACAAAAGCCCCACAAGACCTCGGTGCGGTATAATCCCAGTCATCCTATATTACCCAAAATGTTGACTTTTGGTCAAATATTATTTTGGAGTAAGGGTCAGGTTGTTTTGTTTGTGCGTCTACTTTGCCTATGCATCCCATTTTATCGTTGTATCCCTACCTCTCTTTTTGCCTTTACCCGCACAATTCTTCCCTTTCCATCCATTTTTATGCTTCCTTACTTGCCTTCGAATCTACATACTTCCATTTCATCTTTCCGTTTTGTTTTAAGGCAGGATTTCTTATGAACTTGAAATGGTTTTCCTGGGGTGATTGGAATGCCTTCTTTGGCTTGGCGATTGATAACCTAGCGGTGATGATTTCACTCTTCAGCCTCCTAACTTTTGCTGGAATTCCTAACGGGTATACCCCAGAGTTCGTGCTGACTCGGATGCTGCCCGGAACGGCCCTCGGTGTTTTAATCGGGGATCTTGTTTTTACTCTAATGGCACTTAGACTCTCAAAAAAATTAAACCGCAATCAAGTCACCGCAATGCCTCTTGGATTAGATACACCTAGTACATTTGGAATGGCTTTTATCGTTTTATTGCCCGCACTTGCTAAAGGTAACGAACTATTCCCTAATGATCATAACCAAGCTATGACCTTTGGTTGGAATGTTGGCCTAGGCGTTCTTGTGCTAACGGGTCTGATTAAAATCTTATTTTCACCTTTCGGAAATCTGGTAAGAAAGTGGGTTCCCCGAGCTGGCTTACTTGGCTCGCTTGCAGCAATTGCTTTGACCCTTATATCTTTTATGCCATTGCGCGAAGATATAGCAGGGATTCCGATTGTTGGCTTGCCTTGTTTGTTGGTTATATTGGTCAGTTTATTGGCGCATAGGTTATTACCCTTACGAATACCCGGAGCGTTGTTTTCCTTGGGTTTAGGGCTGATTCTCTATGCGATTTTTGTTGTTGCGGGCAAGGGATTGGGAATTCCCATTGTTGCAGATATTAAAGGCTTCGAGTTTGTAGGCCACTTTGGGTTCCAAATTCCTTGGGCTTTTTCTGCCGGCGATTCACAATGGTGGAACTTGATCTTGGCCGAGGTATTGGGAAGAATGCCTATGATCTTCCCCTTTGCACTTGCAACCATTGTTGGCGGAATAGATTGCACCGAAAGCGCTGCTTCTGCAGGGGATGAATACGATACCCGTTCGGTACTGTTTACCGAAGCGATATCGTCTTTGATTGCAGGTTTGTTTGGCGGTGTGATTCAAACCACACCTTATATTGGTCAACCTGCCTATAAAAAAATGGGCGCAAGGGCAGGGTATACGCTTCTCACCGCTTTATTTATTGGAGTTGCAGGTTTTATGGGTGGGCTTACCGTTCTATTTCATCTGCTGCCTAAAGTGGTGCTGTTTCCCATTCTTGTTTTTGTTGGAATTGAAATCACTTCTCAAACCTTCAAAGTTGTAAATCCTAAACATTATCCCGCAATTGCCCTGGCGATGCTTCCATCCCTTGCCTACCTTGGCTTGCTTTTGTTGAAAAGTATTTATGCTCCAATGTTGCCTGAAAGGCCAGATGCCATTTATGCATTGCAGACGCTTAGGTGTTTGGCAAATGGATTTTTGATTACAGGAATGCTTTGGGCTGCGATGATGGTATGTATCTTGGATGATCAGCTTAATAAGGCAAGCTGTTATTGTTTGGTTGCCTGCCTATTTGCATTTTTTGGTGTGATTCATTCGCCCTTGGGGGATGAATCGATTGGTTTTCCTTGGTCGGTAATTGCTAAGGTGGAAAAGCCTTTCCTAGAGGCAGTTCGGGTGCAAACACCTTATCACTGGGCAGGTGGGTATTTGTTATGTTCGGGGTTACTTGTTTTATTTGGGAAGTATGGTAAGCCAAGTGAAAAAAAGGATGGGTTTGAACAAGAATTTGAATTTACCGCCTCAGAGAAGGTACAATAGATATTATGAACCCGTGTAATCAATTGCTTAAGAATGTTTTGTTCGGTTTGATACAGCCCACAATGAAGGGTTTACGTTTTTTTACTTTTGTCATTACAATAGTTTTAACTCTTGTGTTTAATGGCGTAGCTAAATCAGCTCCGCCGTTTCCTGCGGTGGTAATTCCGGTTAGCGTGCCATTAGAAAGTGAAAGCGCAAGACGAATAAAAAATCTCGCATCCGAATCGCTTGATAAGTTTATTAACGAAACCAAGAATATCCCTCCTCAAGAAAGACAAGCTTTCAAAGTAATTATCGATTTTAACCCACAGGGAAAAGCCTTTACCTCGGAGTTTGGCCCGGCCTTTGATCTAGCTCAATCACTTCGCTTGCTAAAAAATCGTGGCAGTATGATCGTTATTGGCTGGGTTCACGGAGAGGTGCAAAGGCATGGGGTGTTACCGGTGCTTGCTTGCGATAACATTTATTTTTCTCGTGAAGCTTCGATAGGAAAAGTGCTGGGTGAAAGCGGTGAGTTTATTAGTAACACGATTCGTACTGCCTATGAAGAGGTATCTTCTGGAAGATATTCTCGTGCGGTGGTGCGCAAAATGTTTACGCCCGAACTTACCATTGTTAAAGCAAAAAATCCAAAAGGTAGAGATTTGTTCGTAGACCTTAAAGATGACCCCGAAGGCGAAGTGGTATTACAGTCGGGCAAGGAAGGGCGGTACGATTTTACTGGTGCAAAAACTTTTGGCATTGCTGAACAAGAATCAGCAGAATCCATCGCTGCATTAGCCTCGATATTAAGGCTCTCTGCTCAAAGTATGAATGATGCAACACTTTCAAATTATGAACTTGTTCCCTGGAGAATTGTGCTAACAGGGAAAGTTACACCCGAACTCTTCGAAAGGTTTAAACGCAGAGTCAGTAAAGCCCTTGGCAATGGTGCGACCTGCCTTATTTTCCAATTTGAATGTGGTGGCGGCATAGGCGATACTGCTCTTGAAATTGCATCTTTCATACGGGATCTTGAGAAATCTCCTCGGGTAAATCCGGTTAAAACCATTGCGTTTCATACGAAGCGTGCAAGAGACCTTTCCCTGTTTTTATCTTTGGCTTGTTCTCGCATTATTATTGAAGAAGGTGCAACTTTTGGGCCCTTAGATAATTGGTTAACTGCAAATCCGCAAAATCAACCCCGACTTTTAACCTTACTTGAAGAGTTATTGCTTCCAAAGGTTTTGGGAAAACCCGAAGCTAATCTCTTGGCACGGGGCTTTTTAAATTCAAACACTAGAATTGCTTTAATTATGCACCGGGTGACAGGCGAAATTAAAATCGTTGATGCAGAAGAGGTCGTCCGCTTCCCAGATTATAAAATCGAGTTCCAAATTAAACCTTTCCTCCCCGAGGATGAAAATAAAACCCTTACCCTTAGACCAGAACAAGCAGTTGACCCTAGGATCGGAATTGCAAACAGCATTGCCAAGGATGCTGAAAATGCAATGCAAATAGAAAACTTTAAGATAGATAATGTACCTGTTTCTGGCACCGATTGGCTCGATGAACTCGCAGATTTTCTTACCCACCCTTGGACCAGAGTTATGCTTGTGATGTTGGCCATCACCTGCCTGATACTTGAGGTCAAGTTGCCAGGCGCTAGTCTACCCGGAGTAATGTCAGCATTTTTCTTTGTTTTATTCTTTTGGTCGCATTCGCAGTTTTCAGGGCAAATATTCTGGCTTGCTATCTTACTTTTTGTCTTGGGAATGGTAATGCTTGGGGTCGAAATCTTTATCATTCCAGGCTTTGGTGTTACAGGTGTTGCAGGTATTTTACTGGTCCTTTCTAGCCTAGGACTGGTTGCTTTTGGTCATTGGCCAAAAAGCCCCGATGAATGGCTGGGCTTTGGCAAATCTTTAGCCCCTTATGGCATCAGTTGTATGGGCGCTATTTTCTTCGCTGTGATTATCGCTAAGTTTTTGCCTTCTTTTCCTCTCACTAGCAAACTCTTTCTTAAACCCCCCATCTTCGATGATTCCCCTTTGTTTATTGAGGATTCTTTGCATCCAAACCTTGCTGGCTTGCTCGGTTCTCTTGGGGTTACTGTTACTTCTCTTCACCCCTCAGGCAAAGCCCGCATTGGTGATTATTGGTTAGATGTTGTTTCTGATGGTGGGTTTATTGATGAGGGTGTTAAGATTAAAGTATGTGAAGTAGAAGGTTCACGAGTTGTTGTTTGTGAAGTTTAATCGAATTGAAAAGGAGTGATAAAACGCTTATGGATATAGGCAGTTTAACACTTGGTATATTTTTAGTTGTACTTGGTTTTGTTCTTGTTGGACTAGAAGTTTTTCTGCCTACGGGGGGAATCCTTGGTATGCTTGCATTATCAAGCATGGCGGTTGGAATTGCTTTTGCTTTTAAGTATGGCACCATTTCTGGTGTTGTTGTTCTGGGCCTTACTGCTTTAGGCACCCCTTTTGTTTTTAAGTTGTTGCTTTGGGTTTGGCCCAGAACTTCGATGGGCAAAATGATGACCGTTCATAGTACCTCTGCTGAAGAAACCATAGGCAATATGGCATCACACCTTGCGCTTGATTTATTAATTGGAAAAGTGGGTAAAACACTTTCAGACTTACGGCCTTCTGGTATAGTGGAGTTTAATGGTCGTAGGATTGATGCAATAAGTGAAGGGATTTTGATAGCTGAAGGAGTAGCGATTCTTTGTGTTTCAGCACAAGGTGGTCATATTGTGGTAAAGCCTGCGATTGGTCCAGATCTTAACGATTTGGAAAATGTTCAAATACCTAGTTTTAATTAGAATCGTTGATTTTAATCAACAATGGAGCTTTATATGTTTGGTGTAATCCTTGCCCCAAGTCCGCAGTTTTCTTTTGATACTGTTTGGATTGTTCTCGGTGGAATTGGTTTTATTATTTTTTTGATCACTGCCTTTTTTCTTCTTAACTTCTTTCAACTTTGGGTGCAATCACTTTTAACTCATGCTGGCATTGGTATTGTTGATATGTTGAGAATGAAACTTACAGGCCTAGACTATGTTTCGATTGTGAAACAAAAAATCGCTTTAGTTCAAGCTGGGATTAAAGATGTTACTTCCCAAGATATGGAAGCTCATGTGCTTTCTAGGGGTAACTTACAAAAGGTTGTTAGTGCTGTCATTGCTGCTCATAAAGCGAAGATGGATTTAAAATGGAGTGCTGCTGCTGCTATCGACCTTGCAGGTCGAGATGTCTACGAAGCGGTAAGAAGAAGTGTAGACCCTAAGGTTATCGATTGCCCAGACCCAACCAAAGGCCGTCAAACCCTTGACGGAGTTTGTAGAAATGGGATTCAGTTAAAAGCACGCGCTCGTGTTACGGTGCGAACAAAATTAGATCGCCTCGTTGGTGGGGCTACCGAAGAAACCATCATCGCCCGCGTGGGCGAAGGTATTGTGAAAGCGATAGGAAGTGCAGAGCATCATACCGATGTGCTTGCAAACCCAAACTTAATTTCTCAGGCGGTATTAAGAAACGCCTTAGATTCTCAGACAGCTTTCGAAATCGTATCGATCGATGTTGCAGAAATTGATGTGGGTGCGAATGTGGGTGCGAACTTGCAAGCAGATCAAGCTGCTGCAGATCTTCGGGTAGCTCAAGCAAATGCTGAAAAGCGAAGGGCCCTTGCAGTCGCTCTAGAACAAGAAATGCGTGCCAAGGTTGAAGAAAATCGAGCTCATGTGGTCTTGGCGGAAGCCGAGGTTCCTAAGGCGATTTCTCAATCCATTAGAGAAGGAAAAATGGGCTATATGGATTACTTCCAAATGAAAAATTTGCAATCCGATACCCAAATGAGAAACGCAATTGCCGGATCTCCTGAACGAGCTCCTTCCTAGTCATTTGGATAAAACCTATGGATTTGATCATTGCGGTAGGTTGGGAAAGCTTAATTATTCCATTAATTGCTCTTGGGATATTTATCTTCAGTTCGTTATTTGGTGAGAAAAAGGGGGCCAAAGTTAAGTCCCCTTTGGGGCCTGCCAATCGTAATCCCGTTTCCGATATCGATCGCTTTTTTGAAGAAGCCAAATCTCGCAGGGCTAAGCAAGCTTTCAATGCAGAAGCCGTCCAAGTGGGGCAACCTTTTGGGAAGTTTAAGCCCGCAGAGCCCAAAGTTAAAAAACAACTTCCCAAAAAGCCACCAGTCAATAAAAACTTGCACCCCGAGATGGCTTTTAGTGATTCTAAGGTACCATCAAATGAAAGATCATTAGCAAACCCTGGTGCAAATTCGCTGGATGGTGAACCGCATAAGTTTTTGCGCGATTTGGATGTAACCCCACATTCTCCTGAAACCATATCCGGAATTGCTGGCCGTACTTTCTCTTCTAAAACCTCTCCGATGATTAAAGAAGCATTAGCTTTATTGAAGGGGCCAAAAGTATTAGGATCAGCATTTGTTATTCAAGAAATTTTGTCTTTACCACTTTGTATGCGACCTAGGCAAATCAGATAATTCTAGCAGTTGTGAAACCCCAAAAAGCCCCCCTCTTTTTAATAACAGGGAATCATTATGTCTCTTTTTCTGAAATCCCGCATTATCAAAAGAGAGCATAAAAGCCCAGCGACTGCGTTCGCTGGGGCTGCCTTTCTGCATTTTCTTCGTGGCTTCGTGTGAGTCCCGCTCCTTCAGCATTTTTTTTGTTCACACGAAGACACGAAGGCGGATGGTAAGGCCGCTTACAGAGCCAAAAGCGTAAGCGACGGTTTGTCCTCTCAGAGCCGGAAGCGTTAGCGACGGTAATGACCTAACTTACTTCATCACCTTCACCAACTACAGAACCTAGCATCAGCGACACGATCAGGGCTGGGTAAACCGTCGATTACACTTCCGGCTCTGAAAGATGTTCTGGCTCTGAGAATGGCTCGGAATATTGCACCCTGCTTACCGTCATTCCCACGAAGGTGGGAAACCAGTTGTTTGGATAGTTGCCTTGACTTAAAGAACAAGAGTCCCACCGAGCGCAGTTGGTGGGCTTGATTTCGAAGAGGTGGGTGGGCTTTGATTAAACGCAGGTAGAACTAAAGCAACGCTATTTAGGTGGAATTTTAATACGACAAAATAATCAGAAAAAGATGATAAATCTCAAACAGCTAAATGATGGGCAACTGCGTTAATCCTACATTCTATCGGTTTAGAAAATCCCAGATTTCTTGCGCTGCATTTATCTTGCTCGAAGGGTTCCCCGCAAGTCGCTTGGTTAAAGTTCCTTTGCCGCCCGGCCAATGGTGCCCAAGTTCTTCAATCGCAATGGTACGAAATGGGGTAAGAAGTTCGCCACACTGCCTGTCGATGATTTCGCCCCCAGAAAGGTTTTGAATTACGCTGGTAGTTTTAATGCCGCCTAAGGCTTTTCCCCAAGATAAAATAGTGCTAGAAACAGCGGGCCTAGTTTCGGTTTGTCGAGTCCAAGGAGAAATAATATCTCCGCCAAGAAAAGGCATTAAGGGATCAGATTTCCCCACGATAAAAACAGTTGGAATGGAAAGGTTATGGGGGAAGTTTTCTTGTCGAAATAAGCCAGAAACAGGTGCAATTCCAGCAAGTTTTTGCTTCCCTTCGGCTGCATAGCGGAAAGTCATTCCAGCACCATTCGAAAAACCAGATACAAAAATTTTAGTGGGCTCGATCAGGTTCAGCTTTAAAGTGTGGTCGATAAGTGCATCAAGAAAAGCAACATCATCAACCCCCGGTTGTCCCATTTGTGCCCTAGGTGAACCATCGTTCCAAACTTGAGGATTTTGCAGAAATCCCGGGCCGCGGTTCATATCTTCGCGAGTACCTTCAGGTAGAAGAAGCACAATACCTTTATCATCTGCAAACTTATCCAGCTTGGTTTCGTCAAGGGTCCAAGTAGCAGTACCCCCCGCGCCGTGGAGTACTAGAAGTAGTGGCCTGGGAAAGTTATATTCGCTAGGTGTTCGAAGAAGAGCATAGCGGCGAAAGTTGCCGCTGGTTATTTCTATTCTTTGCGTTTGTCCCATAAATTGAATCCAGAACTATACCGAAGCGAGTTCGGTCCACAGAGCTTTATAAGTACGAAGAAATTCTATGGTTGAAGCTTCATCTGAAAAGGTTTTGCCAACTTCAATCATAGTGACCCGATTGTAACCAGATTCCCTAAATAGTTTGAAAAGTTCTCGGTAGGGATAAGTTCCAAGCGAGTTTTTATAAAGGTCGTTGATATGACAAGATTTAATCCAAGGCTTGAGCATTTTAAAAGATTCTTGAACGCTACCATCTTTGACATCTTCGGGGTTTGAATTCCAAGTAAGGCCAACGGAAGGATGGTTGCAAACCTCCATAATTGTTTTCATATTTTCAGGTTTAGCGGTGCCTGCCCCGTGAACCTCGACCCAAATTTCAATGCCCGCATCGCTGGCAGCTTTGCCGCAAGGGATAAGAGCTTTGCCAATTTGTTCTAAAGTTTGAGGAATAGGAATTTCTTTGGGAAGGCCATTGGGCCTAACTTTGACGCCTTTGCCCCCGATATCATGAACGAGGTCGATAAATTTTTTGCAAGTTTCGATATTTTCGTCAACTTTTTTGCGGTCGGTAGAATGAAACTCACAAACAGACCCTGCTCCCCAAATTTGAACCCCCGCATCTGCAAACTTTTTCCGCACTTCTTTTCGGGCATCTGGCGATAAGCTAGGTTCTACGCCGTGGGAGTGGGTGGTTCTTAGTTCAACAGGTGAAATACCAGTAGTTTTGCAAACCCTAAGTAGGGAAGAAAGATCAAGCTTGGCGCCTAAATTATAGGTGACAAGCCCTAATTGAAAGGGAATGGCTTTAACCTCTTTTTTTTCAGGTTCTAGGCCAAAAACAGGTTGTAAATTGGTTAAAGCCGCTAGGGCGGATGTGTAAGTTAGGAAGTTTCTGCGGCTTGTAATGCCCATTGCCCGACTCCTTCAAGTTTTTCCAAGTTTTGACAATCTTTTAACAACTTATCTCGTCTTACCTTTGTAGCATCCTAATCTGTTAAAGTCTTCTTGTCTAGCATTGGGCTTTAAAAGTATAAATTTGTGCATCAAATAAGTGATAAGCACGAAGTTTTGGCAACAAGAAGTCGAAATTAAGGTTAGAATAAGCTTAGGCTTTTTTAATTGGGAGAATTACATTAATGGCAACTGAACTTAAATCCCCTCCGACTCAAAAAATTTCGCGCAGCGAAAGAATGGTTGAAGACCAAATTCAGAAAATCGAAAAACAAATCCGCTTGGTAGATTTGGGTACGGGTGTATTAGGGTTGCTTGCACTTTTCTTTGCTTATACGGTTGTTATTGTTTTGCTTGACCGGTTTTTAGCGTTATCTTCCTTAGCGAGGCAGTTTCTTTTTGCAGGCTTTGTGCTTTATTCTGGTTGGTGGGTTTACAAAAAAATCCTTACGCCTCTTCTTCTTCCTGTAAATCCTATTTATGCTGCTTTGCTTTTAGAGCAGGCTATCCCCGATACGAAGAATAGCCTAGTTAATTATGTAGATCTCAAAGATTCAGTTATCCCTGAATCGGTAAAGCTGGCTTTAGGAAAGCGAGCCGCTAAGGATTTAAAATCACACGATGAAGATGAGTTTGTTTCGCATAAAAACCTTTTTATGCTTGGAACCCTTGCGGGCTTTTTGTTTTTTATTCTAATCATCCTTGCAGTCATTTTTGGGAAAAATCCTTTCTTTTCCCTACTGGGTAGAACCTTTACACCTTTTGTCGAAACCACGATTGCTACCCGTAATACGGTTTTAATTCTTAACCCCGAGCAGGGAAATGTCACGATTTCGATGGGTGTGCCTATCGAGATTGTTGCTAAGGTAACAGGAAAGTTGCCTAGTTCTGGTAGCCCCGATTCACCCAGACTTATGATGCGTTACCACGAAAACGAACCTTGGCAGACCAAGTTTATGGGGCCCGGCGACATTAGCAGTGAACATAAAATCCGGATTCCCTCCAGTGATGTTCGAAGTGGTTTTGCCTACCGGGTTGTTGCGGGCGATTCTAAATCGAAGGATTACCAAGTGGATGTGAGGCTAACCCCTCTGATTTCTGATTTTCAAACAGTCTACAAATATCGGACTTATACTGGGCTTCCTGAATCTACCTCGTCACAGCGTAAAATTGAAGCCCCTATTGGAACCAATGTCAAAGTTCGGGTGCGTGCCAATTGTAAAGTTAAGGACGGTACGATTCGCTTCCAATACCCAACCGATAAGAACGACAAAAAAGATAATAAAGAAAGTTCAAGTAAAGTCTACCTTCTTAAATCTCCTTCTGATCCTACCTTGCTTGAGGCATCTTTTGTGCTTGCCCAGTCTGGAAATTATCAAATTGAATTTACTTCTGCTGATAGAGATGAATATGCTGATTCAATGCCAGCAATAATGGTTGCAGTTCCAGATTATGCACCGATTGTAGATCTGTTTATGCCTGGGAAAGAATCAACTGCCCCAGTTAATGGCATGCTTAACCTTGAAGGAAAAATTACAGACGATTTTGGCATCAACAAGCTTACACTGAAAATGATTGCATCTGGCGACCGCCCCTTACGGGCCCAACCCTATCGCGATGAAAAGTCACTTAAACTTCCTGCAGGCGGTAATCTTTCTAATCTTATTTACAAAGACTTTATTGATTTTAGTACGCTTCAAGCACAAGACGGTCTTCCTTACAAACCAACCTCTGGCTCCTTTGTTGATTATTGGGTTGAAGCCGAAGATGCCTGTGACTTCCCTAAATTTAATCTGGGAAAAAGCAAAGTTTATCGACTGACTTTTGCTGATCAAGCCCCCGAAGATCAAGCTAAAAAAGAAAAAGAAAAAGCTCAACAAGATAAGAAACAGAATGAACAAAAGCAGGACGAAAATTTGAAAAAAGAAAATCAACAACGAGAAGATCAAAAGAAAAATCCTCCAGAACAAAAGAACCCAGACGAAAAAGAACAACCCGGTCAGCAAGGCGATAAATCAGATGGTAAGCAAAATCCTGATAAAGCCGCTGGCGGCAACGGAGGTGATGGCAAAGGTCAAGAAAAATCAAAAAACGATCAGAAGGGCGCGGGATCTCCTCAACCGCAAGACAAATCCGATAACAACGATTCTAAAAATGACCCACAAATGAACCCTCAAGCGGGCGAGCAGAACTTCAAAGACCAAGAACAAAAATTGAACGAAGCCCTTGCTAAAAATAACAAGGATAACCCAAACAAGGATAATAACGACCCTAAAGGTGGCGATCCTAAAGGTGGAGACCCTAAAGGTGGAGACCCTAAAGGTGGAGACTCTAAAGGCGGAGACCCTAAAGGCGGAGACCCTAAAGGCGGAGACACTAAAGGCGGAGACCCTAAAGGCGGAGACCCTAAAGGCGGAGACCCTAAAGGCGGAGACCCTAAAGGCGGAGACCCTAAAGGCGGAGACCCTAAAGGCGGAGACCCTAAAGGTGGCGATCCTAAAGGTGGAGACCCTAAAGGTGGAGACCCTAAAGGCGGAGACCCTAAAGGTATGGATGGAAAAGATAAAAATAAAGAAGGTACCGACTCCAAAAATAAAGATGGTAAAAGCACTGATAATAAAGGGAACCAGCCTAAAGGTACGGATTCTAAAGCTGGGGAAGATAAATCTCAGCCAAAGAATGGAGCCGATTCAAAGGGCAACGACCCTGCGAATATGAAAAAAGAAAGTACTGATTCTAAAAATGCTGATGCTAAAGCCGGTGATAGTAAAGCAGGAGATAGTAAAGCAGGTGATAGTAAAGCAGGAGATAGTAAAGCTGGTGATAGTAAAGCTGGTGATAGTAAAGCCGGAGATAGCAAAGCAGGTGATAGCAAAGCCGGAGATAGCAAAGCTGGAGATAGCAAAAGTAAAGATCCAAAGGGGATGGATGAAAAGGGAGGGGCTCTTAAATCGGGTGATAAAGGGAAACCGGGCGAAGCGAAGGACGGGATGGGTAAAGATGGCAAACAGGCCGGCGATAAAGGTAAGCCCACCGATGCTAAAGATGGCGATGGTAAAGGTAAAGAAGGTGACGCTAAAGGCAAAGAAGGAGATGGAAAAGGCAAAGAGGGTGCTGGCAAAGAAGGTATGGGTAAAGAAGGAGATGGAAAAGGCAAAGATGGCATGAGCAAGGACGGCAAACAGGCTGGCGATAAAGGTAAGCCCACCGATGCTAAAGATGGCAAAGAAGGAGATGGCAAAGGTAAAGAAGGAGATGGTAAAGGTAAAGAAGGAGATGGTAAAGAAGGTATGGGCAAAGGGAAGCCCGGTGATGGCAAAGAAGGTGAAGGCAAAGATGGAGCAGGCAAAGATGGAGCAGGCAAAGATGGTAAAGGAAAACCAGGTGGGGGTGATCAGCCCGGCTTGGGGGGTACTGGCGACCGTAATTCTCCTGATGCACCTGGGGTAGCAAATCCTAATGCTCGTAAAGAAACCGAGGAAGCGGATCAGGAAAATAAACGCAAAGCTGTTCAGGCACAGTTAGAAAACTACAAGAAAAGTATTAACAAAGATGTGCTCAAAGATGCAAAGATGTCTCCTGAAGATCTTGAACGATTTTTACAGGAAAAAAAACGCAGGCTTGAAGCCGACTTAGGGGTTAAGGAAAAAGATGCTCCCTCTCAAAATAATGGCAAAGGGCCAAGCTTGGGAGGCAAGCGATTTGAGCCAAACAGCACAGAAAAGATTGATACTCGAGCACCAAACTTGGCGAAACCCCCAGCCGCTTACCGAGATGCCTATAAGGAATTCACCAAGAAATTGGCTCAGCCCGAAAATTAAGCTTCTCATTGTGGAACTTCAAATTACTTTAAAATTCCCTCTAAGTGTGGAAAAGTTTTACCCTTTAGGCTATGCTTAAGATATGGCTTTTCCTCAACGATATTTAGTTCGCTTTCATCCAAAGCATACGCCCCATGTATTCACCGATATCCTTATTATAGGCGGCGGAATTGCTGGCCTTAGAGCTGCACTTTCAATCCCTGATGACCTGCGCGTTTTAGTTGTCACCAAAGATAAAATTGATCAGAGTAATTCAAATTATGCCCAAGGCGGAATCGCTGGGGTCATGTCTCCTGAAGATCGATTTGAAAACCATGTCGAAGATACAATTGTTGCAGGGGCTGGCCTTTGTGATAGGCAGGTGGTGGAGTCGGTGATTCGTGAGGCTCCAAGCCAGATTAACGACCTTGTTGATATGGGAACCAAATTTGATCTCGAGGGTTCTCACATTGCCCTAGGCAAAGAAGGTGGCCATAGTCACCATCGTATTGTTCATGCGCTTGGCGATTCCACTGGTTTTGAAGTGATGCGTGCCATCATCGAGCAGTCGCGTGCTGCAAAAAATGTAGAAATTTGGGAAAAAACTTTTACTCTCGATCTTATTACTTTTGAAGGTCGGTGTGTGGGTGCGCTGGTTTATAGGCATCGCAGGGGTAAATTGCTGATTTGGGCCAAGCAAATAATTCTTGCAAGCGGTGGTGTGGGGATGGTTTATCGGGAGACTACTAATCCGCCTGTTGCAACGGGTGATGGAATGGCAGCAGCTTACCGAGCCGGGGTTGCTCTGCGAGATATGGAGTTTATGCAGTTTCACCCAACGGTGTTATATGTAGCAGGCTCGAGCCGGTTTTTAATAAGCGAAGCGGTGCGAGGAGAAGGTGCGTTTTTGCGAGATAAAAATGGCGTTCGCTTTATGCCATCTGAAGATCCAAGAGCAGAACTTGCACCCCGTGATGTCGTTGCTCAGGCGATTGTTCGCAACATGGACAAAACCCAGCACTCTAATGTTTATCTTGATCTTTCTCATATTGATCCTGTAAAAGTAATGACTAGATTTCCAGGGATTGCAAAAGTTTGTATGAACTTTGGCCTAGATATTCGAAAAGATCCTATTCCAGTTCGACCCGGTGCCCATTATATGATTGGCGGAATGGAAGTTGATAATTATGGACAGACCAACCTTCCGGGCCTTTGGGGCGCGGGGGAAGTAACCTCGAGTGGGTTACACGGTGCTAATCGGCTTGCTTCGAATAGTCTGTTAGAAGGTTTAGTTTACGGAAAGTTGTGCGCTCAAGGGGCGGTAAATGAGGCAAGAAAAATGTCCGATCGTTTCGAGGTTCCTTCGATTAAGCAAAACTTTAGATCGGATAACGACGGCGAACTTGATGTAAGCGATGTGACCAATTCTCTTAGAAGCCTGATGGTTAGGCATATGGGAATTGTGCGAAATGAGGAAGGCCTTGCAGAAGCAGAACGAACGGTAGGCTTCTGGTGCAGGTATGCATTGCGCAGGGAATTTCAAAGTAGGCAAGGGTGGGAATTGGCAAACCTCCTTACTGTCGCTAGGCTTATGATTGGCTCTGCAAGGCAAAGAACCGAGTCGCGTGGCACCCATTTTAGGCTTGATTTTCCCGGAAAAGATGATGTTAATTGGCTTAGGCATATTCAATGTCCCCCCACTTTCCCCGAACCTAAGAATATCTTAAGTTAGTATTATGCAGGCTGATTTTTCTATCCCCTTGTAAAACTATCTTTTCCTGTGGTGGACAGACTTACAGTCTCTTGGTTTAATATTCTATTGAGGTTCATTTGGGTTTTTACCCAATTCTTACTCTCCTTTTTTGAAATGGATTTATGATGAAGCGTATCTTCATTTACGACACAACTTTGCGCGATGGTAGTCAGGGCGAAGGCGTTAACTTCTCGCTCCAAGATAAATTGAATATCACCAAAAAACTTGACGACCTAGGCGTTGATTTTATCGAAGGGGGTTACCCACTTTCCAACCCTAAGGATTTTGAATACTTTCGCGAAGTTCGAAAGCTGCATTTAAAGCACGCCAAGATTTCTGCTTTTGGTATGACTCGCAGAAAAGGGGTTCTTGCTTCAGATGATATCTGTATTAAGGCCCTTCTTGAAGCGAACACACCCATTATAACAATCGTAGGGAAAACTTGGGACCTTCATGTGGTTGAAGTTTTAGGCACGACCTTAGATGAAAATATTGCAATGATTTCGGATTCGATTCGTTATTGTAAAGATCAGGGTCGCGAAGTTTTCTACGATGCGGAACACTTCTTCGACGGGCTTAAAAATAACCCTAAGTACGCTCTTGATACTCTTAAATCTGCTGAGCTTGCTGGCGCTTCTGCCCTTATCCTTTGCGATACCAATGGTGGAACCTTGCCCGATGAAATTGCTGCAGGTGTTGCCAAAGTTCGTGCAGAATTAAACCCTATAACTCAGGTTGGAATTCATTGCCATAACGATTGTGAATTGGGCGTCGCAAATAGTTTAATTGCGGTTGGTATGGGTGCTACTCAAGTGCAGGGAACTATCAACGGAATTGGCGAAAGGTGTGGAAACGCTGACCTTATTAGCGTTTTAGGTAACCTTACTCTTAAACAAAATTATAATGTTCTTATAGAAGGTAGTACGAAGAGGCTTACCGAACTTTCACGCTATGTTTATGAAACTGCAAATATGAACTTTCGCAACGGGCAACCCTTTGTGGGTGCCAGTGCTTTTGCCCATAAGGGTGGAATGCATACCCACGCTGTTGCTAAAGTTTCGCGCAGTTATGAGCATATCGACCCTAGTGTGGTGGGGAATCAGAGGCGAATCTTGGTTGGTGAGCTTTCTGGAAATGCTACCATTCTTAGTAAAATATCGAAGTTCGATTTCTCCAATGATCGTGCCTTGGCAACCAAGATTTTGAACCAAGTTCAAGACCTTGAAAACGAAGGCTACGAGTTCGAAGCTGCTGAAGCATCCTTTGAAATTCTTGTGCGTAAGGCAGCGGGGATGTATGAACCCCTTTTCGAGCGCCTTTCTTACCGTGTTAATATCGAAATGAACAAAGATAAAAAATCCATCACCGAAGCTACCGTTAAAATTAGACACGCAGATTCTGAGGTCCATACCGTTAGTGAGGGTGATGGCCCTGTAAATGCTTTAGATGGTGCTCTGAGAAAGGCGCTACTTCCTTTATTTCCAAATCTATCTGATCTGCATCTTGCAGATTATAAAGTGCGAGTAGTTAATGCTCGGGCTGGAACTGCAGCCAGGGTTCGAGTTGTGATTGAATCGCACGATAATGTAGATGTCTGGTCTACCGTTGGTGTGAGTGAAAACATTGTAGAGGCATCTTGGCTTGCTTTGGTGGATAGTATTGAATACAAGCTTATTAAAGATCGTGAAAGTTTTAAATCGAAGTAGGCTTGCGTTGGTTCTTTATTTCTTACGGTTTCAAAGGATTGTAAAATGTCGAGTGAACTGCCTAAACAATATGAACCTCAGCAAGCTAAGCAAGAATGCCTAAAGTTCTGGGAAGATAATAAGTTTTTTAATGCCAACCCTTTGGCAAAAGGTGAACCCTTTAGTATTGTTATTCCGCCTCCGAATGTTACGGGGGCTTTGCATCTGGGGCACGCCCTTAACAATACACTGCAAGATATTCTGATTCGTTGGCGCAAAATGCAGGGCTTTAATTGCCTTTGGATGCCAGGCACCGACCACGCTGGTATTGCAACTCAGGCGGTTGTCGAAAAAAGAGTCAAAGAAGAAGAAGGTAAATCTAGGCACGACCTTGGCCGTGATTTACTCGTTAAACGCATTTGGGATTGGAAGGAACAATATGAAAAACGAATCTTAGGACAACTGCGAGAAATTGGCTCAGGCTGTGATTGGGATCGCACTCGTTTTACTTTAGACTCTGTTTGTGCTCAGGCGGTTCGTTCTACCTTTTTTCAAATGTTTAAACAAAATTATATCTACCGAGGTAAAAGACTTGTTAATTGGGATACCCACCTTCAAACTTCCGTTGCAGATGATGAAACCTTTACAGAAACTGTAAAAGGCAGCTTCTGGACCTTTCGCTATCCCGTTGTAGGCTCTGACGAATTTATTCGCTTCTCCACCACACGGCCCGAAACAATGCTTGGGGATGTCGCTGTTGCTGTCCATCCTTCGGATGAACGCTACGCCCATCTTGTTGGTAAAAAAGTTAGAATTCCTCTTGTAGGCAGAGAAATTCCTATCATTGCGGATGGCATTCTTGTTAAAAAAGAATTTGGCACTGGGGCTGTCAAAGTTACCACGGCCCACGATCGAAATGATTACGCTTGCGGCTTAAGACATAACCTTCCTTTAATTAATATTCTTGCAAACGATGGCACTATTCGTGATGGGTTTGGGGTCTATTCGGGATTGGATCGTTATGAAGTTCGAAAACGCATCACTGAAGATATGGAAAAATTAGGCTTCTTTGAAGGCAAGGAAGATCGCGATATTGAACTTGCTCATAGCGACCGCAGTAAGACCCCGATTGAGCCTATTCTTTCGGATCAGTGGTTTGTTAAAATGGATCACTTGGCTCAACTTGCAATCGATGCGGTTAAAGATGGAAAAGTAAAATTTTATCCCGAGCGTTATGCTGATACTTATCTTGACTGGCTGGGCGAAAAGCGTGACTGGTGTATTAGCAGGCAACTCTGGTGGGGCCATAGAATTCCCATCTGGTATTCCAAATGCGAAGAAGCCGATTTGATTAAAGTTTTTGGCACTCGCAATGATGTTTGCTGGATTAGGGATAACGAGAACCATCAATGGCTTGTTTGCGCACTCAATGACATTCCTGCAGATGCCTTGGGTAAGGATTTGCAGATAGTTCAAGATAACGATGTGCTGGATACTTGGTTTAGCTCGGCGCTTTGGCCTCATTCGACTATGGGTTGGCCCGAACAAACCCCTGAACTTCAGAAATATTATCCCACCAGTGTGTTGGTTACCAGTCGAGATATTATCACACTTTGGGTGGCTCGAATGGTAATGACAGGCCTGTTTAATACGGGCAAGATACCTTTTCATAAGGTTTATATTCATCCAAAGATTCTAGATGGTTTTGGCGAAACTATGAGTAAGAGTAAGGGAAATGGTATCGATCCGCTTGATATTATTTCTCGCTATGGGGCAGATGCATTGCGTTATCAGATGGCCCACCTAGCGACAGAAACACAAGATAGCAGAATGCCTGTGAGTAATATTTGCCCACACTGTGAAACCTTGGTTGCGGTGAAGCAAGAACATATGTACATGCGGACTAGGAAAGTTACTTGCCCCAATTGTAAGAAAGTGTTTAGGCCGGGTGGGCCTTGGCCTTTTCCTGACCCCGAATTGCTTACCGCTTGTCAGGGTTCCGAACGATTTGAGCAAGGTCGTAATTTCGCAACTAAACTTTGGAACGCAAGTCGTTTTCTCTTCTTAAATCTTGAAGGGTATCAGGCAGGCAATATAGAAATCCATACTCTTCCGCTTGAAGATCAATGGATTCTTAGCAGATTGCAACGAACTGCGGAGGAGTTAACCTCGCATTTAGAGGAATTCCGGTTTAGTGAATCGATGCGAACGCAGTATGAATTTATATGGTCAGAATTTTGCGACTGGTATGTCGAGATGAGTAAGGGCCGATTAAAAGACGAAAATAAAGCAGTTGCCCAGCGAGTTTTGGTTGGAGTTTTGGATGCCATCTTAAGGTTGATTCATCCTTTTATGCCTTTTCTTGCTGAAACCATTTGGCAAGCTTTAGAAGAGGTATGCCCCGTGCGTGGGATACCCGAACCTAGCAGGGTTGAAAAAAGTGTAGTACTTGCTGCGTGGCCCAAATACCCAGCTTCTTGGTTTCAACCTCAAATTGAAGCTAGAATTACTCGTATGCAGGAATTAGTTCGAGCCATTCGGGAAGTTCGCAATCGATACCTTCTTGATGGCCGAAAATTGTTAGACATTAAAGTTAGGTGTTCTGAAAGTATTGCAACAGACTTAAAATCGTTAAAAGCTTTTCTGACCCATTTAGGCGGGGTAGGGGACTTAGAATGTGGCCCTGAGGTTCTAAGACCTAGCCAGTCTGCATCTCACCTTCATCCAGATTTTGAAGTTTACATCAGTTTACTTGGCTTGATTGATGTGCAAGCTGAATTGGTTCGAATGGAAAAAACTATCGTTGAAAAACAAAAACAGATTCTGGCTATCGAATCAAAACTAGGGAATGAAGGCTTTGTTGCTAAGGCTCCACCTAAAGTTGTCGCTTTGCAAAGGGAAACTTTGCACGATTTGAGTTCTCAAATCAAGGTGATATCTGAAAATATGGTTTCGTTAAAACAGGGCAATTAATCTAACAACCCTTTGCAGGTTGCAAGCATTTGCCCTTATAATGAATAAGTAACAAATAAGTTTTTTAACTGGGTGAAATTCTGATGCAAGCACTGGCACTATTACTAGCATTAAACTTTAACGCGGCTCCCGATTTTGACCAAGAGATCAAGCCTTTCTTGATCCGTTCTTGTGTTAGTTGTCATAACGCTGAAAGTAAGCGTGGCGCTTATCGCTTAGATAGTGCAAGGGCTTTGATCAAAGGTGGAAATAGTGGCCCTGCTATCGTTAGCGGAAAAAGCAGCCAGAGCCTTATTATCCAAGCTGTAACCGGCAATGAAAATATAGAACAGATGCCTCCAAAAGGGCAGAAGTTATCTAAAAACGAAATCGAACTACTGAAAAAATGGATTGACTCGGGCGCTCCTTTACCCGCATCTGAAATGGCTCTCGTTGAGGGAAATAAAAAAACATCCCACTGGTCTTTTCTTCCGGTTACGAACGCTACTGCTCCAATTGTTTCTGATAAATCTTGGTGCAAGAACCCCATCGATAACTTTATCTTAAATCGACTTGATAAAGAAAAAATGTCTCCTTCAGCTATGGCTGACAAGCCAACTCTTATTCGCAGAGTTACCCTTGACCTTATAGGCCTTTTACCCACCCCTTTAGAGGTTGAGAACTTTATTAACGATAATTCTTCCGGTGCTTATGAAAAATTGGTAAACCGTTTGCTCGACTCCCCCCACTATGGCGAAAGATGGGGGCGACTTTGGCTTGACCAAGCTCGTTATGCAGACTCGAATGGTTACAGTATTGATGGGCCTCGTTTGATTTGGAGGTATCGTGATTGGGTAATTAATGCCTTGAACACCGATATGCCATTTGATCGTTTTTCTAAATTACAGCTTGCGGGTGATTTGGTATCTGGTTCAAACTTTGAAGATAAGATTGCAACGGGGTTTCATCGTAACACACCAGTTAATCAGGAAGGTGGCATAGATAAAGAGCAATTTCGGGTTGAATCGGTGGTCGATCGAGTGAATACAACGGGTTCCGTTTGGCTAGGGCTTACCGTAGGATGTTGCCAGTGCCACGACCATAAATTTGATGCTCTTTCGCAGCGAGAGTATTATCAGTTTTTTGCATTCTTTAACACGGTGGATGAACCAAGCATCGAGTTAGCAAGTCAGCAAGAGATAAAAAAACGCGATAGTTTAAAGGCAAGTTTAAAGAAACTTGAAGCAGCTCAAAAACAAATCGACCCGCTGACCCCTGCAAAAATCGCTTCTCTCGAATTAAAAATTCAATCTAGAGAGCTTTTACCACCCAGCATTAATGAAATTCTTGCCATTGCAATAAATGGAAGAACTCCTCGACAAGAAAGACAAATAGATTCTTATTTTAGGCAAATGGATAGGATCCAGCATTTAGTTGGTGTTGTCGTTGCAGCGAACCCAATTGAAGCAGCGCTTCAAGGCTTTATTTATGAAAAACGAGAAAAGCTTGAGTTGATGATTACTAAAGCCAAAGAAACAATGCCTGAAATTGAATCAAGCCTTGTGGTTCAAGAAATGGCAAAACCGAGGGCTACCAACATACACCTAGGGGGTGAATTCACGCGCAAGGGTGCAGTGGTGGAAGCAGGGGTTCCACTAGTTTTACCCGCAATGAAGTTGGCGAATAATGTAAAGCCAAACCGTGTTGATTTCTCCAACTGGTTATTTGATCCATCAAATCCATTAACCTCAAGAGTCGCAGTCAATCGATTTTGGCAGGTTTTCTTTGGTGTGGGAATTGTAGAAACCGAAAATGATTTTGGTACTCAGGGAACCTTACCTACCCACCCAGAACTTTTAGATTGGCTTGCATCTGAATTCATTAATCAAGGTTGGAGTATGAAGTCGATGCACCGTTTGATGGTTAATTCATCTACCTATATGCAGGGATCTAGAACCCGACCCGAATACGATAAGATCGACGCAAGAAACCGATTGTTGTATAAGCAGAATCGTATCAGGCTAGATGCGGAAATAGTACGAGATGTGGGCCTTTGCGCATCGGGGTTATTGTATAATCGAGTAGGGGGGCCGAGTGTTTTCCCGCCACAGCCTGAAGGGGTATATAGTTTCACGCAGGTTCCCAAGAACTGGAAGTCGAACATTGGTTTAAACCGATATAGGCGTGGGATGTACACCTATTTTTGGCGTTCAGCGCCTCATCCGAACTTGGTGGTATTTGATGCGCCCGATGCAGTTTCTTCCTGCACAAAAAGAAACCGATCCAACACACCTTTACAAGCGTTGACGCTATTAAACGATGAGTCACAAGTGGAATTTGCCCGCGATCTTGCAAACCATTTGGTCGCTGTTTCTGCCTCCGATACAGAACGAATCAATAGGGCGTTTCTTGTGTGTCTAGCTAGGTTGCCAAAACCTACCGAAGTTGAGGTGATTAAAAAGTTGCTTAACCAAAATACTGTAAGTAAAACCGAAACTTCGACTTGGTTTCAAGTGGCCCGTGCGATGCTAAACTTAGATGAATTCATAACCAGAGAGTAACTTAAATGAATAATGATAACTTGCTTTTATCAAGTACTAGGAGGCACTTTTTTAAGAACTGCACCCTTGGACTTGGTGGTATCGCACTTGCTGAATTGTTGAATGGTAAATCGAATGCTTTGACAATTGGCGGGCTTCATCATAAACCCAAGGCTAAGAATGTTATCTTTTTGTTTATGGCAGGTGGGCCTAGTCAACTTGATTTGTTTGACGAAAAACCAGAACTGACCCGCTGGCATGCTAAGCCAATCCCCCAAGAATTCATCAAGGGAAAACGCTTTGCCTTTATGGATACATTCTCGAAAGAAACCCCAAAACTCTTAGCAAGTCCGCGAAAATTTAAGAAATATGGCCAAAGCGGCGCTGTAATTTCTGACCTCTTTCCTCATTTAGGCTCGGTCGCTGACGATATTACCATTGTTCGTTCTGTTGCGACTAATGTCTTTAACCACGCCCCTGCTAAAGTTTTTATGAATACCGGCTCTGCTCAATTTGGCAGGCCTAGCATTGGTTCTTGGGTCACTTACGGTATCGGAAGCGAATCATCAAGCTTGCCTGGATTTGTCGTTTTACAATCGGGACCTAGAGGGCCAAGAGGTGGTTCCGCCTGCTGGTCAAGTGGTTTCTTACCAACCTCTTTTCAAGGTGTTCCCCTTCGAGGTGCAGGAGAACCCATATTAAACCTTTCTTCCCCAAAAGGGATTAACAATGAGGAACAGCGAAATGTTCTTGATGCAGTTAGAGATTTAAATTCTGTAAGGCTGCTAGATACCGGCGACCCAGAAATCGCAAGCAGGATAGCGTCTTATGAAATGGCGCATCGAATGCAATCCAGTGCCCCCGAATTAATCGATCTCTCGCGCGAAGATCAGCGCACGCTTAACCTTTATGGCCCTGCTGTTTCTAAACCTTCCTTTGCAAGAAACTGCCTTCTTGCAAGAAGGTTGGTCGAGCGGGGAACTCGTTTTGTTCAGCTTTACCATACCGATTGGGATCACCACGGTGGTGGAGATGCAAATTTGGAAACGGGAATTGAAAAAGTTTGTAATGAGGTGGATCAACCAGCCTCTGCTTTAATTGCCGATTTAAAACAACGGGGCTTATTGGAAGATACTCTGGTGGTATGGGGCGGCGAGTTTGGCCGTACTCCTATGTCGGAGTTGCGAGAAACCACTGGAAGAAATCATCATATAGATGCGTTTACAATGTGGCTGGCTGGGGGTGGAATAAAAGCGGGTGGGCATTTTGGGAAAACCGATGATTTCGGGTTCTCACCAATTGAAGACCGTGTTCATGTTCACGATCTGCACGCTACCATGCTGCACCTTCTAGGAATAGATCATTTGAAATTAGTGTTTAAGTTTCAAGGTAGGAACTTTCGCCTGACCGATGTTCACGGTGAAATTGTCCCAAAATTATTGGCATAAATTAGGTTACAACGATGGCAAAAACACCAAATACTTTTGTTCAAGTCGATCCTGCTCACTTCCATTCTGCTTTGGTTCTTAAAGAACCTTTAGAGGGTGTTTCTTCCACCATTCATATTTACTCCGAATTAGATCAATTGCTAACCAATCATCTTGGCCTAGTTAATGGCTTTAATCAAAGAGCCCTGAACCCGACTAATTGGCAATTAGAAATTCATACGGGGCCCGATTCTCTTGCTAGGTTATTAAAAGAAAAGCCAGCAGAGGCTGTAATTCTTGCAGGCGATAACCGAAATAAGATTAAAAAAATTCTTGCCTGTCTTGAAGGTGGTTTTCATATTCTTGCTGATAAACCTTGGCTTATTGAAGCAGAAGATTTTCACTTATTAGAAAAAGCCCTTAAAATCGCAAAAGAAAAAAATCTCGTGATTATGGATGTTATGACAGAACGACAAGAAATCATATCTCTTTTACAGCGAGCATTGATCAACTCTCCCGAGATTATCGGACCGCTGATTAAATCAGGCAGGCCCGCACTTTCACTTCGTAGTAGTCATTCCCTCTGTAAAAAAGTGAACGGATTACAACTTAAAAGACCCGTTTCCTTTTTCGATATCAAAGAGCAAGGGGAAGGCTTGACCGATGTTGGTATTCACTTGGTTGACTTATCGATGTGGTTATTGTTTCCTGATCAAAGCATTTCTCATAAAAATGATATACGCATAAAAAGTGCAACGCGCTGGCCAACGATTCTAGATTTATCGCAGTTTCAGGCCGCGACCGGTATTGAAAAATACCCTGCTAGCTTGGATGAATGGGTGGAAGGCGATTGCCTAACTTATTTTGGAAATAATACAGTTGATTACGAAATTCTCGGACTTAATATTCACCTAGATACTCGTTGGGATTTTATGGCAGGACCCGATGGAATGGACACTTATAGTGCCATTACTCGGGGGGAAAAAGCTAGAATTGAAATCAGGCAAAATGACGCTACAAACTTCCAATCGGAAATTTTTATCAAGCCAGTAACTCAATCTCTGAACGATATTCAGCTAAACCTTGAAACCAAGGGTATCTATGGAAATATTAAAGCACCAGGCCAAGATTCTATGGATGCATTCCATTCTATTCTTGATGCCAAAGTTAAAGATTTAGTTAAAGACTTTCCAAACTTAGACCTAATCAGGCATAAAGACGAATTTCAATTGAAAATTCCTCAAGAGTTGAGAACGGGGCACGAATCGCATTTTGGGGTAATTACTAAAGAATTTCTTTCCTATTTGCGCAGGGAAGTTCCAATACCTTCTTCGGAATTTGATAACCACCTTTCTCGTTATTTTATTACCGTTGAAGGGGTTAAAAGTGCTCGTGGTGTTTAGGTTAAGCCTTTTAAGCGGACTTACCCGAATAATCGGCTACCTTGTTAAAATCTATCTCTTTGTTAGTCTTTCCTTATTGAGTGAATTTAGCCTTCGTTCTTGTTTTTTAACCTTTAATTTTAGACTCCTAGTTACGGGTGCTTCAACTCTTTTCCGATTTAACATCAGGCAATGTTTTCCTTTAAGGGCAGAATATGCACGATGTAAATCTGAAAAATCCTCCCTCGGTGACCAATCTTAAGCAACTTCTTGTTCATTACTTCAAGGATTTGCACACAGAAAGATCGCAATGGCAACCAAGGGTTATGCAGCTTGATGGCATTGAACAAAAGGAACTTACAACCCTGCACGGCTTGTTAATTGCCTATGGATGGATCGAGCAAAATAATGGTTATGCAGATCTATTAGAAAACCAAGAAAAAGTAACAGGATGTTATCGCATTACTCATTCTGGAACTAGGGAGGTTCGCGGTTTTCACGAATCGTTGGAAGAAGAATTTTCTTTGGGTAACTGATTGGTGGTAATGATTAAGTCGGCAACAGGCTTTCCCTCGATGAGGTGTTGTTGAACAAATTGTTCAATTTTATCTTTTTTAAGACCTGCATACCAAACCCCTTCTGGATAAACGGTCGCTATGGGGCCAGATTCACACAAGCGCAGGCATCCTACCTTCGTTCGATAACACGAGTTTTCTCCAGCAGATAAACCTTTTTCTTTGATTTGTTTTTTAAGTTCTTCCCAAGCTTCCAGTCCTTCTTTTTCGGTACAGCAGGCGGGGCCAGTACAAAGTAGGACATGGCGAGAATAAGTTCCAATACCTAGCTTCTTAGCAGTTTCTTTAAGTTTTTCCTTGTCCATAACTTTCCTTATTGAAGTTAAGTTTTTTTATTTTCAATCGTTGTAAATACCTTTGCAATTCAGCATTAATTATCACTACGGAAGTTCCTGCAAGAATTATTATCCAGTCGATAATCCCCAAGGGGAGAACTTTAAAAATCGTACCACCAAACTGAATAATGATTATTTGGCCCACTAGAATTAAAGCCATCATAGTAAGAAAGGTGATGTTGGAGAGTATACCTTTTAGCCCACTTTCAAAAGCAGATAAAGACCTGCAATTAATAATGTTCCAAATCTGAAACACAACATAGGTGGTGAAAAAGATCGAAACTTGATGTGCATTTAATAGGCTAAATTCCCAAGTTGTATCGTGACCTAGGTCGCCATCAAACCAATTGTAGTTCTTCATTCCTAGAAGCAGAATAAGCATAACAACAACAAAAAAAAGTGAGGTCGAGACGATGTTGTAAGCCATTGCTGGTGTAATAATACTTTCCGACCGTTGTTTTGGTTTTTGATCCATAAGGCCGGGGTGTGGTTCTTCAGAGCAAAGGGCGATAGCCGCAAAACTATCCATAATAACATTGATCCAGAGAAGTTGCAAAATTGTAAAGGGTGGCCTTACGCCTAAGAAAGGGCCAAGGAATGCGATAACCAAGGCGCTTAGATTGATGGTTAATTGAAACTGTAAAAAGCGCTGAATATTTTCATAAAGAGCCCGGCCCCAAAGCACTGCTTTAACTATGGTAGAAAATGAATCATCGAGAAGAACGATTTTACTGGCCTCCTTGGCTACTTCTGTTCCCGTGATGCCCATAGAAAGGCCAACATCCGCTTTTTTTAATGCAGGGGCATCATTCGTTCCATCCCCCGTCACCGCAACAACATGGCCCATTTCTTGTAATAAACAAACGATGCGATATTTTTCCAGAGGTTTGGCCCGAGCAATGATAGTAGTTTCCGATAACGCTAATTTAACTTGGGTGTCGCTCATCTGAGTCAACATATTGCTGGTAAGAATCTGTGTCTTTCCTTCAGCAATTAAACCTGCATTTCTGCCAATAGCTTCAGCAGTGATCGGGTTATCACCTGTGATCATAATGACTTTGATCCCGGCGTTTTTGCATTTTTGAATTGCTTCTTTTACATCGGTTCTCAGTGGATCTTGAATGCAGGTAAAGCCGCAAAGGATGAGGTCCGAATTTTCAGAAGCAGTTGCAGAAATATTTTTTGAAATAGCAAAACCAAGAATCCTCATTGCTTCCGAGGCAGCTTGTTCCACAGTGTGGAAAAGGTTGAAACGATCAGCTTCGGTTAGTTCTTGGAGGGTACCATCGTCTCGGAGGAAGAACTTGGAGTTTGCAAGAACGGCTTCCGGTGCGCCTTTGATTAACTTGTATTCTGTAGATTTAAGTATAATAGTGGTAGACATACTCTTTTTTTCAGAAGAAAAGAGAGACTTTTCTTTTATGCTAGCGTTACTACGAAAAACCTCATAATTCAGATTGTTTTCTTTAAGCCAAAGAAGTAAAGCCCCTTCCGTTGAGTTGCCTATGGTGATGGTTCGGCCTTCTTTTTCTTCAAGGAAAGCCGAAGAATTGACTGCAGCATTAAGGGCAATCCAAGCAAGGGGAGTGGTGGGATTGTCCAAGGTTTTTGAGATAGAGTTCGACCAATTTTGGTCAGAGTTTTCTAAGATTGAATTGCCAGTTATAATCCTACAAACCGACATACGGTTCTGCGTCATTGTGCCTGTTTTGTCTGAACAAATCACCGTGGCAGAACCAATGGTTTCACAGGCTACCAGTTGCCTAACTAAAGATTTAGCCCGTGTCATTTTACGCATAGCAAGTGCTAGAGAAATAGTGACACTCATAGGTAAACCTTCGGGGACAGCAACAACAATAATGATAACCATATAAAGGAAGTAACCGATAAGAGTGTGAGTTACTTCGAGGAATTCTGGTAAGGAATCAGGGATAAAAACTTCCGCAGGGGAGATGAAGAAGATACCGCGAAGAAGCATAGCTAAAAAAATCAGGATAGCAGCAAGATAACCGCCTTGACTAATTTTGTTGGCTAGAATTGTAAGCTTTTCTTGGAGTGGAGTGGCTTCGTGTTGGACTGAAAAGCGCTTAAATACTCGGTCATTTTGCGGATCTATTTCAGAATTGTCGATCTGGTTAAGTTTGCTTGCAATTTGGCCAATCATACTTTGGTCGCCCACCTCGGTAATAATAAGGGAAGCATTTCCCTCCATAATTTGGGTGCCACGAAAAAGGCAGGTTGGGTTCTCAGGACCGTCAGGGATTAAATCTGAAGAGGAAGAGCTTTTTTCGACTGGCTCGGATTCGCCTGTGAGTAAAGATTGGTCTAAAGAAAGGGCGCAAGAAGCATAAAGTTTGCCATCCGCAGGCACTTCATCTCCCATCTCAAGTAAGACAAGATCTCCAACAACGAGTTGTTCCATTCCTAATTTTTGAACGGTTCCGTTGCGAATGGTTTTGGTTGCAATACTTTCCTTAGAGGCGTTAAGTTTTTTAAATTCTTCGTTGCTTTTCCACTCGCTAAGAAAAGCAACGCCTGTGGCAAGAATGACTGCAATCATAACGGCAAGGCCTTCGTAGGAAGGTTGCCCTGCTGCTAGGCCAAGGAAAAAGAGAGGGAAAGAAAAAAAGGCTAACCCTGCAGGGATGAGTGGTTTTAAATGCGGGATTAAAAGTACAGGGATGAAAATTACAATAAACAAAGCAACGCCGGTTAAAGCATAGAAGTAAGATTTTGCTTGAAATAATTCGATAAAGAAAGAAAGGATTGCAGCGCTAAGTAAGATCTTAATAATAGCATCATCGAACTTACCAAAAAACTTAAGCCAAATCGATTGTGAAACGATCGGGGTGAGGGTGTTTTTCCCAAAAGAAGAGCTACTGAATGCTACTTGCTCTGGGGTGAGGCCCAAGGTTGCACAGTAAGGGAAAAGAACAAGTATTTCCTGAATAGTGCGCATAGTGAAAAGTGTCTTTTGGAAATGTTGCCCCAAGTGATGAGCCTAGGGCAATGGATTAAAGACAAAGGTCAAGCTGTAAAGGCTTACTGTTCCATAATTTCTTTGGATTTTTTATCAGCAAGTTCGGTAACTTTATCTTCATATTTTTTAAGGATAGATTGAACTTCTTCTTTGCCGCTGGTGCAATCATCTTCGGTCATTGTTTTATCTTTTTCGCCATTTTCGAAGTGTTTATTGCCATCGCGACGAATGTTTCTACAAGAGACTTTAGAGTCTTCCGCCATTTTTTTGATGCGGGTGGCCATTTTTTGCCTTTGGTCGCCACTCATCGAAGGGACATTAAGCCGGATCACTTTTCCATCGTTATTGGGTGACATACCTAGGTCACTAGTGCGTATAGCTTTTTCGATTTCTTTAAGAGCGGTTGCATCAAAAGGCTTGATCATAATTTGCTGAGGATCGGGGGCACTGATCTGAGCAAGTTGTTTTAATGGAGTGGGGGATCCATAGTAATCAACTTTAATGGTATCGACCAGAGCAGGGGTAGCCCGGCCTGTTCGAAGTCCCTTGAGTTCTTCAAGGAAAACATTGATGGCTTTTTCCATCCGGTCTTTAGTGTCTTTAAGAATTTGATCGCGGTTCATGGTGTTGTTCTTCGCATTGGGTTAAAGGGATTATTCGCTTACAAGGGTACCGATGTTATGACCTGCAATAGCTCGTTCGATATTGCCATCTCGTTTGAAATTAAAAACAAGGATAGGCATTTTGCCTTCTCTACACAAGCTAATAGCAGACATATCCATAACTCTAAGATTATCACGCATCACTTGGCTGTAAGTCAACTTTTCATAACGAATTGCGTGAGGATTTAACTCGGGGTCTTCGCTGTACACTCCATCAACGCGGGTGGCTTTTAGTAATATTTCTGCATTAAGTTCGCGTGATCTAAGTGCAGCTGCGGTATCGGTGGTGACAAAGGGGTTTCCCGTGCCTCCCGCAAGGATGACAATCCGTCCTTTTTCCAAGTGTCGGATGCAGCGCCTACGAATAAAAGGCTCTGCAAGTGTTTCCATACGAAGGGCAGTTTGCAGACGGGTTTCACAATTAAGGCTTTCGAGGGCTTCCTGCAGTGCAATACCATTTAAAACGGTTGCAAGCATTCCCATATAATGAGCAGAGGCTTCTTTGATAACATCACCACCTGCGCTGAACTGCGCCCCTCGAAGAATATTGCCTGCCCCTACAACGATGGCAAGTTGTACCCCTCGTTGTACAATTCTTTGAGCTTGCCTAGCAATATTAAGAGTTTCATCGATACTAATGCCAGATTTTCCTGTGGGGCAGAAGCCTTCACCACTGAGTTTTAAAATAACTCGTTTGTATTTTGGTTGTAGAGTTTCGTTATTAAGATCGCCTTCCATAGATGGTCTCGCTTAGCTTTCTGTTTCCTTGAAGTATAAACTCTAGAGATTATAGGCTCTGGAGGGTGATTTGTCAGCGAAGAATTTTTAACAACCTAAATCTCGATCTCTGCCAGTGATTTCCCACTTGCCAATTATTTTGCCCTCGGAAATTGCAAAAGCATATTGATGAAGGGCTGTGGTAGGGCAAATATGCACAGGAATAGCTAAAATCGTTTGCCCCAGCTTGAATTCATCCGCCTGAGGATGCTTTAACATTAAGTGTTCTTCGCTATGACCAATAAATTCGAATTCAGGATTATTAGGAAAAATGCAACGCTTTCCCGGAGGTTGGTCGCCCGAAACAGCCTTATAACCTAAATCGAGGGTAAGCCTATTAGAACCTTGTTTGCTAATAACCCGAGTTAATAAACCTGCGCCAAATTTGAAAGATTTAAGCTCGGCGTAGCGATTCCCATAGCCAAAATCGTGCAAGGTAAGGGTTCCAGGAGAACATTCTAGACCAGGGATTTCCATTTTGCTGTAAAGAATAAAAGTTGGAGTCCCACCAGAAATGATGCGAGGTACGGGCGTACCACTTTTTTCTAAAACTTCCCTGATCTTTAGTATTTGATCCCAAACTTTATTAAGCTCGGCCAACCGATCTGTATGGTGTTCTAATTGGTTGTGCCCATCGTAGGTATGAAGCCCAACAGCGCAAAGCCCTTGGGTTGAAGCCATAGTTCGGTAAAGATCGATAGCGGAAGCTTCAACGGGAAAACCTGTACGCTTAAAGCCCATATCAAAGTCTAAAAGAACATTGATAGAAAGGCCTTTATCAGCCATTGCTTTGCCCAGCAAGGAGGCAGCTTCAGGATGATCAATACAGGTGGAAAATTTTGTAGCAGGGTATTTCTGAATGAGGTTAGCCAACCTTTTTAGGTTAGGCCCTACCATTGGGTAGGCAATAAAAACATCTGGGGCACCGCACCTCGCAAGCATTTCTGCTTCTGCAATGGTTGCCGCTTTGTGCTTTGTTAATCCTTTTGCGAGTTGGATTTTGACAACCTCGGGGCACTTGTGGGTTTTTACATGCATCCGTAATCTCTCGGGTTGATTTCCAACCCAAGATAAACAAGTGTCGATGTTATGTTTTATTTCATCCACAAAGAATAAAAGTGAGGGCGAGGGAGTTTCCTCAAGTATGGCCAAGTTGAAACTCATAAAGCTGCTCCAGAGTGCGTATAAGATGTGGGTATAGTATTCGCTTTTTTAATGTTTTGGAAGGGTTAGAGTAAACATTTTTGGAACCTTTCAGCCGATTGCCATCAATTAAATGTAACTAAAATAAGAACAGATGCATAAAACATTCTGCAGATGGTGTTGCAAATAAATGTCTGTCATAGTGAAGCTGAACTATGGCAAACATACTTGCAGAAATTGACAGGGAATCGATCCTAAATCAGCTAGTGCCGAAGTTTTCGGAGGCTGATGCCCGGGCGATTGTTGAACTTGGGCCAGAATCCGCCATTTTTGCTATTCATACACTTGCCAAGAGGATCGCCGAATTGAACGGCGTGATTGGCAAGGCAGACCCAGCCAGTCCATCAGGTCAAACGGCCCGTTCCTGAAGCCTGTATCCAAAGGCCGCCGGAAGCAACCTGCTCATCAAGAAAGATACACGACTCATGCGAGACTATTGGGAACCACCAAAAATGCAGAAACTTAGGATTGACATAGAACAAACTCGATACCGAATCGACCTTCCCCTAATAATCATTGCCGTTAATGAACATGAACCCTCTTCTGTTGAACAACCGTTTAACGACTAAGCTAACCTTCGCCGACAGGCCCAGCGCGAGAAGTATGGACGACACGAAAGACTCCCTTCGCTATGCTTGTCGGCATCGGTTTGAGTGGCTTGTTGGGCGAATGATTTGCGCTACTATTTCTTACTGATGTCTTCGACACTTTCAAGGCCCTTCAAGTCAACATCCTGCGTCCACAAGATCGCTTTGTACGCCCGAGCGGTTGCCAAAATGATGCTATCTGCCATTGGTAGCTTGAGGTCGTTGGAGATTTTGGCAGCGGCGATCGCCAGTGTCTGACCGAGCTCCACCACTTGCCCCTGAGCCATCAACGCTGCGACCTGCAGCGCCGTTGCTTCATCGCGTTGTTGGAGCGTGCGTTTGAAAACTTCGTAAATGCTAATCGACGGAACGATTAACTCCGGAATGTTTTCAATGGCGGGAGCGAAAAAGTCTGCATTGAGGCCATCGGCCAAGTATTCCAGCCAACCCGATGAGTCCACGATGTTCATACGCGGTCAGGTTCCCGTTCCAGAGTGGTGTTGATGCCACGCAGTAACCCACGCCCCTGTGGCATCGGATGCACGGGAATCAGCTCGATGCGGTTGTTGTATTGAATAACCTGCACGGCCTGCCCAGGCAGAATGCCAAGCGACTGGCAAATCGTAAGCGGAATGACGACTTCGAATTCTGGCGAAACCAAAACCGTATTCATAACAGCGACCTCATTGTATTCCAATACTGGACGGCTCAGTACCGCCTACTTAGGCCCAACAATTATAAGGCAACCGTCCTATCCAAAATTGAACTGATTGTAATATAGCTCGTCAAACCGTTTATTGTCAATCACTGGGGCGAGAATTTCTGGCCAGGTGTTCCTAGGATAGGCCGGCCGGTTTGAATTGCCAATTGATCGAGGGGACATCGTACACCGGGGCCTTCGCTTTTAAGAACATAGGTGTAAATCATCGCCATCTCGCCGCTACTGTGACAGGGCAGTTCCTAATCGTGCACATGTTGTAGGATCTGGCGTGCAGTGGGATTGCGAAGGCGCTATGCTTTGCTGGGCAAAACCCTTGACGCCCAAAGGGTCTGGGATGCACGCAGAGCAATTCAGGTTCTCAATTCTAACTCAGAGTTAAAAGGTGTTCCTTTGTGGTTGGTGGGGAAAGAAGAAATGGCGGGGATCGCCCTTTATGCCGCACTTTTTGAACCATCTATTCAACGGTTGGATCTTTGGAACTTATCAAATTCTCATCGTAAGGGGCCAACTTTTTTAGAGGTTTTAAGTGTGTTGGATATTCCTCAGGCGATGGCTTTGTTCTACCCAAGAAAGGTTAAACTTTATTTCAGCAATCGGGAAGAATTCAAACCACTCCTTTGGGTCGAGCAGTTTCAAAAAGCAATGGGTAATGAATTTGTACAAATTCGGGTGGTACCCGAAAAGAAGTGATAGTAGCTAGATTCTAAGGATTCAATTTTTGCGAATAGGGTACTTCCATCCCGTGGTTGTTTAGAAGTGATGCATCAGAAAAAATAGTTTTTGCAGAGCCATCAGCAAAAATTTTACCCTGATCTAAAATAATGGCCCGTGTACAGGTTTCTAAGGCTAATTCAAAGTCATGTGTAGCTATAAGTTTTGTGTGTGTGTTTTCGTTCAATATGTTGATGAGCGCTCTTCTCGACCGATGGTCTAAAAATTGGGATGGTTCATCAAGAAGAAGAATATCGGGGTTCATTGCAAGTAAGCCCGCAAGTGCGACTCTTCTTTTTTCGCCACCTGATAATTGATGTGGTACTTTTTCTCTTTTTTCTAGAAGACCAACCTTTGCAAGGGCGAGTTCCACCCGTTGCTTAACTTCAAAAATTCCTAACCCTTGATTAAGCGGGCCAAAGGCAACATCTTCTTCAACGGTGGGGCAGAATAACTGATCATCACTATCTTGGAAAAGAAGCGCAGCTTTTTTTGGGAGAAGAGTTTTGTTGTTTCCTTGTAATGCATTAATTCCAGAGACTTCGAATTCTGTTGCAGTAAATGAAACTAGGCCAGCGATACAAAGAAACAAGCTGGTTTTTCCTGCTCCATTTGGGCCAATAATCGCAACCGATTCTCCCTCTATAATATTAATATCTATAAGCTCGAGCGATTTTGTGCCATTGGCGTAGGAATGGCTTAGCTTCAATATTTTAATTATGGGGGCATTCATATTTATTGCGTGATCCAGAAATCCAAACCTAAGAGTAATGTAGCAAAGGAAAGCATAGCAAGAAAAAAACAGGTATCTCTCCAAGTGGTTTTCGCTTGGTAGAGGGAAGTAAAGTTCCCTTGAAAACCCCTCGCCCTGATGGCAAGACCAACTCGCTCGCTGCGATCTAAAGCACGGACAAGTAGGTTGGCGCTAAGTTTTGCAAGTTGTTTGTAAGAACCTAACCCCGAATTCATTTTGAAACCTCGGGCCCTAAGGGCAACTCTCATCCGTTTGAATTCGTGGGAAAGTAAATCGAGGTGCCTGATGCTCAGCCAAAATATCGAGCTGATTTTACCCGAAAGCCCTAGCCCTCTTGCTCCTCGAATTAGATCATAAAGTGTGGCACTGCCTATCATTGCTAGTGCCAAGGTGCTAACTGCAAGGCACCGAAAAAAAATAGCAGAAGCTGTTTCAACACCTTCATACGAAATTGTAAGTACCCCCCATTGCGCCAAAGGTTTTCCAGGAATTAAAAAGGGCGTCGGAATTATAAAAACGAGAACACCAAATAGTATCCACAAGATTCTTGACATCGACCAAGATAAATCGGTGCGTGTGAAAATCAAAAGCGATAGGGCAAGGAATAAACCTAGCATTGCTATTATTGATGATTTTAGAAAAGCGATGGATAGCATTGCGATGAAAAATCCTGCTACTTTCCAGCGCGAATCTAGGTTCTTTAAATTAGAACTATGATGATCAGGGTAATCAAATGCTGAAGCCATTTTTTCGAAACTTCTCTCTGAAGGTTTATAACTGGGGGTGGAACTTTACCCTATGAATATGTTTTATCAACATTGGGGGGCATTTTCTTGCAATGATGGGGAAGCCTATTAGAATTGTTACTTTACCTGCCTTGTTTTGTTGATTTACTTGTTAGGGAAATATGATGGAAATCTCTCCGGTGTTTTTTGCTTCCTTCTATCTCCAGCAGTTAGATCCCCTTAAAGGGTTAGTTCCCGGCTCTGGATTCTGGTCCACGGTAGTGGCGGCGTTTCCTGTGATTGTACTTTTCTGGCTTTTGGTTGTTTCTAGGTGGTCGGCGCCACTTGCGGGTGCTGGTGCAACCTTGGTAGCTGCAATTCTGGCAATTACAGTTTATGGGACGCCAATGGTTATTACCTCTATGTCCTTTATTCATGGGGCTTTGTTTGGCTTGCTTCCAATCGGGTGGACTGTTTTTAACGCTATGCTGCTTTACAATATGACTGTAAAAACAGGTCAGTTTGAAATACTTAGAAGGTCGGTTGCTGGTTTATCGAGCGATTGTAGACTTCAAGCAATTTTAATAGCCTTTGCGTTTGGGGCTTTTCTAGAAGGTGCAGCAGGTGCAGGTGCCCCGGTTGCAATTTGCGCTGCTATTCTTGTTGGCTTGGGCTTTCATCCTTTGCAAGCTGCTGTTCTTTGCCTTCTTGCAAACACTTCACCGGTTGCTTATGGGGGGTTGGGAACTCCTTTAATTACTTTGACTGGCGTTACCGGTATTCCAACCGAAATACTTAGCACGATGGCAGGGCATCAACTACCTTTAATGTCGCTATTAGTGCCAGCCTATATGATTTGCTGCCTTTGTACTTTCAAACAGGCCCTAGAGGTTTGGCCTGCGCTGGTGGTTGCAGGTGGATCATTTGCAGTGTTTCAATACTTTTTTGCAACAATGCATAACTATGTTGAAGGGTTAATTATTTACCCTATGACGGATATCGGTGGAGGCTTATTTTCCCTTATTATCACTGCTGTTTTTTTGAAAATCTGGAAACCAAAAACGATATTAGTTGCAAGTAATGTCAAGGATATTCAAAATGATTTTACCCATTTGCAACCTCTGACAATTGGGCAAGTTGCAAAAGCTTGGATGCCTTATATCTTGATGTCGGTGTTGTTGCTACTTGCAGGAATTGTAAAACAAAAAGAAGGGCAGGGGCCTGTTGAAATAGTTGGACCCATAAAATCAAGTTATAAAATTCCTATCTATGGTCTTCACGAGGTTGTTTCTCGTGATCCTTCTTTGCACGATTCAAGTCAGGGCGAGCAGAAGATGGAAAAAGCAGAGTTTAATTTTATTTGGTTAACCGCACCTGGTTCTAGTGTTTTTCTTGCCGCGCTAATCTCTATACCATTATTGGGAATGAGCTTTAGATTGTTTTTTGAGGTGCTTGGCGAAACCATTACGCAGATGACCCCGCCTATTCTTACCATTATGTTTATGCTTGGTCTAAGTTATCTGACTCGCTATGCAGGAATGGATGCAACCCTTGGAGTAGCATTTGCCCAGACAGGTTTTATGTATCCTTTTTTTGCAGCAATTTTAGGTTGGCTGGGTGTTTTTCTGACGGGAACTGATGCGGGGAGCAATGCCCTATTTGGAAGCTTGCAAAAAATAACTGCTGCTGAAATTCATAACGCTGGCATATTTCAACATCTTGCTTTGCCCCAAGCAGAGGTCCTTATCTGCACCGCTAATAGCACGGGTGGCGTGATGGGAAAAATGATCGATGCGCAAAGCATTGTAGTAGCAACCTCGGCTACGGGTCAGTTGGGAAAAGAGGCGGATATTTTCAGGGCTGTCATTTGGCATAGCATTTTTCTCGCAAGCCTTATTGGGTTAATTACCTTGCTACAAGCGTATTTGCCACCCTTTACTTTTATGGTCCCTACTTACACTAGGTAAATGGGGTATTTGCGATGCATAGGCAATGTTGATACTGGGTTCTGGCACTATTTGTTTGGCTTTTTTTCTCACTTTAAGATATATTACCTGCGTAGGATGCATTCTTTTATCGTTCAAGGAGGCAGAAAGCTGTGAAACGCACTGCCAGTTTAACTAAAACTTTTTTCTCTTTTCTGGCTTTTGCCTTCTTGGCTTTTGCCTTCTTGGGCTTTGGTATGGCCCAATGTGCAGAGTCCGAAACTAGATTGTTTAAAGTTAAGATTGATGGGAAACCATCCGGCGAAATGACGATGAACATTTTTAAAGCTGATGATGGAACCATCACTACATCCATCGATACCGAAATATTAGTCAACGCTTACCTGATTTTTACTTATCGCTATAGTTTTCATGGTAAAGAAACTTGGAAAGATGGCGTAATGTTGAAAATTGAATCTTCAACTAATGATAATGGTACAAAATATGCATTACTTGCAACCAAGGAAGGGCCAGGAATGCGGGTTCGAGTTAATAACCAAGATAAAATTTCCCGGGGAGAAGCTTGGGCTACTACTTTTTGGTGTTTGCCTGACCCTGCCAAGCGAAAAGGTATTATTCCCCTGATCGATGCTGAATCTGGTAAAGATGTTGATGGAAATCTTCAATTTCAAGGGCAGCAATTGACCAGCATTGCAGGGCAAAATATTAATGTTAACAAATACAAAGTGCTGAGTAAGTCTAATACAGACTTATGGTTCGATGGTGCAGATCGTGTGGTAAGGCAATCGTGGTTAGAAGATGGGCATAAGGTAGAAGTTGAGCTTTCAAGCCTTAAGAGGAATTAGTTATACTTAGAGTTTAGGGAAATGGATTTTTCCGCATTAATTAAATATCAAGGAAGAGTTTCTATGAACCGAGATGAAATCAAAAACAAAATTATTGACATTATTGACGATGACCTTGGCGTTCGGCACGCTGATTTAAATGATGATTTGACATTGCGTGAAGGCTTGGGATTAGATTCTGTAGATATAGTAAGTGTGATATCTCAGATAGAGAGACAATTTAAGATAAGGCTTACGCAGGTAGAACTAGAGAATATAAGGACGGTTGGTCAGACCTTAGATTTGATTATGTTGAAGTTAGCATCCGCAGTAAAAAGTGAAGCAGCTTAGGCAATTCGTTAGCTTTAATTTATTATTAAGCAGCTTGTTTTAAAGTATTAATTGAGGGAAATTCAATTACTTTGATTAGTTCAGAAAATGCTTTCACAAGTTCTTTTACCGAATCTTGTTGGTGGTTTGCATTGACTTGAATTCTCAGCACGCCCCCGTGATAAGGAACTGCTGGAAATATTACAGATTGAACATAGAAGCCTTTTTCAAATAATAAATGGCCCGCTTTGAGGGTCTGTTCTTCATCTCCTACAACAACCGAGACGATAGGGGTTTCGCCCCCTAAAACTTCAAGGCCCAAGCCCCTTAAACCTTGCACCAAGATTTTAAGATTACGCTTTAATCTGCCAATGATTAGTTCATATTCGCCTGAAGAAAGAATATCGCAAACAGTACAAATTGCATCGAGGTAAGGTGGGGCAACGGGCCCGCCAAAGATGAAAGTATTCGAGCGCCATTTAAGTAAGCTTTTCATTTCTGTAGTGCAACCAATGAACCCGCCTAAGCAAGAAAAACCTTTAGAGAGTGAACCGACCAAAAAAATGTTTTCGTAACTCCCTACCGCATCAAGAACAGTGCCCCTGCCTTGAGTTCCCATAACGCCTGTTGCGTGTGCATCATCGACATAAAGAATTGCGTTGTTATCCATACAAACTTTATTTAATTCTTTGAGAGGTGGAATCACGCCACTCATACTGTAGATGCCATCGATAGTAACCAAAGCGTGCCTGTATTTGCCTGCGGATTTCAAGACATTAGAAAGAGAAATTGGGTCGCAATGTTCGAAGAAAAGGACTTGTGAACCATTAGCCTTGGCGATTTTAGCACCTTCTTGAATTGAGTTGTGGGAATGTTGATCCACCACAACGATATCTTGCTTTCCAACGAGCCCAGGGATGGCGCCAAGATTTGCCAAAGTAACCGAAGGGTAAATTAAAACCGATTCAATCCCAAGCCAGTTTGCCAACTTTTCTTCTGCAATTACATTGGTTTCAACACTTGAAAAAGCACGGGACGCACCATTATGCGAGCCCCATCGGTCGATTCCTTTTCTTAATGCTTCTTTAACTCGTGGGTCTTGATCAAGTCCGAGGAAACTATCAGAACCAAAATTGGTGACTGTTTTTCCCAGAAAACTTACTTGCCTATTTTCACCCATAGACCCCATCGAGAGATCCTTAAGGATAATATCGGAAAACTCATCTGCAAAATGGCTTAGAAATTTGATAAGTCCATTTTGCTTAAGTGTTTTGGTCAAGTTGCTTAAAGGGGTCATCCAGTTTAGATTCCACAATGATTTTGATATGCAAGATTACTTAGCTTGCAAATGAAATAAGCATAAATCAGACAATTTTATATCGTCAAAAAAAAGTTTTAACTCAAATACTTTCGTTGTAAATTAGAAAATTTACAACTTGTAGAAGTGAACCCTGCAGAATTTTTAAAAAATGTTCGATTTGTATTAAAGAATCTTAAGTTAAATGAAGCATTCTAGCCCATCGTGAGGAAAAACTATTTCTATTTGATCGTTGTTTAAGTTTTTGATGTATTTAAGGTTGTTCTCGGTACTTTGATCATTGCGCCTAGGATCTTTGTGCCCAAGGTGCAATATTTTAATTTTAGCTGCCAAAGCTGTTTTAAGGCACCACTCCATAGGAGTATGGCCCCACCCTTTGCGGTTAGTTGCCATTCCAGAACAAATTGGAGTTAAGCCTTCGTATTCAGAAAGAAGGTATTGGCCATCCATATATATGACATCGGCGTTTTTAGCGAAATCAGCAAGGGCCTGATCGGTTTCTGTGAGTTGTTCGTGATCGGTGGCGTAGACAAAGGCTTTACCATTTCTTTCAATACGATAAGCCATAGACCCACCTGGGTGGTTTAATTGAAAGGGGGTTATTTTTGTGGATCCCATTTCAATTGGTACCCCTTCCTCAAGGAGAACAAGTTTTTTGACTGCTTTAAGTTGGGATATAATAGGTGGAAAAAGAGCATTGGAAAGTAGTGATTCTTGTTTCAACCATTCTTTTAAAACTAAACTGTTTTTAGCAGTGGTAATAATGTCAAAGGAATTAGTAGGGTTATAAAATAAAGGACAAAAAGGCATTCCTACAAGGTGGTCGAAATGCAGATGACTAAAAAACAACAAGCCTTTTTTGTCTTCTGGAGGAGAGTTCTCCCAAGTCTTTTCCTTCTGGATGCCAAAGTTTATTACTCCCGTACCACAGTCTAAAAGAATAAGGCCATCTGGCGTATTTACCTCGACACAGGTGGTGTTTCCCCCCCAGGTTGATCTCGTTGCAAAGGGTAAATTTTCCACTACTAATTGAGAAACATTCGCCTCAAGGTTATTGTGGTCAAGATTATTTAGATGCCCGCCCCGAACCAAGGAACAAATTGATGCAATAATTTTTTCGGTAATTGCTATAGGCTTTAACGGGGTTGCTACACTTCCGCTTATGCCCCAATACCGTATATGAATATTCCAATTTCCGGGTGGTTGAGTCATATCATTAATAGCCTTTAAGGCCCCCTTCGATGCGGTTATCTAATCCGGGGAATAGAAGTTTAGTCTTAGGATCAATCAAGATAGAATGCGCATCCCCTTGTTTTCGAGTTGAAACCTCGTGGCCTAATTCTCGAAGTTTTTTAATGGTGCTCGTGTGCTCAGGTTTCTCCGCACCCTCAAAATAAGCTTTATCAGGAAACCATTGGTGATGAAGTCTAGGTGCATTAATGGCTTCTTGAATAGGCATTTCGAAATCAAGAACATTAATCAGAATCGAAAATACAGTATTAATAATGGTTCTACTTCCTGGAGAACCTGTGACCAGAAAAGCCACACCGTTTCTTGAAACTATTACGGGGGTTTGAGAACTAAGCATTTTCTTCTGTGGTTCAATTAGATTAGGCTTGGTACCAATTCTGCCCGAAGTATTTGTCTCGCCTTCAAACCAATTGAAATCGAGCATCTCATTATTTAAAAGAAATCCTGCACCGCGAACTACAACCTTGGAACCGTAGCTTTGCTCTAAAGTGTAGGTGTTACTTACAGCCATTCCGTTGCTATCTACCACCGAGAAATGAGTGGTGTTGTCACTTTGTTTGGTGATGCTAATTTCAGGTGCAAGCTTATCACTAGGGATGGCTTTTTGTGAATTGATCTCGGAGGCAAGCTTTTTGGCAAATTCCTTGTCCAGCAGATTTGTTGGAAGGTTTACAAACCCTTGATCACCCATATGCCTAGCTCGTTCGCAGAAAGCACGCTTCATAATTTCAAGCATAAAATGCAAGGTTTCGGGGGACCAGCGCCCCATCTTTTTAATGTCAACCGTCTCGATCATATTCAGCATAAGCCCAAGTGTGGTAGTTCCCGAGCAAGGCATAGGAGGTCCATAAATGGCATACCCTTTGTAGTCAAGCTTGATAGGTTTTCGCTCTCTTGCCTGATAAAGAAGGAGATCCTGTTTTGAAATAAGGCCTTGTCCCAACTTCATTTCTTTATCAATAAGATCTGCGGTAAGGCCCGAATAAAATTCATCGGGGCCGTATTTTGCAATCCGTGCTAAGGTATGGCCTAAATCTTTTTGAATAAGAGTATCGCCTGCTTCCCAGCGATTTGAAGCATTAACAGGTTTGAAAACGCGCTGAAGTTCCGAGAATTCTTTGGAAGTTGCCAGTATCCCATTTAAAGAAGATGCAAGTTGTTTACTAACAACAAAGCCATCAGAAGCAAGATCAATGGCAGGTTGAAGGAGAAAGGGCCAAGGTTTGGAACCGAAGCGCTGGTGTGCAAGTGCTAAGCCTCGTACGGTGCCGGGTACTCCCGAAACCTTGTGTGTAAATAAACCATCCGACTTTTTATAAACAGTTTGAAGTGCAGAAGCAGGCGCCATTTCTCTGTATTCAAAAATGGTAGGGTCACCTTGTTGGAAAGCCGGGTGAACGACCATAAAACCGCCCCCACCAATATTTCCTGCAGCAGGATGCGTAACCGCTAAAGCAAAAGCGGTTGCAATGGCTGCATCAACAGCGTTGCCCCCCGATTGTAAAACTTTTAAACCAGCATCTGAACCTGGTTGTGAAACGGAAACAACAAGCCCATTTTTAAATGATTCTACACCCAATGCGAAAGGGTGAAGAACCAAAAAGAAAACCAATGCTGCAACCAAAGAAAAAAAAGTCATAGGCAACTCTTGGAGCAAGGTAAAGTATAGACCTATGCTAACAATTTTAAGAAGTTAATAAAGATAAAAATGAAATTAAGAAAAGGCAGGAATGGGCGTGCCGTAATAGATGTTGTTTGGCCGTTGGGTAGAATCGTGCCAAACAGCATTAGAAGGAATGCCAAGAGAGTTGTAAATGGTGGCAGCAAAGTTTTCAGGGGTGTAAGGCTCGGTTGCGGGGAACCCGCCGTTCTTGTCGGAGCTTCCAACAACAGTCCCGCCAGGAATGCCAGCACCTGCAAAGAAAACGGTTTGAACAGCCCCCCAGTGGTCTCTGCCCGGAAGTTTATAATGCTGAGGTAGGCCCGAAATTTTTGGCGTTCTGCCGAATTCCCCTGCCATCACGATAAGCGTACTTTTTAATAATCCCGATTCTTCAAGGTCATCAAGTAATGCAGATAAACATAGATCTGTAGGTGGCAAAAGCTTTTCTTTGAGATGGGGAAAAGCATTGCCGTGTGTATCCCAAGTTTCGTTGTTTCCTAGATTAACTTGAATAAGGGGGACGCCAGCTTCAACCAAGTTTCTTGCCATCATTAGGGACCACCCAAAAGAATTCTTCCCGTAGCGTTCTTGCTGCTTTTCAGGTGCCGTGGTGACATCGAAGCAAGTGCGAACCTTGGGATCGACAAGCAAGGAAAGGGCCCCTTGGTGGAAACGATCGAACTGATTAAAGGTTGCAACAGATTCAAGCTCGCGAACTTGTTTGTCTAAACTTTTGATAAGAGAGAAGCGGTCTTGAAGCCGGTTGCCTGTCAAAGATTCGGGTAAGGAAAGATTAGGAGCAACGAAGTTTCTTTTCTTTCCTTGGTGCGGGCGTTGCTGGTGGTCAAATTCGAAAGAGGGAAAAGCGCCATAAGCTTTAGGTTCAAAGGATGAGGCCTCAATAAACCAAGGGTCGCCTCGTGTACCCATTTGCCCGCCAAACTGCCCTGGAATTACCCTGCCCGAATTGTGAACAATATGGTCGGGTAGAACAATTGCAGGTGGTAAATTATTGCTAGGCTTAGAAACATTCCCAACAATAGATGCAATGGATGGCCAATCGGTCCCTTTCGGTTTGCTCGCATCAAACCCCACGGGAAGTTCCCCACGCCCAGTCAGCATTATCATATGCCCTGCAGAATGATCATTTGTACGATGGGTTAAAGAACGAAGTAAGCTCCATTTTGAACTTCGTTTTGCAAGCAAAGGAAGATGTTCACAAATAGTAATGCCAGGGGTTTGGGTGGCAATGGGTTTAAATTCGCCACGAATATTGTCAGGTGCATTAGGCTTAAGATCAAAGCTATCTATTTGAGATAGTCCACCCGAGAGGAAAATATAGATGACCGATTTTGCTTTTATTTTTGGCTTGATACCTGTTGTTTCTATAGCTCTTAAAGCATTTAAATGATTCGTGCCTAGCCCTAATAAACCAATGGCGCCAGCCTGAATGGCTTGCCTACGGCTAAACTTTGGATGCTGTTGATTTTGAAAATTAAGCGACATAAGCTTGAATTTTCCTGATTGCTTTAAGGAAGGTTCTAACACATCATTAATGTATTATTACATTAAGAATGGTTCTTAGGCAACTTAATTAAGGTAAAGGCAATGAAAAAGATGATTAAGGTTTTACCTGTGGCCCTGATTGTTTTGATGGTTTCTCTATTCTATGTCGGTAACTCGAAGTCCTTTTCAATAACTAAGGGCGATTTTGAACTGATGCTCCGCTCTAGAAACCAAGTGAAAAATGATAAAAATGATTGGGAAGTTACTCTGAAAAACGAAAAATGGCAGGCCAAGAAAACCGCAGTTGTCGTTTGTGATATGTGGGATAAACATTGGAGTCATAATGCTTCAGTCCGCGTTGCTCAAATGGCACCTGTAGTCAATCAATTTTTAAAACAAGCTAGAACGCAAGGTGCAACAGTTATCCATTGCCCAAGCGATACCTTGGAATTTTATAAAAATACCCCCCAAAGATTGCGAGCTATCAATGCACCTAAGGTCGAAACTAAAATCCCATTATCCAAATGGTGCAGGCTTGAACCTTCTCGGGAAGATAAATTACCTATCGATGATTCCGATGGAGGCGATGATTCTATCCCAAAATGTAAAAACTATCGCGCTTGGACTAGGCAGATAGAGTCTATAGAAGTTTTTCCCCAGGATGCCATTACTGATAGTTCCGAAGCGTTTTTTCTTATGAAGCAATTGGGTATAGAACAGGTAATGGTGCTTGGTGTTCATACGAATATGTGTGTGCTAGGAAGGCCATTTTCTATTAGGCAATTGGTGCAACAGGGGATGAAAGTGGTCCTCGTGAGAGACCTAACCGACACTATGTACAATCCAGAAAAAGAACCTTTTGTAAATCATTTTACAGGCACAGATTTAGTGGTGGAGCATATTGAAAAGTTCTGGTGCCCAACCATAACGAGTAATCAGTTGCTGGGGGGCAAGGAGTTTCGTTTTAATGGTGATAAAAGGCCAACAGTTTTATTTGTTGCAGCAGAAGATGCTTATAAATCAAGAGTTTGGATTCCGCAATTTGCTCAGAAACATTTGGGCCAAGAATATCGCTCGGAGTTTGCGTTTTCATCAGAAGCGAGGTTCGGCTCGTTGCCCGGATTAAAAATGCTCGATTCCATAGATTTACTCGTTTTAAGTTTGCGAAGAAGGGGAATACCAGCTCAGGAATTAGCCGCATTAAAAAATTATTTGCAAAAGGGTAAGCCTTTACTCGCAATTCGTACCGCAACTCACGGCTTTGCACCCAACACCAAGCTCCCCGAAGGGTATGCCGAATGGAAGGATTTTGATAAAGAAGTTCTGGGGTGTAACTATCAAGGTCATGAAGTTGCTAATTCTGAAACCCTTCTTCTTCCCAATCGAGAAGCCTTTAAAAGCCTAGATTTTGACAAATTAGGAAAGCAAAAGCTCCCATCGCATCTTTACAAAGTGCTGCCTCTTGCACCCGATGCCAAGGTGTTGCTTCTGGGTAAATCCGTTCCCGGGGATAAGATTGAACCTGTTCTTTGGCTAAGGGAAAAACCATGGGGCAAGGTCGGGTGTTTTACCCTAGGGCACTTTGATGAAATGAAACATGAGGAGATTAGGCAAATACTTAAAAGTACTGTCGACCTTTTGTTGGATAAGACCAAACTAAAGTAAAAGTTTATCTAATTACTGGACTTTTGAAAACTTGAGTTTACCCTTGGCAAAATAGGGCAAGTCAGTTCAAGTCAGTTTGCAGAATGCCGTTTCAAGGTGGACTACAGTGGGGCAACCCGTACCAAGTATCGTGGATTTAGGGACTTATTTTTCTGTGAGTCGCAAGCGATGGCTTTTGAATGAATACCTAACCGAGTTGATGATAGCTGGGCTTAAAAGCGTATCGGGGTTTATTTTTGAATTTGCAGAGACTACCGACTAATCCTGCCTGAATCGGTTTCAGGGCGCCGAAAATAGTTTGAGAATTCTTGTTGCCGATTTATCTCTAGTTTGTTAGTCTTTTTTTAGCATTTTGTTTCCACAACAGGA
>Ga0209284_10000801_pt1 | contig 50848 bp, 46 predicted proteins | sample FRY03_FD_187211 | JGI IMG/M metagenome (GOLD analysis project Ga0209284, IMG submission 187211) | Freshwater microbial communities from Lake Fryxell liftoff mats and glacier meltwater in Antarctica - FRY-03 (SPAdes) (version 2) | ecosystem: Environmental > Aquatic > Freshwater > Ice > Glacier...
AATGCATCAACAGAATAAAGTAATAATGCGAACCTATAAAAGAAAAAACACTTGCAAGAATGTTCTTACAAGTGTTTAATTAAGTATTATTGTCTAATAATCTGTATCGTTTATTCAGGACGGGACATTAAAGTAGATTTTTTTAGAATCCTAAATTAGCTTTTACAGCATCGTAAATGTCTGTTCCTTTTTCAAAGATAATTAACCCTCCACCTGGAGCAGAATTAAACACATATACCAATCCTTTTGCATCAGCAACCTCTTTAATTGCTTTTTGAGCTTTTTCATAAATTGGGTTTTTCATCTCAATTTCTTTATCTCTTAGTTGTTGAGTAGCAAACTGCTCTGCTTGTTGAATTTTATTAGCATCACCATTTAACTCAGCTTTTCTTCTGGCATTAGTTTCTGGAGTTTGAGCTTTTTCTTCAGCAGCATATTTTTGTGCTTTAGTTTGATATGCTTTGATACTAGTTTCAATTTCATCTTTATATGTTTTTTGAATCTTCTCTAGCTCAGAGTTTGCTTTTTTAGTATCTGGCATATTTTGCACTAACTTTGCAGTATCTATATGACCAATTTTTTGTGCATTAGCAATTCCTCCGGCACCTAACATAAATACAGCTATTAATAATAACTTTTTAAATTGTTTCATTTCTCCTTGTTTTAATTTTAATTTATTTTTATTATTTATTATTTTCGTTTTTCTTTTTTGCAGCATTCTTTTTGTCTAAAAGTAATTTTCTTCTAGCATCTCTTTTAGCTTGTGTTACTTTTTTTTGATCTTCAATTTTCTTAAGCCTTGCTTGCTTAATTGCTTCTAATTTTTGTTGAGCCTCTGTTTTCTTCGCTGTAATATTATCTTTAGAAGTTTGTATTTTTCTGTCTTTAACAATACTTGCTAAAACCAGTTCGCTAATATCGTATTTTTTATTTGAATATAACATGACTAATTCGCTAGATTTATCTAAAACAAAATCATAATTTTTTATTTTAGCAATATTTTGAATAGAATTATAAACTAAATCTTGTATTGGCTTTACTAATTGTTTTCTTAAAAAGAATAAATCTCCTTTTGGACCAAAATATAATGACTCTAATCTTGTAAGTTCTTCTTTTTTTATGGTTATATCTTCTTCTTTTTCTTCAATTAAATCTTTTGTTAATATAGCTTTTTCATTTGCTAAATCTGTTTTAAGAACTTCAATATGTCTTTCTAACTTTGATAAATTGCTTTTCCATGTTTCAATTTTGATATTCAAGTTTTCTTGAGCTTTTACATAATCTGGAACATTCTCTAAGATATATTCCATATCTATATATGCTAAGTTTTGTCCTTTTTGCGCAATGCTATTTTGTATTGTAAACAAAAGAATGATTAATACGAATATTTTTTTCATCTTTAATAGTTTTTGTTTTGAAAAAACTATGCCAAAAATAGAATACATCACAAATTAAGTATTTATTTTTTAGAATTGTCTTCCAATAATAAAATGTGTTTGCCAGCCAGAAATAGGAGCATTTGGTGAGTTGTTATAAATTGGTAATGCATCATAACCATGTGCAAAATCAATCCCTAATAAACCAAAAGCGGGCATAAAAATACGAATTCCAACACCGGCAGACCTTTTTAATTCAAACGGATTATAACTACTAAAATTGTCATAAGAATTTCCAGCTTCTAAAAACCCTAATGTATAAATAGAAGCAGAAGGTTTGTCTGTAATAGAGTAACGTAACTCTAATTGAAATTTATTATATATTGTTCCACCTTGAATAGAAGATAATTGACTGTTTTCATAACCTCTTAATCCAACGGTTTCTCTACCATCTAATTGATAAGCAGCTAATCCATCACCACCAACAAAAAATCTTTCAAAAGGTGTAGCACCAACTTTACTGCTATAGTTACCTAAAAACCCTCCTTCAGCATTCATCATTAAAACTAGCTTGTCAGTAAATGCGGTGTACCATTTTCCGTTAAAGCTTAATTTGTAATATTCCATCCATTTATACTTTTCAGCTAAACTAATATTAGAGTACTCTTTGTTGTTAAATAAAGAATAAGGGAGTGTTAATTTTGCACCAATACTAAATTCTGAACCATAAGTTGGGAAAATTAATGATGGCCCAGCTGAGTTTCTCATTAACTTAACTTCATAAGATAAGTTGTTTAAATTGGCATTACTTAAAATATCTGTACCAACTCTAAACCCATAATTATTTAAACTAAAATTCTGATAACTTATAGTGTGAGAAAGTTGAAAATAATCATCTGGCCATTGAAGTCTTCTTCCTAAACCTAAAGTAACTCCAACAATACTTAAATTCTGATCTTTATCTACAATCCCTGTTCTATAATCGTATTGATATTGATTTGAATTGTAAACTGAGAATGAAAATGATTGTGGTTTTTTACCGCCTAACCAAGGTTCTGTAAATGAAAAACTATAAGTACTGTATGTTCTACTTGCTTGTAAACGTAAAGATAATTTTTGACCATCACCAGTTGGTAAAGGTTTGTATGCCTCTTTTTTAAACATATTTCTGATGGCAAAATTATTAAACGATAAACCTAATGTTCCAATAAATGCTCCACCACCATAACCACCTTGTAATTCTATTTGACTACCCCCTTTTTCTGTAACTGTAAAATCGATATCAGCAGTTTTATTTTGCCAATCTGGTTTTACTTCTGGAGTAACATTTGTGTCAAAAAACCCTAATTGACCAATTTCTCTAATAGATCGTATGATTTCAGCTCTGTTAAATAAATCACCCGGTTTTACTCTTAATTCTCGATAAATAACATGGTCATTTGTTTTCTCATTTCCAATAACTGTTACCTTTTTAATGGTTGCTTTTTCGTCTTCACGAATTCTAATTTCTACAGTAATAGAATCGTTTACTACTTTTGTTTCAACCGCATCTACAGCAGCAAACAGATATCCATTATTATGATATAAGGTTTGTAAATCTTGTGAGTTTGGGGTATTATCTCCTTTAACACGTTCTTTTAAAACTGTTCCGTTATAAATATCACCTTTATCAATACCAAGTATCCTTGATAATTGATTTATTGTAAAATTTTTGTTTCCAACATAATTAATATCACTAAAATAGTATTGTCTTCCTTCTTCTACCTCAATTTCTAGACTAATTGTATTGTCCTCATTCCAAACTAACTTATCGCTTAAAATACGAGCATCTCTGTAGCCTTGTCTGCTGTATTTTTCTAAAATACTTTCTAAATCTTTTCTGTAATTATCTTCTATGTACTTAGATGCTTTCCAAAATCTACCAAACATTTTTTCTTTGGTATTGGCCATCTCTTTTCTAAGTTTTCTATTAGAAAACTCTTCATTTCCTTTAAAAGAAATGTCTTTTATTTTTATGCGGGTTCCTTTATCAATAAGAACATCCATATTTACAACATTAATATCTGAAGTATCTTTTGTTGTATTAATAGAAACTTTCGTTTTTAAAAATCCTTTGTCTGTAAATTTCTTTTTAAAATAATTAGTAGAGGTAACTATTAAGTTGTCAGTTACCATGGCTCCTTTTTTAAGGTCGGTATCTTTTTTTAATTCTTTCCTCTTAGATTTTTTAACACCAGTAAAAACAACTTCGTTTAACTGAGGTAATTCTTTTACGTTAAATTGTAAATAAGCTGTATTTCCATCAATTTTTGCTATATACACATCAACATCACTAAACTGCTTACTTTCGTATAGTTTTTTAATAGCGCTAGTTAATTTATCTCCGGGAAGTTTAATCATTTGTCCGTTTCTTAAACCAGTAAATATTTTTACTGTTTCTTCGCTAAACTTTTTTAAACCAGTAACTGTAATTCCTCCTAAGACATATTCTTGCCCTTTTACATAAGATATTTGTGAAGGAATAGTATCCTTAGAAGATGTATTATTGGTTTGTCCATTAACATTTACGGTTAAAAAACTTAATAAAAATAGTACTACAATAGTATATTTACTCATTTGGTGTTTCAATTTGTTCGCTTGTTTTTCCAAAGCGTCGTTCTCTATTTTGATATTCAATTATTGCGTCAAAAAAATCGCTCTTTCTAAAATCTGGCCAAAGCACAGGGGTAAAATATAATTCGGCATATGCCATTTGCCACAATAAAAAATTACTGATGCGTTGTTCGCCACTAGTTCGAATCATTAAATCAACGTCGGGCAAATTAAATGTATATAAATGATTATTAATAACTTTTTCGTCAATTTCTTCGATTAGAAGCTGGTTATTAACAACTTTTTTAGATATGTTTTTGATAGTATTAACAATTTCTTCTCTAGAGCCATAACTTAAAGCAAAAGTTAAAACGATTTTTGAGTTTGTTTTTGTGGCATCTATTACTTCAGATAATACTTTCTGCGCCTTTTTAGGTAAACTAGTAATATACCCAATTGCATTAACTTTCACATTATTTTTTTGAAAATCTGGTAGTTCTTTTTTTAGTGAAGAAATTAATAAACTCATTAAAGCGGTTACTTCAATTTTTGGACGATTCCAGTTTTCTGTAGAAAAAGCATACAATGTAATTGCTTTTACGCCAACTTCAGCAGCTGCTTCTACAGATTCTCTAACGGCTGTTAAAGCATTTCTATGTCCAAAAATCCGTTCCATTCCTTTACCTTTTGCCCAACGACCATTACCGTCCATAATAACGGCAACATGTTGTGGTACTTTCTGTAAATTAATGTGTAGTTTTTTATCCATAAATTATCTTAAATCTGTATAACAAGCAGGTCTTCCAAAAGCATATACTAAAGAAACTGCAGTAAACATATACCAATCGTTAGAGTTTCCTCCAAAATTTAATGATGGTATTTTACTTGTTGTATAATCTAAATCATCTGTAAACGTATATCGTACTCTTGTTTCTAATGAAAAGCCAATATTATTTATTAATTTTCCTTTAAATCCTAACCCAAACGGAATTGCATATGAAATCTTAGTTTTTAAATTGTATTGTCCAGGAATAATCTCAGAGGCAACACTATTATAACCAAAACCAGCTATTTCCAGTAAAATATATGGTGTGTATATTTTATCTTCAGAAGCCATATTGTATTCAAAAAAACTATACTCAATTCCTACTGCTACTTCTTTAATTGAATTTTTAAAATTAAAATTTCTATTTACCCGAACTAAATTAGATGATTTTGAATCATCACCATTAATTGGTAAATAACTTAAAGTACCTCTTAAAGCAATTCTTGGATTTACATTGTATTTATAAATAAGGCTAGCAGCAATATTGTTTGGAAAAATATAAGTTGATTTTCCTACATCTCCAATATAATTACTTCCCCCAATAAACACTCCAATTTCATTTATTTGACTCCAAGAAATACTTGTAATACAAATAAATACTATTGCTAAAAGTTGTTTCTTCATCTTAAAAAATAGCGTGCAAATATAGTTAAATCAATTTGCTTTATAAAGTTAATAACTTGTCTTTTTTGAATAACTATTATTTTAGGAAAATATTGCAGTGTTTTAAGGTTGTTTAAAGTCGTTTCTTGTGTCTTCTCCCCACAATAATTTACTTCTTAAGGTTTTTAAAAACGATTGATTGTTTAATACAATTGTTTTAATCGTAAAAGCAGCTTTTTCGATAAAAATTTGAGTCGTATCATTTATGGTGTAAATTCGAGAATCTAAAGACATTGAAAAAGTATCTTCTCTACCGCTAACTTCGAGTTTTATTTTTGTGTTTTCTGAAATAACTAAAGGTCTTGCGTTTAAATTATGTGGAGCAATGGGTGTAATTACAAAGCTTTTAGAATTAGGCAAAACAACGGGTCCGTTACAGCTTAAAGAATATCCGGTAGAGCCAGTTGGAGTAGAAACAATAAGCCCATCTGCCCAATAGTTGGTTAAATATTCATCATCTAAAAAAGTTTTAACTCCAATCATAGAAGTTGTATTTTTTCTAGCAACTGTAACTTCGTTTAATGCAAAATTGATTTCAGAAATTTCTGCTGTTTTAGGAGTTGTTTTTATACTTAATAGGGTTCTTTCTTGAATTGTGTATTCTTTTAACAACAACAATTCTATTACGTGTTTTATTTCTTCTTTTTGAATGGTTGCTAAAAAACCAAGTCTCCCAGTATTAATACCTAGAACAGGAATATTTAGGTTTCTGACATAAGTAATAGATCTTAATATTGTTCCATCTCCGCCAATTGTAAAAAATAAATCAAATGAATTATTTAAATCATTAAAATGAGAAAATGTTGGATATTTTTTTGGTAATAATTTTTCTTTTTGAAAAAGAGCATAAAATTCTTTTTCAAAAAAGACAACAATGTTTTTTTCTTGCAAAACATCAACTAAAAGCAATACTTCATTAATTGAACTTGTATTGTAAGATTGGCTGTAAATTGCTACTTTTTTCATAGCTTACGTGTTTAAGAATTTTTGTAAGTAATCTGACCTATTTTTTAATTCTTCCAAATAAATATCGTCTTTATATTCGGTAATTATAGTATAATTATAACGTCTAAAAGTTTGAATAATTTCATTTATTTCTTGTGATGAAATTTTAAGTGTAATTTCTACTTTTTCATTTGATCTTTTAGATTCATAACATCCTAATAGAATTCCGTTATTTGCCTCGATTATTTGAGAAACCTCACTCATTGTGTAATCTTTTGTATTTTTTTTTATGACCAAAATAACCCCTTCAGAATTTAAAAAAGGAGTTTGAGAAAATGCCCCTAAAACATCATTAAGTTCAATATAACCAAGATATTTTTGATTTGTTATTGCCGGAAGAAGATTGGTGTAGTTATCAGCAAAAATCTTTAATACATTTAACAAAGATTCAGTACTGTTTGTTTGAAAATACTCAAATATATCTACAGATTCTTCAAGTAATTCATCTTTGTTTTCAATTGTTAAAATATCAGTTTGAGAAATACAACCAATATAATCTTCATCAATAACAACAGGAATGTGTGTAATTTGATGCGTTTCACAAAGTTTTAATGCTTCCCTAACAGTACTTTGAGTTGTTAAAGGATTAAAATCATTTAAGATGTATTCTGTAATGTTCATATTTTACGAATATAAGATAAAAAAGGATACTAATTTTTAATGAAATCAGTACTTTTGTTGTTTAGTTTTTTTAAGTATGACAAAGTTAAGTGTAAATGTAAATAAAATTGCCACGTTACGTAATTCTCGTGGCGGAGATATCCCAAATCTTGTAAAAGTTGCTAGCGATATCGAATCTTTTGGAGCAGAAGGGATTACAATTCATCCTAGACCAGATGAACGTCATATTCGGTATCAAGATGCATATGATTTAAAAAAAATTGTAACTACAGAGTATAATATTGAAGGGAATCCTATTCCAGAATTTATGGAGATGGTGTTAAAAATTAAACCAACTCAAGTAACGTTAGTTCCAGATAGTGTTGATACGTTAACTTCAAATGCTGGTTGGGATACAATTGCAAATCAATCGTATCTGCAAGAAGTAATTTCTGAATTTAAAAAAGCGGGAATTAGAACTTCAATTTTTATTGGTACAGATTTAAAATTGATTGAAGCTGCTGCAAAAACAGGAGCAGACCGAATAGAATTATATACAGAAGAATTTGCTACACAATACGATTTAGGAAATAGAAAGGCTGTAAAACCATATACAGATGCAGCAATTTTAGGACACGATTTAGGATTGGGAATTAATGCCGGACATGATTTAAGTTTAGAAAATATTAAGTTTTTTAAAGATAATATTCCAAATTTAGCAGAAGTTTCAATTGGACACGCTTTAATTTCTGAGTCCTTATATTTAGGATTAGAAAATGTAGTGAACATGTATCTTCATAAATTAAAGTAAAAAGGTAAAAGTAAAATGTCAGGACTAGCGGAGTCGAGCCCTAATTCAAAAACAACAAATGCAAATTTTACATTCTAGAATAATCGGAGAAGGAAACCCGTTATTAATTTTACACGGTTATTTTGGTAATGGAGATAATTGGAAATCAATTACCATTAAATTATCAGATACTTTTCAAGTCCATTTAATAGATCAAAGAAATCATGGGCGTAGTTTTCATTCAGATGAGTTTGATTACGAATTAATGGTTGAAGATTTACACAATTATATTAAGCATCATCAATTAGAAAAAGTCCATCTTTTAGGTCATTCTATGGGCGGAAAAACGGCAATGCTGTTTGCAGTAGAATATCCAGAATTGGTAGAGAAGTTAATAGTTGCAGATATCTCTCCAAGAATGTATCCGCCACATCATCACGATATTCTAGAGGCATTAAATTCTATAGATTTTACAGTTCAAACTTCTAGAACTTTAGTAGATGAAAAGCTCGCTGAATTAATTCCAGAAATTGGAGTTCGTCAATTTTTATTGAAAAGTGTGTATTGGAAAGAAAAAGGACAATTAGATTTTCGATTTAATTTACATTCTTTAATAGAAAATAATGATGAGGTAGGAGTTGCTTTGCCCTCTTTTACAGTTTTTGAAGGAGAAACATTATTTTTAAAAGGTGAAAATTCTGGTTATATTTCTTCAGAAGAAGAACCAATTATTAATGCACATTTTCCGAACAATAAAATTGTAACCATAAAAAATGCAGGGCATTGGTTGCATGCAGAAAATCCAACGGATTTTTTAAACACATTAGAAAGTTTTCTAAAATTTTAATATCAATAATATTATTGCTTTGGTATGTATATTGCTCCAGTGGCAAAATCAACTATTGTTCCTGGTAAAAACAATAGAATATCTGCAATTAAGGCTAAAACTCTAACTTCTCTTTGTGGCTCACCTGGAAGAGGTTTCGTTTTTTGGTGTATAGAAACTGGTCCGCCAAGAATAGTTGCACAACCTGTTATAGATATAGCTAAAAAGCAAATAAGAGTACTCTTAAATATTTTTTTCATAATGGGTATTTAATACAACAGTACAACCTATATTATTAAAAAACTGCCAAAAGAGCAGTTTTTTTTATTTGGTATAGTTTTAGCTTTTTAGCATGTATATTAAAATTATATGCATGAAAACATTTTTAAAAATTTTATTAACGGCCTTAGCAGTAATTATTTTAGCTAATTTTTTACCCGGTATTTCTGTTGATGGGTACGTTTCTGCAATTATAGTTGCAGTTGTAGTTTCTTTATTGAATATGTTTGTACGTCCGCTTTTAGTCTTTTTTACATTACCCGCAACTATTGTTACCTTAGGGTTATTTCTTTTTGTAATTAATGCATGCATTATTTTGTTGGCAGATAAATTAATAGATGGTTTTGCTGTTTCTGGTTTTTTCGCGGCCTTATTATTTAGTGTTTCACTGTCCATTTTTAGATCGGCATTATTTTTATTGTTAAAAGAAGATAAAAAATCAATAAAATAACTAAGAAAAATACCGAAATAGAACAGTTTAAACCTTTGCAAAGTTGGTAGAAATCACTAATTTTGCAGACAATTTTTAAGATTATAATTGATATTATGAATATTACTAAAGAAAACGTAGATGCATTAAATGCAGTTGTTAAAGTAGATATTGTTGCTGAAGACTATCAAACTAAAGTAGCAGAAGTTTTACAAGATTACCGTAAAAAAGCGAATATCCCAGGGTTTAGAAAAGGTCATGTACCAATGGGAATGGTAAAAAAACAATACGGAAAATCTATAATGATAGATGAGGTAAACAAATTACTACAAGAATCTTTAAATAAATTTTTAACTGAAGAAAAGTTAGATATTTTAGGAAATCCAATCCCTAGAGTTCAAGATGGTTTTTCTTGGGATACAGAAACTTTTTCTTTCGAATTCGAATTAGGAATTGCTCCAGAATTTACTGTTGATTTATCTGCAAAAAAGAAAATTACGCAATATAATATTGTTGCTGATGATTCTTTAATTGATAAAGAAGTAGAAAACTTACAATCTCGTTACGGAAAAATGAATACTGTAGATGCAGTAACAGAGGAAGCAAATGTAACCGGAACTTTTGTGAACGAAGAAAAAGAAATCAATAAAAAAGCTACTATTTCTTTAGCAGACATTAAAGGGAAAGAAAACTTAAAAAACTTTATTGATGCTAAAGTAGGTGATGTTTTAGAACTAAAAACTAAAAACTTATTTAACGACGAGCATAAATTACAAGGAGCATTAGGAGTTTCTCATGATGATGTTCATGGATTAGACGTTACTGTTTCTTTTAGTATTGAAGAAATTACGGTAACAGAATTAGCAGATTTAGATCAAGAATTATTTAATAAATTATTTTCTGATGGAAGCGTAAAATCTGTTACAGATTTAAGAAATAAAATTAAAGAAGATGCAGAAAAGCAATTCTTAACCCAAGGTGATCAACAATTATTAAATGCTGTAACAGAGTATTTAGTAGAAAAAACAAAATTTGATTTACCAGCTGAATTCTTGCAAAAATGGTTAGCAACTGCAGGAGAAAAAGAAATGACTTCTGAACAAGCTGCTGAAGAATACGCAAAATCAGAAAAAGGATTACGTTATCAATTAATCGAAGGAAAGATTATGAAAGATAACGACATCAAATTAGATTATACAGAATTGGTAGAGTATGCAAAAGGATTTATTAGAACGCAAATGGCACAATTTGGCAATATGAACCCAGAAGAAAAAGAATTAGAGGATATTGCTGCAAGAATCTTAGGAAACCAAGATGAAGCAAAGCGTTTACAAGAGCAATTAATTTCTCATAAACTGTTGACTTTCTATAAAGAAAACATCACATTTAAGACTAAAGAAGTTTCATATGAAGACTTCATCAAAGAAGTATATAAGTAAAAATGAAATAAAGAATGTCATTTCAAGCTTGTAGAGAAATCTCATTTTTTAAATCAAAAAATAAGAACTCCTTTAATTAGTAAAGGAGTTTTTTCAGCAACAAACTGTAACAAAATAGTAAGAAAATAGTTCTTATATTTACAATTCAAACATTAAAATATAATTAGGAAATGGATTACGGAAAAGAGTTCGAAAAATACGCAACAAAACATCACGGAATAAGCAGTACATATATAGGTGAAATAACAAGTAGTTTAACGCCATATATTATGGAAGAACGCCAAATGAATATCACTCAAATGGATGTTTTTTCTCGTTTAATGATGGATAGAATAATCTTTTTAGGAACAGGGATTAGCGATCAAGTAGCTAATGTTATTCAAGCACAATTATTATTTTTAGAAAGTGTAGATTCTTCAAAAGATATTTCAATTTATATCAATTCTCCTGGTGGTGGAGTTTATGCTGGGTTAGGTATTTATGACACCATGCAATTCATAAAACCTGATGTAGCAACAATTTGTACAGGAATGGCAGCTTCTATGGGAGCAGTGTTAATGTGTGCAGGAGAAAAAGGAAAACGTTCTGCGTTGCCACATTCAAGAATTATGATTCACCAACCTCTAGGTGGAGCTCAAGGACAAGCATCTGATATAGAAATTACCACAAGAGAAATCTTGAAGTTAAAGGGTGAATTGTACGAAATTATTGCAAATCATTCAGGACAAACCATTGAAAAAGTGAACGCTGATTCTGACAGAGATTATTGGATGATTGCAGCAGAAGCTAAAGAATATGGTATGATTGATGAAATTTTAAAAAGGAAATAGGTTTAACGTCATTGTGAATGAAGTGAAGCAATCTCTTTATTGATTAAAAAAAGGGTGCTTCGTCGTTTCTCCTCGTAATGACATATAGTAAAAGCTGATAAAATGTCGAAAGAAGAAAATTTAGAATGTTCGTTTTGTGGGCGTAAAAAATCCGAAACTAATTTATTAATTGCTGGGATAGATGCGCACATTTGTGATACATGTATTGAACAAGCAACAGGTATTTTAGAAGAGGAAGTTACAGAAAAGCAGTCAGGTGGATTGTCTAAGGATTTAATGTTGAAAAAACCACTAGAAATTAAAGAATTTTTAGATCAATACATTATTGGGCAAATAGAAACTAAAAAGTCGATTTCTGTTGCAGTTTACAATCATTATAAGAGACTATTGCAATCAAAAAAAGAAGAAGACGATGTTGAAATCGAAAAAAGCAACATCATTTTAGTTGGAGAAACAGGAACAGGAAAAACATTAGTTGCAAAAACGATTGCTAAAATGCTAAATATACCATTTTCTATTGTAGATGCTACAGTTTTAACACAAGCAGGTTATGTTGGAGAAGATGTAGAAAGTATTTTAAGTAGATTATTACAAGTAGCAGATTATGACGTAACTAAAGCAGAAAGAGGAATTGTTTTTATTGACGAGATTGATAAAATTGCTCGTAAAGGAGACAACCCTTCAATTACTAGAGATGTTTCTGGTGAAGGAGTTCAGCAAGCATTATTAAAATTATTAGAAGGTTCGGTTGTAAATGTTGCTCCAAAAGGAGGAAGAAAACATCCAGATCAGAAATTTATTGAAGTTAACACCAAAGATATTTTATTTATTGCTGGTGGTGCTTTTTCAGGAATTGACAGAATTATTAGCAAGCGCTTAAATATGCAAGCTGTTGGATATTCGGCTTCTGTTGCAGAAGATAAAATTGATGAAGAAAACTTATTACAATATATCATTCCTTCAGATTTAAAAGCTTTTGGGTTGATACCAGAAATTATTGGACGTTTACCTGTGTTGAGTTATATGAATCCGTTAGACGCTAAAACGTTAAGAGCAATTTTAACGGAGCCTAAAAACTCAATTATAAAACAATATACAAAGTTGTTTTCTATGGATGATATTACATTCGAAATAGAAGAAGAAGCATTAATGTACATTGTAGATAAAGCAGTTGAATACAAACTCGGAGCTCGTGGTTTACGTTCTTTATGTGAAGCAATTTTTACAGATGCAATGTTCGAAATGCCAAGTTCTGATGAAAAAGAATTTAAAGTAACAAAAGAGTACGCAGAAAATAAATTAACAAAGACAGCATTGAAGAAATTGAGTGTTGCTTCTTAAATTTTTTATTTTAATAACACTAACAAGTTAAAAGCTTGTTAGTGTTATTAATTATACATTTACAAATAGCATTATTTTACTAATAGTATAAATTGTAAAAAATAATTAATGAATAAATAACGATTACTCCAACATATAAATAATCTTGTAATGAGTTCTTTATTCTATAAAATTTATAACTAAACCAAGTACTAGTTAATAATAGAGGAATTAGAAAAATAAGCAAAATTTTATTTAATGCATCAAAAAAAATAGCTGTACCTGATACTATTATCAATAAACAGGTTAAAAAAAACAGTGTTTTTCCAAACTTAATAGTATTAATTACATTTTTATTATTTCTAAAAAAAATATATAAATAATAAATTGTAATTAAATTTATTATGAGAGCTAAATATAAATTACTATTCATCTTTATAAGTTTTCTTTACAGTTTGCAAATTTTTCTATAGATATTACCACGTCAGTAATCATATTCCCATAAGCATACAAGTAGCAAGGTGAAGCCACGCCTAATGAAAGAACGGAAAGAAGCGTGCACCACGTAACTGCAGTATCATAATTAGCATGTATTGTGTGAAAATCACTTTCAAATGCTTCATCACAAGGATCTACTCTTCTTATCAGATTGCCGTTTAAATTAGGCTTTATACTTTCTTTAACCTTCTCGTAAATAGGTAATAAATCATCTTCTGCTAAAATATTAATATTAGGGTATCTACTTTTTATAGCTAAAATATGTTGATTAATTTCATTTAAATGATTTTCAAATATTTTATCCATTCCTAACTTCACTAAAATTTGTTTTTCATCTAAATTTTTTAATGAAAAATTCTTTTTGCCTAAAAATTTATTTTCGCGCAATTTTTCGAAAATTGTTTCAGTAAATCTAATATTTTTAGATATAATATGGTTAAAATCAATGTCTTTTTTTATTTCTGATTTTATTCTCTCAACTTCTTGGTAATCGTGTGTTGAAATACCTTCTTGATTACAAGAAATAAACAGAATGAATACTCCTAAAATTGAGATAAACTTTGGTCTTTTTAAATTCATAGCTTTTTTTTTATTTTTAAATAATTTTTTAATTCAGTTATTGAAATACAATAACTGAAGTCATACATAAGTGTTGACATACTTATGTTAATTGTCCGAAAAAAAATAAAGAAATTTAAACTTGCAATTTTTATAAAATTTCTTCCTTTGTTAGCAATTGTAATTGCTTAAAGTAATCAAATCTAAAAAAAAAACGAATTAACAAAATTTTAAGACAATTGTTTTAATGATGAAGTTTAAAGCACCTTGTGTTGTTCTTTTTTCTATTTTTGTTTTATGATATCTAAAGAAACCATAGATCGTGTTTTTGAAACAGCAAGAGTAGAAGAAGTGATTGGTGAGTTTGTGCAATTAAAAAAAGCCGGAAGTAATTTTAAAGGATTAAGTCCGTTTACTGACGAAAAATCACCTTCTTTTATGGTTTCTCCTGTAAAGCAAATCTGGAAAGATTTTAGTACAGGTAAAGGCGGAAATGCCATTTCTTTTTTAATGGAGCACGAACATTATTCGTATCCAGAAGCCATAAAATACTTAGCGCAAAAATACAATATAGAGATTGAAGAAACTGAGCAATCAGACGAACAAAAACAACAGCTTAACGAACGAGAAAGTATGTTTTTGGTGTCTAAATTTGCAGCAGAATATTTTCATGATTTAATGCTAAATACCCAGCAAGGAAAAGCAATTGGACTTTCCTATTTTAAAGAGCGTGGTTTTAGAGACGATATTATTGAAAAATTTGATTTAGGTTATTGTAAAGATGAATGGGATAATTTTACAAAATCGGCGCTTAAAAAAGGGTATGATTTAAAATATTTAGAATCTACGGGGCTTACAATTGTAAAAGAGAATAAACAATTTGACCGTTTTAAAGGACGCGTTTTATTTCCAATTCATTCAATGTCTGGAAGAATTTTAGGATTTGGTGGGCGAATTTTAACAAACGATAAAAAAGCTGCAAAATATTTAAATTCACCTGAAAGCGATATTTACCATAAGAGTAAAATTTTATACGGAATTTATCAGGCAAAAAAGGAGATTGCCAAGCAAGACAATTGTTTTTTAGTCGAAGGCTATACAGATGTAATTTCTTTTTATCAATCTGGAATAGAAAATGTAGTTGCTTCTTCTGGAACTGCATTAACATCAGATCAAATTAGATTGGTTAGAAGATTAACGCAAAATATTACTGTTCTTTTTGATGGAGATGCAGCAGGTTTAAGAGCTTCCATTCGTGGAATTGATTTAATTCTTGAACAAGGAATGAATGTGAAAGTGGTTACTTTTCCTGAAGGAGAAGATCCAGACAGTTTTTCGAAATCGCATTCAGATGATGAGTTAAAAAAATATTTAGAAAATTCTGCTCAAGATTTTATCAATTTCAAAGTTTCTATTTTAATGGAAGAAGCTCAGAATGATCCTGTAAAAAAAGCAGGATTAATTCGTGATATTGTAATGAGTATTTCTAAAATTCCAGACAATATTCAACGAGAAGTTTATGTGCAAGAATGTGCACGTATTATGGAAATTTCTGAACGTGTATTGTTTAGTGAGTTGGCTCAAATGCTTAAAAAAGGGAATGAAGAAGCATTTAAATCTACACATAAAAGAGAAACAATTTTTCAGGTTGTAAAAGAAGAGGCAACAAAAGAAGTAAAAACGGATCCTTTATATGTATTAGAAAAAGAAATTATTAGAATTTTATTGTTGTTTGGAAACGAAGAAGTAAGTTTTACACATATTGTGCAAACCGAAGATGAAGACGGAAAAAAAGGCGAAGAAATAGAAAAATACAGTTCTCCAGTTTATAAAGAACTGTATTTAAACCTTCAGGAAGATGAAATTGAGTTTACCAATGCTATTTTTCAATTGGTATATTATGAGTTGATAAATCAAATCAGTCAGCACGAAAAGATTGAAATTAGTAGTTTAATTAATCATGAAAATAAAGAAATTGCTAACGAGGTAACGGGTATTTTAATGGATGAAGAAAAATACACCTTAAGCGAATGGGAACGTAAAAATATTTTTGTCACTCAAACAATTAATATTTTACCAAAATTAGTAACAGATGCTATTCTAAATCTTCGAAGAGTATTAATAGAACGTAAGATTAATGAAATAATGAAAGAAGCTCAAAGCGAAAATTCTAAAAAGGTAGATTTAGAGTTAATTTCTGATTATACAGGGCTTAAAAAGCGTTTATTTGAAAAATTAAATAGAGTTATTTAATTGATTTTTAGAAAAACACGTATTTATATGTAGTTATTGTTTTAAATTTTTTGTACACTAGATACGCTAAAAAAGAAAAAGACAAGAAAAGAACACTACAAATTTTAAAGATTATTCAACTTTTTATAATATTACCATTTTCCATAGTTAATGGTTCTAAGAAAAAAGCATATCATAGAATTAAAAGAAGGATGATTTCCGCACACTTACTTTAAAGTATTACTAATTTTACAAACTGGTATTGGAAGCATTTTATGTTGATTGATGGTATTTAATCTAGTATATATTTTAAATACTTCTAGTTTTCTGCCATCAAAATCTGAGGTGGTTTTTCCGTTTTCTAACATTTTCATTGCCCATTCTAACTCGTCGTAAGAAGCACCAATTTGGTCTTCGTCTGTTCTGCTATCTCCAAATAAGCCGTCAGTTGGTTGTGCTTGTTGAATAGATGTTGCAATGTTTAAATAGTTAGCTAATTCATAAACTTCTGATTTTAACAAATCGGCAATCGGACTTACATCTACACCGCCATCACCATATTTTGTGTAAAAACCTACACCAAAATCTTCAATTTTATTTCCTGTTCCGGCAACTAACAATCTATTTATGCCCGCTAAATAATACAACGTAGTCATTCTTAATCTTGCTCTTGTATTTGCTAAAGCTAAATCTACTGTTGATGAATTTTCGGTGCTAGAAGCTTGATTTTTAAAATTATCATAAGTACTAGTTAAATTAATTTTGACAGAAGATACATTGCTAAATGTATCTTTAAGATTATTAATATGTTCTAATCCTCTACTAACCTGATTTTCTGCTTGATGAATAGGCATTTCTACACAAAGAGTTTTTAAACCCGTTTTTGCACAAAGCGTAGAAGTTACTGCAGAATCTATTCCGCCAGAAATTCCAATAACAAATCCGTTTACTTTTGCCTTAACTGCATAATTTCTTAACCAATTTACAATATGTTCAGAGACTTTTTCTGTGTTCATTTATAAACTATTTTAGTATTTTTGTCGTTCTTAAACTAGAACTCTAATATACAAAGATAATGCGGAAATTTTTTTTCATTTTTTCTCTTTTTACATTCTTGTTTTCTTGTGAAACAAAACAAGAAAATCAAATTGATGTAAGTGCTATAAAAATAGATTTTTCGATTGATAGATTTGATGTTGATTTTTATACAACAGAAGAAGATTCTCTATTCAAAACAAAAGAAAAATATCCATTATTTTTTCCAGTAAATACGCTAGATTCTGTTTGGATTCAGAAAATTAAGAATGCAGATGAGCAAGAATTGTTTGTTGAAACACAAAAAGTATTTTCAACTATTGATTTTCTTAAAAAAGATTTAGAACAATTATTTAAACATATAAAATACTATAATCCAGATTTTTATGCGCCAAAAGTGGTTACGCTTTTAAGTAATATAGAGTATCAAAATAAGGTACTATATACAAGAGAGTATTTATTAATTTCTTTGGATGTTTATTTAGGAGAAAATCATGAATTCTATGCGGATTACCCAAATTATATAAAACAAAATTTTCAAAAAAATTATATCGTGATTGATGTTGCGAAAGCAATAATTCCAAAACAAACGAATACAAATGATAGGACATTTATCAGTAAAATGATAACAGAAGGAAAGCAGCTTTATCTATTAGATAAGTATTTGCCAGCAGTAAAAGAATATCAAAAAATTGGATATTCAGAGGAAAAAAATAATTGGGCAGTTGAAAATGAAGAACAAATTTGGAAATACTTTATTGAAAACAAAGTACTGTTTAGTACCGACACAAAATTAAACAAAAGGTTTTTAGAATTGGCGCCGTTTTCTAAGTTTTATAGATCCGAAGATTCGATGTCTCCTGGAAGAATTGGAGCTTGGATTGGTTGGCAAATTGTAAAGTCATACATGAAACATAATGATGTATCTTTGCAGCAATTATTAAAAATGCCTTCAGAAGAAGTTTATAAAAATTCTAAATACAAACCAAAAAAGTAATGGCAGTAAAACACACTTCAGAAATTAAATTTAATGTAGGATTAGACGAAAATAAAGTTCCTGAAACTATTTTTTGGACAGCAGAAGATGGTGGAATAGAAAATTCTGAATCAAAGGCATTAATGATTTCTGTTTGGGATACCAAACAAAAAGACACACTCCGTATGGATTTATGGACAAAAGATATGCCTGTAGATGAAATGAAACAATTCTTTCATCAAACATTGGTTTCTATGACAGAAACTTTTGAGCGTGCAACTGATGATCAAAAAATGAGTGCAACTATGAAAGATTTTTGTGATTATTTTGCCGAAAAACTAGAACTTAAAAAGTAAGTTTTTAAGTGTTTTTTATTTTATTGATAATATAATTGTAATCTTCAGTGTTATTTACAAAATCAATTTCTGAAACATCAATAATTAAGATATTTAATTTTTGTTGTGTGTTTATAAAATTTTTATAGCCATCATGTATTTTTTGTAAATAGTTAGCTTTAATATTTTGCTCATATTCTCTCCCTCTTTTCTTTATATTCTGTAAAAGTCTCTCCGTATCTTGATAAAGATAAACATACAAATCTGGTTTTGTAATTTCTTTGTACATTAAATCAAACATTTTTCTATACAATAGATATTCCTCTTTTTGTAAAGTAATTTGAGCGAATATTAATGATTTAAAAATGTAGTAATCAGAAACAATTAGATTTTTAAATAAATCTAATTGAGCTAAACCGTCAGATAATTGTTGATATCTATCAGCCAAAAAACTCATTTCTAAAGGAAAAGCAAAACGCTCTTTATCTTCATAAAATTTTGGTAAAAAAGGATTGTCAGCAAAACGTTCTAAAATAATTTTTGCATTAAATTCATCAGACATCATTTTTGATAAAGATGTTTTACCTGCGCCAATATTTCCTTCAATAGCGATGTAATTGTACTTTTCGGAAATAGGTATGGGTCTTTTTAGCTGTGTTTTAATTAAAGAAATTTCTGAAGTATCATCACAATTTTGTAAACAAATAGAAAGTTGTTTTTTCTCTATAGGATGCATACTATTACCAGCAATTTCAGTTAAAGGAATCAATACAAATTTACGTGCTAACATTTTTGGATGCGGAACAATAAGTGTCTTTGAAAATATAATTTCATCATCAAATAATAAGATGTCTATATCAATATTTCTAGCGATATATGCGGATGTTTCTTTTCTTGTTCTTCCTAATTTTGATTCTATATCTAAAAGAATACTCATCAGTTTCTCAGGTGCATGGTAGGTTGTGACTTGTAAACAGGTGTTAAAAAAATAGTCACTATCAAAACCCCAAGAGGCAGTTTTGTAGACCGAAGATATTTTTTGAATTGCACCTACTTTATCTGCAATTAAATCAATTGCATTTTGTAGGTTCTCAATTTTGTTTCCTTGATTAGTTCCTAAAGACAAATATGTGATGCGCTGTATTTTCATAAAATATTTACAAAGAAAATAAAAGCATTTTAATTCTTACCATTATTTTATTTTTAAGTTAAGAAGTTTTTTGCGGATGGATATTCTGTTCGTTTTACGTATTCTCTAATAGCTTATACTTCTAATAATCAGTATTCTCCATTTGGTATTGGGTGCTGTTTACAACTACATTGTTTTTGAAAACCAACTCCAAGCACTCTTGTTGGGTGTTGAAAGCACCAGGTTTAAAACCTAGGTTGTAGTTCCATTTTTCAGGAGAATTCATTTTGATGCTGTCATCCCAACCATACCATTCGCTTTTACCTAAAGCTTTTTGTACTTCACTTTTTGTTTTACCTTTAAATAATTGGTTATCGATAATTTGGTTGCTCATTTCGAAACGCAAAGTAGGTTTTTTCTCCCATGCTGGAGCATCAAAGTGCTTTTCGTGGTGGTAACTGCTAAAAATATTTAATAAGGGGTAAAATAGATAAAAATAGATTACTGGTGTAAATACAACGCTTATTATAAAACTGAGCCATTTACGATCATCAATGGATTTGACAAACTGCCATAATAGAATGAACACGAGTAGTAAAAAAAGAGCGAAAAGAGGAGTTAGTATCATTTATAATGGTGGCTATTAGTGAGTTTTTTTTCTTGAATATTTACAAAGTTAATAAATTGAAGCTATTTGGTGAAATATTTTTTTTGAGGTTGGTTATAGGAATAGCCTAATTGCACGAGCCTTGCAGCTTAGTACTATTGTTTATTTATAAGTGCCTAAAATATTCGTTATAAGCCAGATGTTTAAGTGCTTATAGGTAGTTCTATGAAGAAAAAAAGACTGTCTATATGGACAGTCTTTTTTATTAAATATTTAAGTAGTAATAATTTATTCTTCTTTTCTTGGTTCTCTAGGTTTTCTATCATCACGTCTGTCATCACGTCCGCGATTATCTCTACCTCTGTTATCACGTCCATTAGAACGACTATCATCTCTTGGTGGTCTTGCAACATACCCTTCTGGTTTTGGTAAAATAGCTTTTCTAGAAACTTTCTCTTTACGAGTTCTTGGATCTAAACCAAAGTATTTTACATCTAAGATTTCTCCCATTTTAACAACATCAGAAACATTGTCTGTTCTTTCCCAAGCTAGTTCGCTTACGTGCAATAAAACTTCGTTTCCTGGAGCTTCAATATATTCAACAACTGCACCAAAATCTAACATTTTTATTACTTTTACTTCGTAAACGCTACCAACTACTGGTTTAAACATCATTGACTCAATACGAGCAATAACTTTTTCAATGCCTTCTGGGTTTGTTCCTAAGATTTCAATAATTCCTTCTTCAGTTACAGCGTCTTCAGTAATAACAATTGTAGTTCCTGTTTCTTTCTGTAATTCTTGAATATGTTTACCACCTGGTCCAATAAATGCACCAATTAGTTCATTAGGAATTCTTCTGTTGATCATTTTAGGAGCATGCGCTTTTACTTCGATATTTGCAGAAGCAATCGTTTCAGTTATTTTTCCTAATATATGTAAACGACCTTCACGAGCTTGCTTTAGTGCGTTTACTAAAATTTCGTATGGTAATCCTTTAATTTTAATGTCCATTTGACAAGCAGTAATTCCTTCAGAAGTACCTGTTACTTTAAAGTCCATATCTCCTAAGTGATCTTCGTCACCTAAAATATCAGATAAAACTGCGTAACGATCACCATCAGAAATTAATCCCATCGCAATACCAGAAACGGGTCTTATAAGTTGAACACCTGCGTCCATTAATGCCATTGTACCTGCACAAACTGTTGCCATAGAAGAAGAACCGTTAGATTCTAATACTTCGGATACAACTCTTACAGTATAAGGGCAATCAGCAGGAATCATTCCTTTTAAACCACGTTGCGCTAAATTACCATGACCAACCTCTCTACGAGAAGTTCCTCTTAATGGCCTAGCTTCACCTGTACAAAAAGGAGGGAAGTTATAATGTAAATAGAATTTTTCTTCACCTTCGTATGATGGCATATCTATTTTATTTGCATCTCTAGAAGTACCTAAAGTTACTGTTGCTAAAGCTTGCGTTTCTCCACGTGTAAAGATTGCAGAACCATGAACTGATGGTAAGTAATCTACTTCAGACCAGATTGGTCTAATCTCATCTGTTTTACGTCCGTCTAAACGAATACCTTCTGCTAAAGTTAATTCTCTAACCGCTTCTTTTTCTGCTTTTCTGTAATAACCACCAACAAGATGGCCAAATTCTGCCATTTCTTCTTCTGTAAATGAAGCTTTTACATCTTCTTTTACATTAAAAAATGCAGCTGTTCTTTCAGCTTTAGAAGTACCTTGTTTTGCAATAGCGTAACATTTATCGTATGCTAAAGCGTGTATTCTTTTTTCTAATTCTTCGTTTACTTCTGCAGTTTGGTATTCACGAGTTTCTTTCTTTCCGAAAGCTTCAGCTAAACGAACCTGAGCTGCAATCTGTACTTTAATAGACTCATGAGCAAATTTAATTGCATCTGCCATTTCTTCTTCAGAAATTTCATCCATTTCACCTTCAACCATCATTACTGAATCTGCAGAAGCACCAATCATCATATCGATATCAGATTCTGCTAATTGAGCTCTACTTGGATTGATAACAAATTCTCCATTTACTCTTGCAACACGTGCTTCAGAAATAGGGCATTCGAAAGGAAAATCAGATAATTGAATAGCTGCTGATGCTGCTAAGCCTGCTAATGCATCTGGCATAACATCTTCATCATGAGACATTAACTGAATCATTACTTGTACTTCAGAATGATAATCTTTTGGGAATAATGGACGTAAAACACGGTCTACTAAACGCATTGTTAATACTTCACCATCACTTGGTCTTGCTTCTCTTTTAAAGAAACCTCCAGGATAACGACCTGCAGCAGCAAATTTTTCTCTATAATCTACTGTTAGCGGTAAAAAATCTACAGGACTTTGTTGGTAGTTAGATACAACTGTACATAACAGCATTGCTTTTCCCATTTGAACAACAACTGAACCGTGTGCTTGTTTTGCTAATTTACCGGTTTCTAATGAAATGGTTCTTCCATCTCCAAGGTCTATAACCTCTCTAAATACTTTTGGAATCATAAATTTTAATTCTAAATTTTTAATTTGTTTTTTGCTGTGTTGTTGTCTGTTGTTTCAATGGAAATTCAAAAATGCTGTTACTATTTTTGACTTTTTTATATAGATTCTAATTTATTAATCAGAATAAAATACGTGTTTAAAATAAAAAAGAGGCACGTTTATAGAGCCTCTTTTTTTGTTAGGTTTTATTTTCTAATTCCTAATTCTTGGATAATAGCACGATATCTTGTAATATCAGTTTTCTTTAAATAATCTAATAAACTTCTACGCTTACCTACCAATTTCACTAATGAACGCTCTGTGTTATAATCTTTATGATTATTTTTTAAGTGTCCAGTTAAATGGTTGATTCTAAAAGTGAACAATGCAATTTGTCCTTCTGATGTACCAGTGTCAGTTACTGACTTACCGTGTTTTGAAAAGATTTCCTCTTTTACTTCTTTTGTTAAATACATGCCAATATTGTTTTAAATGATTTTTATGTACTCAATGATTTTTTCATTGAAGCTGCAAAGATACAACTATTTTTATTTTTTAAGCTAAATACTATGTGATTTTAAAAATCTTAAAACAATAGTAATTCGTTGATTAAAAGATTATTATACAAAAAGGAAGAGCAGGCTTCTTTTTTAACTTCTGATAGGATTGTTCTGTATTAAATCAATATATAAATTGATTTGAGTTTTTAGATTTTTACGTTCGTAAATTCCGTCTAAAAAACCATGTTCTAACAAAAATTCAGAACGCTGAAATCCTTCAGGTAACTCTTTTCCTGTAGTGTCTTTTACAACTCTTGGTCCAGCAAACCCAATTAAAGCATTTGGTTCTGCTATATTAATATCACCTAACATTGCGTAAGAAGCTGTTGTACCCCCAGTTGTTGGGTCTGTACATAATGAAATATATGGAATTTTAATTTCTGCTAATTGAGCCAGTTTTGCCGATGTTTTTACTAATTGCATTAAAGACAGTGAAGCTTCTTGCATACGAGCACCTCCAGATTTTGAAATCATTAAAAAAGGAATTTTATGCTCTATTGAATAGTTAATTGCTCTTGCAATTTTTTCTCCAACTACAGAACCCATTGATCCTCCAATAAATGTAAAATCCATTGCAGCAATGACTAAGTCTTTTCCTAAAGATTTTCCAACCGCTGTTCTTACAGCATCTTTTAACTTGGTTTTTTCTTGAGCTTCTTTTATTCTATCTAGATACTTCTTAGTGTCTTCAAATTTTAAAGAATCTACAGAAGAAAGTTTAGCATCTAATTCTTTAAATTTATTATCATCAAAAAATAATTCGAAATATTCTTTACTACCAATTCTTACATGATATCCATCTTCTGGACTAACATATAAGTTTCTTTTTAATTCTTCAGTATCAATAATTTTACCGCTTGGGGTTTTATACCACAATCCAATAGGAATGTCTTTTTTATCTTCAGTAGCAGTATGTATTCCTTTTTCTTTTCTTTTAAACCAAGCCATTGATAGTCGTTTTAAATTCTTATTGTGTATAATCGGCTAAAATAAGGTATCTAATTGAGATTATGCAAGTGTATTTACATTGTTTAAATCTTCAAAAGCGATTTTTAAACGATTTTTAAATGTAATTTCTCCTTCACGAAGCCATTTTCTAGGATCGTAATATTTTTTATTTGGTAATTCATTTCCTTCTGGATTACCAATTTGTGTTTGTAAATAATCTTGTTTTGCGAGAATATAATCTCTAGTTCCTTCTGTAAAAGCAAATTGTAAATCGGTATCAATATTCATTTTGATTACTCCGTAATCGATAGCTTCTCTAATTTCTTCAACGGTAGAACCTGATCCGCCATGGAAAACAAAATCTATCGAATTGTGATCCACATTGTATTTTTTTGAAATATACTCTTGAGAGTTCTTTAATATTTTTGGAGTTAGTTTTACATTTCCTGGTTTATAAACTCCATGTACATTTCCAAATGCAGCTGCAATTGTAAATCTGGGGCTTACCTTCATAAGTTCTTCATAGGCATATGCAACTTCTTGAGGTTGTGTATATAATTTAGAAACATCTACGTCAGAATTGTCAACCCCATCTTCTTCACCACCAGTTATTCCTAGTTCAATTTCTAAAGTTATTCCTATTTTACTCATACGAGTTAAATATTTTTTACAGATTTCAATATTTTCTTCAATTGGTTCTTCAGATAAATCTATCATGTGAGAACTATAAAGAGGTTTACCTGTTTCTGCAAAATGTTTTTCACTTGCATCTAACAATCCATCGATCCAAGGCAATAATTTTTTTGCTGCATGATCTGTATGTAATATTACAGGAATACCATATAATTCTGCCATCAAATGAATATGTTTTGCACCTGCAACAGCACCTGCAATAGCAGCTCTTTCATTTTCGTTTGATAATCCTTTTCCTGCATTAAATATTGCTCCACCATTTGAAAACTGAATAATTACAGGGGAATTTAATTCTTTTGCTGTTTCTAATACCGCATTTACGGAGTTAGAACCAACTACATTTATAGCTGGTAATGCAAATTTTTTGGCTTTTGCTAGTTTAAAAATTTCTTGAATAGCATCACCTGTTGCAACTCCTGGTTTTATTGAATGACTCATGTTGTGTTATTTAAAATCTAAAAATAATTGAATCAAAAATAGTCAATTTTTGAATAAATGGATTGAGTTTTTTTCTATAAATATGAGAAAATAACGAAAACGTTATCGTCTAAATATTAATTTAAAAAGGATAATTGATTCCTATATTGTAAACAGCTCTATTAAAATTAAAATTATTAAACCATTTGTTGCCGGATAAATATGGCTCATGAGTTTTAAAACCAACATCTAAGCGTAGGACTAAAAAATTAAAGTCGTATCTAGCTCCAAAACCAGATCCAACAGCTATTTGTTTTAATGCTTCTAGGCTATTCAATTTTGCTTTAGAAGCAACAAACCTAGAATCTGCTAATTCCCAAATATTACCTGCATCAATAAATAAAGCACCTTTTAAATTGCTGATTAAATCAAATCTGTATTCTAAACTGGTTAAAAATTTAAAACTACCAACATTATATTCTAATCCTGGGGCTGTTGACCCAGGGCCAAGTTCATACGTTTTCCAAGCTCTAATATCATTTGATCCACCAGCAAAATAGCTTTTTGTGAATGGAATTCCAGATTTTCCATACGTTAAAATGACACCCAAAAATGATCTAAATCCTAACACAGAGTTCCTAGAAACATTCCAGAATTTTTTATATTCAACATCAGTTTTAAAATATTGAGCAACCGGTGTATCTGCAATAGTTTTTACACCATTTGTATTTGTTTGATTGCTTAATAAAGAAACAAAATTACCAGAATTTGCAATTCTAACTTTGAAAAAAGAGAAGTTATTATCTTTGTAAGTTGTTTGGTTATTATATGTATAAGTATAGGCAATTGTAGGTATAATAAAGTTAGATGTAATAATATTGTACCGATTATTTACATTACCATTATTATTATATTCTATAGGATTATTTGCTTGGAAATTTGAATCAGAATTAACTGTATTCATAAAACTAACTGCGTTTTGCTTTGATAACACAAAATTTGGATTGTAAGTATTTGCTATTGGTTTCAGTTTTTCAAATTCAGAATCGTAAATATTAAAGTATTCACTAGTATTTAAATTTCTAATATATTGAATATTAAATAATTCTAAGTTGATTGATTTTCGTTTGTTAAAATACCATTTGTAATCTACAATGGCAGTAACCGTTTGCTTGTCGAGTCCTATATTTTTTTGAATTCCTGTTCCGACAGAAATAATTGTTTTAGGAGACATTTTTTTTGAAACCAATCTGTTTAACCCAAAAGGAGCAAAAAACCGAGGAATTTCTAGTGAAGCATCAACTCCAACTTCCCAGGCGTTAAAAAAACCATCCGAATTGCCAAGTTGAGTAGAAGTGTTAAAAAATGAACCTGTAAAAGAAAACTTAAATAATTCTGCGCCTTTAAAAGTGTTTCTGTCGGTAATCGAGAACTTTTCTGAAACCCCTAATTTTCTAATATTAGAATGTGTTAACTCTGTATCTGTACCAATTGAATATTTTTCGTTAGGTGTTAATCGAATGCTGGCAATTAATAAATCAGAACCTTCAACCTCTGTATATTTTATGTTTATAGATTTAAAATTTTTAAGCGATTTTAAATGACTTCTAGTTAAGTTTCTTAAGGTATCGCTATAAATTTGATTAGGTTTTATAAAAATTGATTCCGATATATATTTTGGATTGTATTTTATTTTAGTATGTGCAAAAAACTGAATTTCGTTGTAAGAAATAGAATCTAAATAAGGCTCGCTTTCGGTATTATAAGAATAATCTGTATATACATTTATTTTTCCAATTTTTTTTACCTGAAAAGGTCTGTAAGTGTTTTTTCCATCTTCATCGGTAAGATACTTTTCTGCAATAGCTACAAGAACATTCGTTTTGTTATCTGTTCTTGTGCTGTCTGGATAAAACCGGATAGCATTATCTATAAAATTATAAATCCCAGAATTTCTAAATAATTTTGTAATTCTTGAAGCTTCTTTTATAAAGTTTTGATCGTTATATTGATCTCCAGATTTCAAAAAAGTGTTAATGGTGTCTGTTTGATAAACTGTTTTTAATACTGCAGAGGGTATTTGAACTGTAATTGTATCTAAGAAAAAAGGTTTTCCTCGGTTAATTATATAGGTAATTTTTGCTTTTCTATTTTTTAAAATATTTTTTTTTGCGGTTACTTTATTTTTAAAATAACCTTGAGTAATATAGTAAGAATTTAAGTTTCTAAGTGTTTTACTTGTTTTTAAATCGTTAATAATCACAGGGAATTCACCAGTCTTTAAAAACCAATTATTAAAATTAATATATGAATTTGCTACACTAATACTTTGTTTTTCTGAAAAAATACTTTTAAAAAAATTGTACTTTTTAGGATGTAATGTTCCCCAAGATTTTGGAGTTTTTGGAGCTTCTGGATTACCAAGATTATGAAAATATAAAGAGATTGGAACTCCTAAGGTTCTAGCGTTTGGTTTTTGTAATACGTAATCTAATAAATCACTATTTTTATTTTTCTTCCCATCAACCAAAATTGTTGTAGATCTTAATAAATGCTCTTTTTCTGCAACTCTTTTTACAGAGCTACAAGACACAATTATTAAAAAGATAAAAAGATAAAAAGAAACTTTTTTCATTAGCTTTGTAAAGACTATAACTTGGTTCAAAAGTACTATTTTTAGATGGTTTTTCTAATTTAAAATTAATTAATGAATTTATCAAAGAATCACATTAAACTTATAACTAGTTTACAACAAAAAAAGTATCGACAAAAACATAAATTATTTGTTGCTGAAGGTGTAAAAGTGGTGAATGAATTACTCAATTCTACTTTTGAAGTTGAACAGCTTTTTATAACGGATGATTTTATAATTTCTACTGAAATAGAAAACGTTGTAATAGTTTCAGAAACTGAATTAAAAAAGATTAGTGAACTTAAAACACCAAATAAAGTTTTGGGTTTATTTAAAATTCCTGAAATTATTTCATCTGAAAATTCAGGATTAATTGTTGTGCTTGATGCTATAAATGACCCAGGTAATTTAGGGACAATAATACGTTTGTGTGATTGGTTTGGTGTGCAGAAATTGGTTTGTTCTATTGCAACAGTAGATTGTTATAATCAAAAAGTAGTACAAGCCTCAATGGGTTCTTTAACGCGTGTAGAAATTGTGTACACTGATTTGGTTGACTTTTTAAATGAAACAAAATTGCCAAGTTTTATTGCTAATATGGATGGAGAAAATGTGTATAAAAGTAAGTTGCCAAAAGAAGCAATTTTGGTTATGGGGAATGAAGCAAACGGAATTTCTGATGAGGTTAGAAATGTAGTTAATTCTAAAATATCAATTCCAAGATTTGGAAACATTCAAGAAACTGAAAGTTTAAATGTTGCCACTGCAACTGCAATTTTATTGAGTGAGTTTAAAAGAAATTGTTAGTAAGCAGTAGGCAGTATTCAGTTGCAGTTTTCAGTGAGCAAGTTTGTGTACTATTTCACCACAATAGAAAACATAGTTTTTCTTCGTGTATCTCTGTGAAAAAGTTATGTGTAAGTCTGTGAATTATTAAAAGAGAACTTTGCAACTTTTTTACTTTGAACCTTTGTAACTATTTTTTACTCAAAAGCAAAATTTAAAAACACACCACGAGTTCCTAAAAAGTTTATTGGAGAAGTCCATTGGCTACTTGCACTATCGTCATATTTCAATTCATTATTTAACGCAAAAATCCCACGAATTGATGGAGAGAATTTAAAAAAGTATAAATAAATATCGATCCCAATTCCTAGTTCGTACATGAAATTGTGTGTATTCATTCTAAATTCTCCACCGGAATTATCGTTTGTATTTCTCTGATTGCTGGAGAAATTAAAATCATAAGAAATTCCGGCTAACAAATAAGGTCTCACATTGTCCATTCTATTTGTGCTAAATTTTAGCACAAAAGGAACGTGTAAATATGTAGAGCCAATTTCTCTAATGCTATCTTGTTTAAAATTAATATGTGTAAAAGCTAGGGTTTTAGAATTACTGATTAAACCAGGTTCAAAACGTAAATTAATATTTTTGTGTAAACGTAAATCCGCAATTAATCCAACATTAAATCCGTTAGTTGCAGTAACGCTAATAGTTGCATTTGCGTAATTACTTGGTTTATAATCTATTTTAAAATCATTTTGATTTAATCCCAAATAAAAACCATAATGTAATTTCTTCTTGTCAAAACTTGGTAAATAATCTACTCTGTCTCTTTGTGAAAACAAAGAATTTGAGAGAAGAAAAAATATTCCTAAAAAAAGCAATTGTAATCTTTTCATATTTACTTAGTGGCAGTGTAAATTGATGCTACGCCAAATGTAACAGGTTTATCTGTTGCTGTAGTAAACCCATTTTTTAGCAAAATATTGTTGAATTTTTCTCCAAAAGGGAAAGAATTTGCAGATTCAGACAAATAAGAATACGCAACTTTATCTTTAGAAAACAATTTACCAACTATTGGAAGTATTACTGATGTATGAAAACGATACCCTTGTTTGTAGGGAAATTTTGCTGGTACAGAAGTTTCAAGAATTACAAGTTTTCCCTTTGGTTTTAAAACGCGTCTAATTTCTTGCAAACCTTTATCTAAGTTGGCAAAATTTCGAACACCAAAAGAAACTGTAATTGCATCAAATATGTTGTCTTCAAAAGGCATGTTTTCAGAATCACCAATCAACATTTCTATTTTGTCTGATAAATTTGCTTTGGCAATTTTTTGTTTGCCAACTTCTAACATACCAGCAGAAATATCTAAACCAATAATTTTTTCTGGATTTAATGATGCCATCATTATTGCTAAATCTCCAGTTCCGGTAGCAATATCTAAAATTTGCTTCGGATTATCTTCACCAACAATAACGACTACTTTTTTACGCCATTTTACATCAATTCCGAAAGAAATAACTCGGTTTAAACCATCATAATTTTGAGAAATAGTATCAAACATTTGAGCAACTTGCTCTTTTTTGCCTAAGTCTGAATCTTTATATGGTTTTATTTTCTCTGCTGACATCTTTTATATTTTATTTTTCCCTTTGGGAAAATGTCTGAAAGACAAATGGGATCATCCGTTTATTGCAACAACTTGGTTTATTTGATTTGGCAACATGTCTTTTAACATGGTTTCGATTCCGTTTTTCAAAGTCATTGTTGACGATGGGCAACCACTGCAAGCACCTTGTAAAACAACACTCACAATTTTACTTTCTTTATCATACGATTTAAAAGCAATATTTCCTCCATCAGAAGCAACAGCAGGTTTTATGTATTCATCTAAAATACTTACAATTTTCGCTGAAATTTCATCAAGATTTTCTGGAGTTAGATTTATAGAATTTGTATCTTCTTTTTCTACTTTAGGTAATTGCGTGATAATTGTTTTATTTTCTTGTAAATAAGTAAGAATAAATGTTCTTAATTCTGGATAAATTTCATTCCATTCAACCATATCAAATTTTGTAATTGACACATAGTTTTCTGAAATAAAAACCTCTTTTACAAACGGAAAATGAAATAAAGATTGTGCTAATGGAGATGTTACATTTGCTTCATCAATATTTTTACATTCAACATCTGTAGTTGTTAAAGATTTTGTTGTTCCAAATTTCATTACAGAAGGATTTGGAGTGATTTCTGCATGTACTTCTATAGCTTGTTTTTTTATGATTGCTTCTATTACAACGCTATTTCCATCATTTAAATAAGCTTCTATTTGCTCTTTTACCTCCTCTTGAACATCATTCCATTCAACAATATCGTATTTTTGAATAGCTATAAAGTTAGCAGTAATAAATACCTTTTTAACAAACGGTAAATGAAATAATTGTTTTGCTAACGGAGCGTTTTTTGCTTCGTCTATATTGTTAAACTCGTAACTCCCACCATTTATTAAAATAGAAGTACTAGTAAATTTTATAATGGAATCGTTGTTTGTGTTTTGTATAGAAATTGATATGTTGCTCATAATAAGATGTAAGTTGTTCGGTTGAATTTAACGAAACAAATGTTCAGCAAAATTAAGGTAAAAATATGAATGGACAGCAAAGACCTCAAAGGTTTATTTCCAATGAGGTCTTACTTGTTTTTAGAATTAAATAATCTTATAAATTGATACTTAATGTTGCTGTAAAAATACGGTTATCAATATTTAAATCTGCTGCATTTACCTGATTGTATTGTGGGTAAAAATTATACAATTGTGTATTTGATTTGTTTTGATAAGCAACATCTAATTTTACATTTCCAAAACTGTAACCTGCACCGTAAGAATATCCTTTAATATTATCAGATGCAATTGCGTTTACATCTGGACTTTGAGAATAATGATATCCGCCACGTAAACTAAGTGATTTAAAACGCCATTCTGTACCTACGTTTAAAGTATAGGTGTTTTTTAGATTGGTATTAAAAAATTGATTTTCTGTAGTGAAATTTACATTAGAAAGTTTCAGGTTTTTGTAATTGCTTAAAGTATAATCTGCACTTATTAATCCGTTTTTTCCAAAAAGATAAGCAATACTTGCTGTTGTTTTTGCAGGTGTTTTTAACTTATATGTAAATTCCTGGACAGGAAAGTAATTCCCTGCAGTGTTATCGTAAATAGTATTATCGTTAGAGACAATAATTTCTGTATCACCTAAAAAACCGTCATTATTTATAATATTTGTTTCTTCTTTTATTTCTGTAAACCAAATTGGTGTTTGGTAAGAAAACCCCAGTCGCAAACTTTTTGTTGCTTTGTATATAGCTCCGGCACTTATAGAAAACCCAGTACCTAAAGTATTATTTTCTTGATAAAATTTTGCATTTAAGATATTTCCAGAACCATCATTATTTTGTTCATTTAAAAAAGATTTTTGAGAAAATTTCAAGTCATATGTATTTATGGATGCTCCAAGATATAAATCCTTCTGATAAACACCAGAAAGGGCAAAATTGTATTCTGCTAATTTACCTTTATGGTTGTTGTTAAATTGTTGTGTATTTGAATTAATAAATTGAGTTTTAGGATTACCTGTATCTAAAGGGAATTCTGTAAAAGTTGCAAAACCACTATTTCCGTTTGCAATAAAATTTGTATCGTAATTATTTCTGATAGTGTAATTAAAACTAAATGCAAATTTAGACCAATTACTATTTGCATAACTGTTATACACAAGAACAACTCCTGCTTGAGAAAAGTTAAAATAATTATTTAGTGTAGTTGTAGAGTTTCCGTAATACATGGTGTTTATGTCTGTATATCTAGAATCTAAAGACGCTGTAAATAAACTATTTTTAAAAATAGCTCCACTAGCAGGGTTTATTTTAATAGCACTAACATCTCCTCCTAAAGCACCAAATGCTCCACTCATTGCATTGTATCTTGCTGAACCAGTATTGTTGTCTTTTGAAAATAAGATAGCTAAATCTTCGTAACCTAAACTTTGCGAAAAACTAAATGAAGTAATAGCATAAAAGAACACAAATAATGTAACTTTTTTCATTTTTTTAAATTTAAATATTGATTGTTAATTTCCTCTTCTTCTTGAAGAAGTATTACTGTTTTTGGAGCTAGAACTTTTTACTGATGAATTGCTATTAGAAGAAGTATTTGAACTATTTATACTAGAAGAACTTCTTCTTGTTGTGTTGTATGTTTGGTTATTTGATGAATTTGAGTTTCTTGATGTATTTGTTGAACCTCTTCTCGAACTGTTATTGTTCTGTTCCGAGTTGCTTCGTCTTCTAGTATTGTAATTTGTATTATTAAAAACAGATTTTACTCTATTATTTATTGTAGATGCTCTTCTGCTTGAATTTGTGCTTTTAGAATTGTAAAAAGAAGAATTTCTTCGACTTGATGTGTTTAGAGAATTTCTTTTTGAGTATGTGTAATTTCTATTATAATTATTGTTGTAATATCTTGTGTTTCTGTAATAAGGATCGTAGTAAAAATTATAAAATCTATAATTATTATAGTATCCATAATAATAAGGAGAATACGTGTAATCGCCATAAAAACCATATCTAAATCCCCATTGATATCCCCAATAGCGATCATAATCATAAAAATCCCAAGAATTTCTAAATCTATTTCTTACGTTGATATTGATAACAATATTGTCATCATTATTTGTAGAATATTTCCAAGAATCGTCATCATCATCTAAATTATTGTTAGAAGTATACTCATCTAAGTCTGTAAAAGTATCTCCGTCAGTTAAATCGCTAAAAGCATTAATTTCTTCTTTAAAATAACTCTCTTCAGTTTTTTTATCCTTTTTTATATATTTTGCAACAACAGTTTTTTCTTCGATAGAATCATCGTCATAAATTCCGTCATTATTATACACACTTTGGTAAGTTCCACAGGATACTAAAATTAAATTCGCAAAAAATGCTAAAGTAAGATAGTAAGCTGCTTTTTTATAATATGATAGAGATTTCATAATTTGTGTTAATTAAATTAATATTGTTTTGCAAAAAAATTAAACTTTGATTGGGACACTAATCTTTTTGCATTAGTTTTGTGCAGGATTTTAAATCCACTATAAAGATAACAAGTTTTATGCCAAACTTTTAAAATATGGGGAAGAAGTTAACAACAAGAAAAGAAGATTATTCTAAATGGTATAACGAATTAGTAGTTAAAGCTGATTTAGCTGAAAACTCAGCCGTTAGAGGATGTATGGTTATCAAACCCTACGGATATGCTATTTGGGAAAAAATGCAAGCAGAATTAGATAGAATGTTCAAAGAAACTGGGCATGAAAATGCTTATTTTCCATTATTTGTGCCTAAAAGTTTATTTGAAGCTGAGGAGAAAAATGCTGAAGGATTTGCAAAAGAATGTGCTGTAGTTACTCATTATCGATTAAAAAATGATCCAAATAATAAAGGGAAGTTAATCGTAGATGAAAACGCAAAACTAGAAGAAGAACTGATTGTTAGACCAACTTCTGAAGCAATTATTTGGAGCACATATAAAGGGTGGATTCAATCGTATAGAGATTTGCCTTTATTAATAAATCAATGGGCAAATGTAGTTCGTTGGGAAATGAGAACAAGATTATTTTTAAGAACTGCAGAGTTTTTATGGCAAGAAGGTCATACTGCACACGCAACCAAAAAAGAAGCGTTGTCAGAATCTAAACAAATGCAAGAAGTATATGCTGAATTTGCAGAAAACTTTATGGCGATGCCAGTTGTAAAAGGGTCAAAGTCAGAAAGTGAGCGTTTTGCTGGAGCAGAAGAAACATTTACTATTGAAGCATTAATGCAAGATGGAAAAGCATTGCAAGCAGGAACATCACATTTTTTAGGACAAAATTTTGCCAAAGCTTTTGATGTAAAATACACTTCTAAAGAAGGAAAACAAGAATATGTTTGGGCAACTTCTTGGGGAGTTTCTACTCGTTTAATTGGGGGTTTAATAATGACGCATTCAGATGATTTTGGGTTGGTTTTACCACCAAAACTGGCGCCAATTCAAGTTGTAATTGTGCCAATTTATAAAAATGAAGAAGAGTTAGATGCTATTTCAGAAAAAGTATCAGAATTTGTAAAAGCATTTAGAAAAAAAGGAATTTCTGTTAAGTTTGATAATAGAGATACATATAGACCTGGAGCAAAATTTGCTGAATATGAATTAAAAGGTGTTCCAGTTAGAATAGCATTTGGCGCTAGAGATTTAGAAAATAATACGGTTGAAGTTGCACGAAGAGATACATTAGAAAAACAAACTATTTCGCAAGATACTGTTGTCAATTTTATTGAAGATTTACTAAATCAAATTCAAGAGAATCTGTTTCATAAAGCAATAGAACATAGAAGTAATCATACTACAGAAGTAACTACTTTTAATGAGTTTAAAGATGTAATTGAGAAAAAAGGCGGTTTTGTTATAGCGCATTGGGACGGAACAGAAGAAACAGAAGATAAAATTAAAGAAATTACAAAAGCAACAATAAGATGTATCCCAAACGATGCTAAATTTGAAGAAGGAATTTGTGTGTATTCAGGAAAACCATCAAGTAGAAAAGTGTTGTTTGCAAAGGCATATTAAAATTATATAAAAAAAATTAAAATTTTATTGCAGAGTTTTAAAAACGTTGTATATTTGCACCCGCAATCGGCAATAAGATTGTAATGGTCCGTTCGTCTAGGGGTTAGGACGCCAGGTTTTCATCCTGGTAACACGGGTTCGATTCCCGTACGGACTACAAGTTTAATAATAAACTAAAATAAACATTATGGCAAATCATAAGTCAGCTTTAAAAAGAATTAGAAGTAACGAAGCTAAAAGGTTAGTAAACAAGTATCAGCATAAAACGACAAGAAATGCTGTAAGAAACTTACGTGCAGTAGAAGATAAGAAAGAAGCTGAAGCGTTATTACCTAACGTTATTGCTATGTTAGATAAGTTAGCAAAGAACAACATTATCCATGCAAACAAAGCAGGAAACTTAAAATCTAAATTAACGAAGCACGTAGCTGCATTGTAATTTCTAGATTAAACAACATAAAAAAAGCGTTCTGAAGAAATTCAGAACGCTTTTTTTATGCTTTTAAGCAAATATAATTCTATTTTTAGTAAAAAACAGTACAAATTATAGCTTATGGTTGTATTTTAGTAAAATAATTGCTTTTTTGTTGTGTAGTTTTTTTTTTTTTTTTTTAAATTTTTTTTTTTTTTTATTTTTTTTTTTTTTTTTATACATTTATTTCGTTTTTAGAGAAATTCTGATCATTCTTCTTTAAAAATTGCTAGCAAAAAAGAAAGAATGTTTATAAAAATTGCGCACATTCTTTTTTAAATTTTAGATCTTTTAACTTGGCGTAAGCCATGTATGGTTTACGAATGTCTCAAGCATTCGAGTAAAAAACAATACAATAAATTTAAAAATTAAAAAAATGAAAAAAGTAATTTTAATAATGGTATTTGCAATGGCATCATTTTCGATGAATGCAAATACAAATAACACAAATAAGGAAGAAAGAAATCCAGGTTGTGCTACTTATGCTATAAATTCAGCAAATTATGAAGAGGCTGTTTATGGCGATATGGGTAATGATGAATGGGTATCAATTGCTCAAGGTTATTATAATATGTGTGTGCAATCTGGTGGCGCAGGGCATATGTTAGAACCAGTGTTTGTTTAATTTTTAACTTTAAGGCAATTTATAACTCTTATAAATTGCCTTAATTCAAATTATAACTCTTATGAAAAATAAATATAAACTACTTTTTTGTGCTTTATTAATATCTACTGCTCTTTTGTCACAAAACTTATCAATAAATGTGATTTATAAACAAGCGACAAATAATAAGCGGTTTACAAAATCAGATGAAGTAAAAATTTTAAAAGACATAGAATATCAATTAGTAGCTAATAATGTGACTTCAGAATTTAAATTGATTGATAAACTAGGTTCTGATGCTAATTATGCAAATAATAGGTTTAAGTTAAAAGGAGTACATTATAAGAATTTAGAAACAAAAGAAAAAGTAGAAGCACTTGATTTTTTTAGCGATAGATATATCATAAAAAAGCCTTTTAATACTTATCAATGGAAGCTAACAAAAACTGTTAAAATTATAGGGAGTTATACCTGCTATAGAGCTGTTGCTACCATAGTAGAGACAAACTTCTCTGGTAAGACAATTAAATACGATGTTGTTGCATGGTACACGCCAACAATATCTTACCCTTATGGACCAAACGGTTTTGATGGTTTACCTGGACTGATTTTAGAAGTGTATTGGAGAAATAAGTTTTTAATAGCCAAAAGCATTAATATTAAAAAGAATAAAAAAATAGAAATTAAAAGACCCTCTTATGGCACTGAAATAACTGAGGTAGAATTCAATGGTTATGTTAAAAAAATGATTAAAAAATTCTCTAATAAAAGAAAGAATTAATTATTGTTCTAACTATAAGTGTAAATGATATATAAAAAGATACTTTTCGCAGTTTTTTTAATAACATCTATAAAAACCTTTTCACAAACAGTAACTTTTAAAGGTAAAGTTTTAGATACTTTACAACAACCTTTGGTTTATGCAAATATTATAGCAGAGCCAAAAGAAGATCTTGCAATGCAATTTGCTTTTGCAGATGAACAAGGGAGTTTTCAATTAAAATTACAAAAAGATAAAATTTATACAATTAAAGTTAGTTTTTTAGGATATAAACCCAAAGTGTTTACTTTTTTAGCCACTAAAAACACTGTAAAAAATATTGTACTTACAGAAAGTGAAAACGTGTTAGAAGAAGTTACCATTAATGCATCATTAGCAGTTATTGTAAAAGAAGATACTATAAGTTATAAAACAAAACATTTTGTTACAGGTGAAGAACGTAAATTAAGAGACGTGCTGAAAAAATTACCAGGAGTAGAAGTAGATAGAAAGGGTAATGTAACTGTACAAGGTAGGCGGGTAACTAAAGTATTGGTAGAGAATAAACAATTTTTTACAGGAGATAGTAAGTTGGCTGTAAATAATATACCTGCTGATGTTGTAAATGAAATAGAAATTCTAGATAATTATACAGATGTTGCTATCTTAAAAGGTTTGGAAGACAGTAACGATTTGGCAATGAACATTAAGTTAAAAGAAGATAAAAAAAAGTTTTGGTTTGGAGATGTAGAAACAGGTGGCGGTGTAAAAAACAGGTATTTAGTCCATCCTAGCTTGTTTTATTATAGCCCAAAACGAAGTGTAAATTTTATTGGAGATTTTAATAATACAGGAAAAAAATCATTCACTTTTAAAGATTACTTAGATTTTGAAGGTGGTTATAGCAAGATTTTGCTAAATACTAAAATGTATTTTTCATTAATGAATGATGATTTTGCTAAATTCCTTACCAATCAAGATTTTAAAAGCAGTAAACATACTTTTGGTGGAGCAAACATTACAGAATCTATTAGTAATAAAACTGATTTAATAGGATATGTTATCTATTCTAAAAGCGATAATGAATTAGAAAATCAAACAATTAATCAATATAATAATACTGCCAATGCTTTAATTGAACGTAGAGTTTCTAAAAACAATCCTATCAATCAATTTGTCATCAGTAAATTAGGGATAGAAAATACACAAGAAGATGGTTCTAAACTTAAATTAACATCTTTTTTAAAAAGTTCTAATAACAAGAGTATTAATTCTATAAGTACAAATTTTAATTCTACGACTAAACTTATTGGAACAGATGTAACAGCTAATAATATAACTTTTAAACAAAATATAGAGTGGTATAAAAGTATTACAAAAAACCAAACAATTACTTTATTGGTAAATTATCAATATGATAAAGGGAATTCTTTAATTAATTGGAATACAAATAACTTTGTATTTCAAAATAATATTCCTGTAACTTCTGATAGTGAATACTCAATTTTTAAAAACAAGAATGCTACTTCTCAAAACGGAACTTTATTGCTAAAAGATTATTGGGTACTAGCTGATTTTGTGCATTTATATACAACCATTGGCGCACAAATTTATTTTGATGATTATATGACTGATGAATACCAATTACAATCAAATGGTACTATTAATAATTTTAACAATGCAGGCTTTGGAAATGATATTCATTTTAATTTCACAAATCTATATTCAGGGATTCAGTTAAAGTTTCAAAAAGGTGAATTTATTTTTAAACCAGGCGTTTTTTACCATCAATATCTAAGAAAATTAGATCAAATTAATAGTGTAAAGTTTTTAGATAAAAAATATGTACTACCAGAATTATCTATAGAATATAAAATAAATAGAAGCGAAAAACTAAATTTTAGATATAATTTAAAAGTAAAATTTCCATCAGTTTTAAGATTAGCCAATCAATACACACTCACAAACTTTAATAGTATCTATCAAGGTAACGATAATTTAGAGAATGAATTATATCATCAACTAAACTTGTATTATTATAAGTTTAGTATGTTTAAGAAGCTGAATTATAACCTTTCATTTAACTATACTAAAAAGGAAAAAAGCTTAAAGGGTATTAATCAGATAAATGGTATTAGCTATATAACACAACCTATTATTTTAGATAATGCGGATGAAAACTTAAATTTTAATGGAAGTATTAGTAAAGGTTTTAACGGCTATAATTTATTTTTAAACTCTTCTGCTTCTTTTTCTAATTATCTTCAATTTATTAATACAGCCTTACAAAGAAATAAATCTACATCTTATAGTTTTGGAGGAGGTGTTAAAACAGCGTTTATGAAATTTCCTAATATTGAGTTGAACTACAATAAATCATTTAGTAATTATAGAACCATAAACTCGACCTCTAAGTTTGAAAATAATAATTTACAAGTTCATTTAGAGTATGATTTTTTTAAGAACTTTATTTTTAATGCAGATTACACTTATGATCAATTTATAAATAAAGAACAGCAAGTAGAAAGCAAAAATGATTTGTTACATGCAAGCTTGTTTTATCAAAAAGAAAATAGTCCATGGGGTTTTGAAGTTTCTGTAAGAAATTTATTTGACACAAAATTTAAAAGACAAAGTTCTTTTTCTGATTTTTTAGTTTCAGACACAAAAATATTTGTGCTGCCAAGAATGTTTTTATTTACCATTAGTTATAAATTATAACTACAAATCGTAACTTTTATTAGCATCTAGTTTAATAAAGATAAATAGGAGCATTGTAAATCCCCAAAGTGAAGAGCCTCCATAACTAAAAAAAGGTAACGGAATTCCTACAGTTGGCAGTAATTGAATTACCATTCCGATATTTATCACAACATGAAAAAATAAAATGGAGGCTACTCCATAACCGTAAATTCTTCCAAATTTATTTTTATGAGTTTCTGCTAAATAAATAATGCGATAGAGTAGAAGCATAAATAAAATGATGACGAATGAGCTTCCTAAAAATCCCCATTCTTCGCCAACAGTACTAAAAATATAATCGGTATGCTGTTCTGGCACAAAATTTCCTTGTGTTCTATCACCTTGTAAAAATCCTTTTCCAAATCCACCACCAGAACTAATTGCTTGTAAAGATTGATTTGTATTGTATCCAATTTTTTGTGTGTCTTTTGATAAGCCTAAAAGAATTTCGAACCGATCTCTTTGATGTTGCTCAAAAACAGTATTAAATATATAACCAGAGCTAAAAATGTATATTCCAAAAACTAAATACAACCCTAAAACTTTGTGCCAATTAAATTTAAAATATCCTTTGTTTTTCTTTAATAAATAAATAATAATTATAGATAATATTACAAAGATTGTAATGATAATTATTAATGGACCAAAGAGTAATGTTAGTAGAAACAAAATAATTGCAAGCGCACCAACCGTGATGTAGTTTAATGTTAAGCCTTCTCTGTTTAATACAAAGAAGAAGGATAGATATACTAGAACTGATCCTAGATCTGGTTGTAAAGCAATTAAAAAGGCAGGTAAAAAAATAATTATGAATGCTTTAATTTGATTTTTTATTAGCTTTAAATTGTACTGCCTATCACTTAATAATTTAGCAACAGCTAATGCAGTAAATGCTTTTGCAAATTCTGTAGGCTGTAAACTTGCACTGCCTAAGCCATACCAAGATGTTGCTCCGTTAATGTTTTTACCAAAAAGAAAAAGCCCAACTAAAGATAGAATTCCTATTAAATATAAAATGCTTGCAAATTTTTGATAAAATTTTGAATTGAAAAACAGAATTAAAACAATTAAAGGAATACATAATATTATCCATAATAATTGTTTGCCGTATCTGGTAGAAAAATCTAGAAGTTCTGAGTTTGCATCAGTAGTTGTGGTAGCATATATATTCATCCAACCAAAACCAATTAATGTAATATAGAGGAGTACTAAAACCCAATCTATACCATAAAAAATATTATTTTTTTCTGCTCTCAATCTTTAAATTCTTTTTTAGGAAGTTTATTTTTTTGATCGTATATATCTTGTAAACTAAGATTAATCATGCTATTTTCTATCCACTTTCTTTTATTACCAGTTATTTTTTTGCTTAAGTATTTCTCTATCAATAAACTTGTTATTGGCCCTGCAATTGTAGATCCATAACCCCCGTTTTCTACAAAAACTGCAATTGCAATTTTAGGGTTGTCTTTTGGTGCAAAAGCAATTAAAATAGAATGATCTTCTAACTGTTTTCTAACTCCATTTATAATAACAAAATTTTCAGCAGTTCCAGTTTTTCCAACAATATCTATTCCTTCTATATCACTCCATCTTCCTGTTCCTGTTTTAAAAACTTCGCGCATTCCTTCTATAATTGGATCGTAGTATTTTGGATCTATGGTTGTTTTTCTAGGAACTGAATAATTAGGGTTTTTAATATTTTTACCATCTGCTTTTTTTAAGACATGTGGAGTGAAAAAATACCCTCTATTTGCAATTGCAGCGGTGACATTTGCTAATTGAATTGGTGTTGTTAATATTTCTCCTTGTCCAATTGCATTTGAAATGTTTGTTGTTGGTCCCCATGAATATTTATACATAGCATCATAATAGCTTCCATTTGGAATTAAACCTGGTTGCCCTGAAGGTAAATCATAACCTAAATAATCTCCTAAACCAAAACTTTTTACATGATTGCTCCAAATATCCATTCCTATACTAGCCGTTTTTGCATTGTCAATTATTTTTCTGTAAGTTGTTGAAAAATAACTATTACAAGATTTCGAAATAGCTCTATGTAACTTAATTGGACCACCGAAAATATTGCAATGACATTTTTGAAAGGCACTTTTTTTATTTCCGTATTGGTAACCACCATAACAATATACAGAAGAGTTCTCATCTATAACACCTTCTTGTAATCCAATAAGTGCATTGATAAGTTTAAAAGGAGAGCCTGGAGCATATGTGGCCTGTAAACTTCTATCATACGTTGGTTTATCAAAGTTATTTTTGTCCATTAGAACGGATGAGTTGTATGCTCGTTGTCTTCCAACCATCATATTTGGATTGTAAGTTGGTGAAGAAATTAGTGCTAAAATTTCACCAGTTTTTGGCTCAATTGCAACAATTCCACCTCGTTTTCCAGACATTAGTAGCTCACCATATTGTTGTAATTCGCTATCAATAGTTAATGTAATATCTTGACCGTTTACAGCCAAAGTATCATATTCTCCATCTTTATATTTGCCAATTATTTTATTTAAACGATTTCTATGTAGAAACTTTTTTCCTTTAATTCCGCGTAAAATAGAATCGTACGATTTTTCTACTCCGCTACTTCCAGTTAACTCTCCTTGTTGAAAATTTGGATTGTTTTTAGCCTCTAACTCGTTTACTTCACTTATATAACCTAATACATTTGCAGCTGAAGCAATTGGATAATTTCTGATACTTCTTTTTTGAATGTAGAAGCCTTCATACTTGTGTAATTTTTCTTGTAAAAAAGCAAAATCTTCTTTGGCTAATTCTTTTAAAAAAACTGATGGAAGCCAAGGAGAATAATTTTTTGCAGTTTTATATTTTCGTTTAAAATAATCTGTATCAATCTTTAAGAGGTTACAAAACTCTATTGTGTCTAGCGGTTCTACTTCATTAGGCACAACCATTACATCATATGATAATTGATTTGCAACTAACAAAATGCCATTTCGATCATAAACATACCCTCTTTCAGGAAATTCATAAACAGTTTTTACAGCAGCATTGTTTAGCGGGCTGCTATCTGGTCCCTTAAGAACTTGTAATTGAAAAAGCCTCCCAATTAATATAATTCCTGCAAGAGTAATAAAAAAGTAAAGTAAAAAGCTACGCTTCATTTATTTTTCTTTCTGAAAATGCTTGTTCCTAAAAAAAACAAAACTGAAGTAAAAATACTTGAGTACAACGTGTTAACTAAAACACTTGAAAAGTTTTGTGTGCTAAAGTTAGCTAAAGAAAATAAAATGAAGTGATGAATTACTATTAAAATTATCACATAATTAAAAAATTTACCAAATGGTTCTTGATGTAAATCAAATAATAGATAATCTTGTTCGGTTTTTTTAAAAATAACTTGAACTAAAAAGAGTCTTATATACGCAATAAATAGTAGTGAAAAAGCATTAATTCCTCCAGAATCAGAGAAAAAATCAATTGATAATCCCAATAAAAAAGAAAGAAATAAAAATAAGTATCGTTCTTTTTTTAATGGATAAAAAACAACAAATGCTATATATAAGTATGGATTTATAAATCCTAAAAACAACACATTATTTAGTAGAAACACTTGTAAAAACAGGAGAGAAAAAAACAATAAGGTAACGTAAAGAACTTTATTCATCTAACGAATTATTTAAAGTATTTATTTCTTCTTTGTCTAATGCAGTAACAACATACACGTTTCCAATATTACTCATATCGTTAAATAGTTTTATGTCTATTGAGTTGTTGCCACTTTGAAAATTAATTTTTTGAATGGTTCCAATTAAAATTCCTTCAGGAAAAATTGTTGATTTTCCGCCTGTAATAATTGTATCTCCAACCTGTATGTTTGCTTGCCTTGGAATATCTTCTAATTGTACAATATTATAATTTTGTCCATTCCAAACCAACGTTCCAAAATGAAAACTGTTTTTCAGCTTTGCATTAATTTTGCTGTTGCTGTTTAAAATTGATTGGACTCTTGTGTAATTTGCACTTGTATCTTCTGTTATTCCAATAATTCCTATGCTATTTATAACAGCCATTTCTTTATTAATACCTTGATTTTTTCCTTTGTTTATAAGGATAAAATTATTAAAATTATGGTAATTGTTGCGGTAAATATTCGCTGAAGTATACGTGTATTTTTGATGATAGTTGATAGAGTCTACAACAGAAATACTAATCGTAGAATCTGCTTTAGAAGTATATTTTTCTACTAAGTTTTTTAAGTTGTTGTTTTCTAAAATCAATTCTTCGTTCAGATATTTTAAATTGAAGTAGTTCGAAATTTGAGAGGTTTTTTCATACAAACCGCCAGTAATTTCATTAGCAGAGCTAATAAATTTACTTTTATGAAAATTGTTGTTGTTAATTGTAAAAAAGATAGCAATAAACCCTAGCAACAAAAAAAACAGAAAATATTTATACTTTCTAAAAAAATAAAATAATTGTTGCATAGAAAAGAGTCAAATATATTTTACTTCATTAATATACTTTTGTATTTTTCAATCTCTTTTAAGGCAATTCCGGTTCCTCTAACAACTGCTCTTAAAGGATCTTCTGCAATATACACAGGTAAATCTGTTTTTCTAGATAAACGTTTGTCTAAACCACGTAGTAGAGAACCACCCCCAGCTAAATAAATTCCTGTATTGTAGATGTCTGCTGCTAATTCTGGCGGAGTTTTAGATAAGGTTTCCATAACAGCATCTTCAATTCTTAAAATAGATTTATCTAATGCTTTGGCAATTTCTCTGTACGAAACTTGAACTTGTTTTGGTTTTCCACTTAATAAATCTCTACCTTGAACCAACATGTCTTCTGGTGGAGAATCTAAATCTTCAGTAGCTGCACCAATTGTTATTTTAATTTTTTCTGCAGTAGTTTCTCCAATATATAGGTTGTGTTGTGTACGCATATAGTACATAATATCACTCGTAAACACATCACCAGCAACTTTCACAGATTGATCACAAACAATACCAGCTAAAGCAATAACAGCAATTTCTGTTGTTCCTCCGCCGATATCAATAATCATGTTCCCTTTTGGTTCCATAATATCTATACCAACACCAATTGCGGCTGCCATTGGTTCAAAAATTAAATAGATTTCTTTGGCATTCATGTGTCTAGCAGAATCTTGTACAGCGCGTCTTTCAACTTCTGTAATTCCTGAAGGAATACAAATAACCATACGTAATGCAGGTGGAAATAATCTTTTTTTAATTGAAGGAATTTGCTTAACAAACTCTTTAATCATTTCTTCAGAGGCTTGAAAATCTGCAATAACTCCGTCTTTTAATGGGCGAATTGTCTTGATGTTTTCATGCGTTTTTCCCTGCATCAAATTAGCTTCTTTACCAAATGCAATAATTTTTCCAGTTGTTCTATCACGAGCTACTATTGATGGACTGTCAATCACCACTTTACCATTGTGAATAATAAGTGTGTTTGCAGTACCTAAATCAATAGCTATATCTTCCGTCATGAAATCGAAAAAACCCATAAAATTATCTTTTTGTATTAATTTTTGATGTATTCTTACAAAGTTACTAAATTTCTGTATTGAAAACGCAGTTTATTTAGTAGTTATTTTTTAATGTTTAAAATGTCTTGTTCCTGTTAAAACCATAGAAATATTATGTTCGTTACAATAGTCTATGCTTAATTGATCTTTAATTGATCCACCAGGTTGAATAACGCTTTTTATTCCTGCATTATCAGCAATTTCTACACAATCAGGGAACGGAAAAAAAGCATCACTTGCCATTACAGAACCATTTAAATCAAAATTAAAATTTGACGCTTTTTCAATTGCTTGATTTAAAGCATCAACTCTACTTGTTTGTCCTGTTCCACCGGCTAATAATTGTTTATTTTTAACTAATATTATTGTGTTCGATTTTGTGTTTTTACACAATTTTGATGCAAATAATAAATCTTCTAACTGACTTTCGGTTGGTTTATTGTTGGTAGCATACGATAAATCTTCTAATGTATCTGTGATAAAATCTTTATCTTGAACTAAAGCGCCATTTAAACAAGTCCTAACAGTTGTTTTTGGTAATTCAACTTCTTTCTGGATTAAAATAATTCTGTTTTTCTTTCCTTTTAAAACAGTCAAAGCTTCTTCTGTATATGATGGTGCAATTACAACTTCACAAAACAATTTATGAATTTCTTCTGCAGTCTCGATATCAATTTTTGTATTTGCAATAAGTATTCCGCCAAAAGCAGAAACAGGATCGCCAGCCAAAGCATCTACATACGCTTGTTTAATTGTTTTTCTTTGTGCAAAGCCACATGCATTATTATGTTTAAGAACAGCAAATGTTGGGGCTTCGTCTTTAAACTCTAGCATTAAATTTACAGCTGCATCAACATCTAATAAATTGTTGTAGCTTAATTCTTTTCCATGTAATTTATCAAACATTGCTTCTAAATCACCAAAGAAAAACCCTTTTTGATGCGGATTTTCTCCATATCTTAAAACTTGACCTTTAGTTTCGCTGATTTTTAAAACAGGTTCTTCGTGATTGTTGAAGTAATTGAAAATTGCGGTATCGTAATGTGATGAAATATTAAAAGCTTTAGCAGCTAATTTTTTTCTATCTGAAAGTGTTGTTGAACCATTACTTTCAGAAATCAATAATAAGAAATCATTGTATTGTTCCATTGAAGAAATGATAACAGTGTCTTTAAAATTTTTTGCTGCTGCTCTAATTAATGAAATTCCGCCAATATCAATTTTCTCAATAATATCTTGTTCTGTTGCTTTAGATGCAACAGTTTTTTCAAAAGGATATAAATCTACAATTACTAAATCTAACTGCGGAATTTGATATTCTTCCATTTCTGAAATATCACCATCATGATCTTGTCTATTTAAAATTCCGCCAAAAACTTTTGGATGTAACGTCTTTACTCTACCACCTAAAATAGAAGGATATGAAGTTACATCTTCTACAGGAATTACATTTATTCCTAAATTTTTGATAAATTTTTCGGTTCCACCAGTAGAATAAATAGTTACATTTTGTTCGTTCAATTTTTCAACCAAAGGCTGTAATCCGTCCTTATGAAAAACAGAAATTAATGCAGATTTAATAGTTTTTGTGCTGGTCATTTTATGGAGTTGTTAAGCACACAAAGCTACTAAATATCTAAGGTTAAAACAATAGATTTTTTACTTAAAGAAAATCAGTAAAAAACATATTATACTATTTTAGAAACTTCTTTGCATGTAAATTCTAACAACTCCTCGTCTTTTTCTGTAAATACATTTGCCGTGTGAGAATCGATATCTATTTGACCAATATTTTCTCCATTTACAAAAATCGGAATTACAATTTCAGATTTAACTTTCCACCCACAAGAAATATAATTGCTTTGTTCAGTTACATCTTGTACCACAAAATTTTGATTGCTAACGGCAACTTGACCGCAAATGCCTTTTCCGAACGGAATAATAACATGATCTGTTGGTTCGCCAGTGAATTGAGCTAATTTCAATTCTTCTTTATCACCGTTTTTAAAATAAAAACCAACCCAATCATAATAAGATATTTCTGATTCTAAATAATTGCAAATTGCTTGTAGTTTGTTTTCTTTCGTATTTGAGCTATCAATTATTAAAGAAATATTCTGTTTTAAATTATTTAGTTGCATGTTGTTTTAATTGAAATTACTTAAATTTGTTAAGTTCGGTTATTCCTGGTGCAAAAATAAATAAATTTTGGTTTGAATAAGTATAAAAGTAGTACCCTTTTTTTAGTTAAATTTTTTGTAACATATTTTTTGCTATATCAAGTAAAAGATGTTGGTTTTCAATGTGCGCCAATTACAACTTAAGTTGCAAATCAAATAGTTTCGGTTTTAAATTTTTTCGCTTATAATGTTACTAGTGTGCAGCAGAAAGAAGAGATGTCTGTAAAATTATATAGCAAGAGTTATTGAAGGATATAATTATTATCATTTTATTTGTAGCTTTTTCTGGACCAAAAAAAGAAACGATAATTTATGCAATTGCAAGAAGTCTAAATTAGTTCCTTTGTAATAGTTAACTAAACCGCTATTTTAAAAAGACAAAAAAAGGATAAATAAACTATTTAATAGGTATTACTTTTTCTTCAAAAATAATTGAGCCATCACTTGCAATTCCTTCTAGATAAAAACGAATACTTTTTTGATTTAAATGAGGTATTTTAAAAGTATAATTGTCTTTGTCTAAAACAATCTTCGATTTCCAGAAAATCCCACCATAATTGTTAAAAATATCTGTTGAAGTCGAATAGTATTTTGGTTGATAATATTCTTTTGATTTAGAAAACCCGATAGGTAATTTATTTGTTTGAAATATTTTTTTGTTAACACCTCTTCTAAGTGGATTGGTAAATAAATAAATTTCTCCACCAAAAGATTTTGAATAATGTATTTCATCAAAATCCTCAACATTTAAATCTCTAATTAAATATAAGCTATTATCATATTGACTAACAATTTGTGAATTATCTAAAAAAACTTTTGTAAAATCTGCTGTAATTCCTGGGGTTTTTATAAGATTGTTATCTCCACCAACTAAAATGCTCTCTGGGCCCCTGCTTTTGTCTCTAGTTGTAGAAATTTCAGCATCTTGAGTATTATCTGCGTTAACTGCAAAACCTCTAGATCTTAAAAAATCAAGAATGTTTGCTCTTTTAGGAATCAAGCCGTCTGAAACTTTAAAGGTTTGGTAAGAACCAGCAATTCTAGGTTTGTGTTTTAATTTTGATTTTCCTTTTATTTGAACTTCTTTTAAAATAATACGCTCTTTTATAAAATTTTTTAAGTTGATGTTAAGCTCATCAGAGTTATAAGGGTTGTTTACAGCAATAGGATTGGTGTTTACTCTTGGTAAAAAATTAGAATAAATTTTTGGTTTAAGAAGTTTGTTTTTATTCTGGATAGAGAAACTAACATTACTAGAGTCTAATAAATAAATATTATCAAAAGAAAATTTATTATTAATTACTGGAGCAGAGAGTAAAAGGTCACTGTTAGAAGAAAACAACACAATACTTGAATTATCTTTTAGGTTATTCATGTTTACTACACCTTTTACAGTTATTCCTCTTTCAAAGTTAAACATCTCTTTTGGAGTAGCATTAAATATGTTATACCAATTGTATTTACTCCATCCTTGAGTTAATAACAATAAATCTAAATCTGCTAATTTTTTTCTATTTGTATTTTTAAAGTAATACGAACTGTTTTCAATATCTCCTTTTATATAAGGTTTTAAAAGAAACTTAGAATACATTGTGTTTTCTAAAGAGTAGCTTTTGGTGCTTTCTGGTAAAAATGTAGCGCTCAGAAAATGCTTTTGAGTATCATTTTTGTGAAGGCTTATCGTTAATGAATCTCTAGAAATAGAAGTTATTTTAGAGGTAACATCAGAATACAAACTATCATCATTATTAAAAAAAACTCGTTCTAAAATAGGTTGCATTTTATCATTTAAAACAGTAATGATATTTAACCCTTTTTGAAGTTTTTTAACTGATAAAAATGAATTATAAGCATACGTTTTTTCTTTTAAAGAAAATGAACTTTTTATGATAGAAGAGGTATTGTGTATGTAAATATAATAATTACTATTAACGTCATTTTTTAACGTTTCTTTATTGGTCTGCATCGTTAATTTAATAATTGTAGAATTCGGATTAACAACATTAAGTGTAATTCCAATTTTCTTTGCAGGCTCAATATTTTTTATGATTTCTTCATCATCTAGCGTTTTAATTTTAACTTTATAATTGGCGTTAGCTTCATAATAAAAACTGACTTTTCCCAGCCCAAATTGATTGGTGTTTATAGGTTTTATAACATTATTTTTGTCATCTAATAAAACACCAGATTTTATTTGAACGCCTTTGTTCTTTTTATTTTTTATGATGATGCCAACTACAGAATTTGTAGATTCTACTAAATGACCACCTTCAGGCAATAATTGTAAATCGTAATTACTGTCAGATTCAACAATGTTTTCTGTAGAATTTTTATTTCCAATAATATGTATTTTTTGACTAAAAGACTCATCTTCTTCAAAATTTCGCATCCAATTGGTGGATGCTTTTATATAATAGGTGTTGTCTGTAAATGTAGAATCAATTTTTATGTTACCAGAAGCAATTCCGTTTTTAACAAAAAGTAATCTAGACAGAATATGCTCTCCTTTTTCGTTATAAATTGAACAATACAAATTAGTTGTGTGGTTGTGTAATTTTTTAGTTTTCTGATTTAAAATATAGGCTTGAAACCAAATTTCTTCTCCTTTAATAAAGTTGGTTTTGTTTAAGTGTAGATAGGGTATTTCTCTCGTTAATTTAAAATAATTAACATACGAAGAGTCTAGCGATTTCTTTTCTTGCCCAAAACATACAATCGTAAAGATTGATAAAAAAAGAAACGGAAAAATAGTTTTTTTCATAACTTAAAGATAGTTGATTATTCTTTTTATAAAACAAAAATCATTCCACAAAAAAAACCTCGAGAGGTTCTCGAGGTTTTTTATATTTAGGTGTTGTCCCGTCCTGAAATAGCGATACACAAAAAGTATCCTAATGGAAAAATCACAAGAAGCACGCTACATTAAGCGAACCCAAAAAGACTATTCGATGTCTTTTAAATTAGAAGTTGTACAAGCAATAGAGCAAGGAAAGA
>Ga0209284_10000804_pt1 | contig 50712 bp, 45 predicted proteins | sample FRY03_FD_187211 | JGI IMG/M metagenome (GOLD analysis project Ga0209284, IMG submission 187211) | Freshwater microbial communities from Lake Fryxell liftoff mats and glacier meltwater in Antarctica - FRY-03 (SPAdes) (version 2) | ecosystem: Environmental > Aquatic > Freshwater > Ice > Glacier...
AATAAAGAAATAAAAAGAGTCGAAAATGAAATAAACAATAGACCAGTTAGAAAATTTAGTTACTTAACTCCAAATGAAGTATTTTCGCTCAGAAGATAGCTGTTGCACTTATGAGTTGAACACAGCATTCATTAAATAAAAATAATCATGAAAAAAATAATTCTAGGATTGTTTTCAACAATCATATTGAGTTTATCGGTGAATGCTCAGAAAATTAACACCGAAAAAGTCCCTGCGGCTGTGACAACTGCATTTCAATCAAAATTTACTTTTGCTACTAAAGTGAAATGGGAAATGGAAAACAAAACGGAATATGAAGCCAGTTTCGATATGAATGGAGCTGAAATGTCAGCGAATTTTGATTCTTACGGGAATTGGTTAGAAACGGAAACAGAAATAAAAACAACGACGCTTCCAATAGCAGTTCTGGCACAACTAAAAAGCGATTTTGCTGGGTATAAAATAGAAGAGGCCAGTAAAATTGAAAGTACTAAAAACGGAACTTGTTATGAAGCCGAAATAGAAAAAGGACTAGAAAAATACGACGTTCTGTTTACTGTCGATGGTAAAGTAATCAGCAAATCACAAATCGAGAAAAAAGAAAAGAAAAAGCAAGTAGAAAAAGTAAATAAATCAGTCAAAAAAGAGATAGCGAAATAATCCATCAAAAGCCGGGTAAGTAAAAAAACTTGTCCGGCTTTGTTAAATAAAATGAAATGAATCTTACTATCAAACTACTATTTTTCTATTTAATTTTTTCATCATTCTTCACAAATGCACAAAATACAAATATTACCCTCTCCGGTTCTGTAAAAGATAAAACAACTAAAACAACTTTGCCCTTTGTAAGTATTATTATATTAAATGAAAAAGACAGTGCTTTTGTTACAGGTTCGTTAAGCGATGAATCCGGAAGATTTAGTTTTCCGAACATAAAGCCCGGAAACTACGTTTTAGAAATTGGCTTTATAGGTTATGCGAAATCAATCCAGCCGATATATGTTGGATCACTTTCGAGTTTTATAGAAATTCCAACGATTGAATTAGCAGAAAACAGTTTAGATTTAAATGAAGTTACTGTCACTGCAAAACAAGATGAGGTAAGCGGAAAATTAGACAAAAAAGTTTTTTCAATGGAAGAAAACATAAGCCAAAATGGAGGCTCTGTTTTACAAAGTATGCAAAATTTGCCGGGAGTATCGGTTCAGGATGGTAAAATACAATTAAGGGGAAATGACAAAGTAGCGGTGTTAATAGATGGCAAACAAACTGCGTTAACAGGAATGGGAAGTCAAAGTGGATTAGACAACATACCTGCTTCCTCGATTGAAAAAATAGAAATCATCAACAATCCTTCAGCAAAATATGATGCCAATGGCAACGCGGGAATCATCAACATCATTTATAAAAAAAACAAACAAGAAGGATGGAATGGAAAAGCAGGAATGACTTTAGGAGTGGGGGCCTTGTGGCTGAGGAAAGAAAATTTACCTAATATTCGTCCACAATATCAAAATACACCCAAAATAAATCCGAGTCTATCCTTAAACTTCAAAAAGAAAAAAGTCAATTTATTTTTGCAAAGTGATTATTTGTACACAGAAACATTAAACAAAAATGAATTTATAACGAGAACATATAGTACCGGTGAAAGCATCAAGCAACAAATAAAACGCAATAGAAATACTTCTTTTGCTACAGTTAAAACAGGAATTGATTGGAATATAAACAATCAAAACACACTTAGCATTTCCGGAATGTACGGACTTGAAAAAATTATTGATCGTGGAGATGAACCCTTTTACAATTTTGAACTAAGCCAGCGCTACCGCCTTTGGCAATTTCTGGAAGATGAAGTGAAAACAACTGCGATGGCTACTTCTACTTTTCATCATCAATTCAATCAACCCGGACATGTATTAAATACTGGGGTAAACTATACTTTTCATCGTGAAGATGAAAAATATTTTTTCGACAATATAATGCCGAATTTTTTCGGGAAAGATGCTTTCGTTTTAATTTCTGATGAGCAAGTTATAGATTTCAATTTTGATTATATCCGTCCATTAAAATATGGCAAGATAGAGGGCGGAATTAAAATACGAAATCGAGACATCCCTACCAATATGCAATTTTATCCTGGGCTTAACTCTCCTATCGATAGCACTGCAGGAGGACCCGCCACTTATAAAGAATTCATCCCCGCCATCTATTCAAACTACATTTTTGAAAATAAAAAAATCGAAGTCGAGCTCGGTTTAAGAATTGAATATGTAAAAGTGAATTATGTAGTGGGACCCGATCATCCTACATATAAAAGTGATGAATACAACTACACGCAACCATTTCCGAATATGCGAGTAGCATACAAAATCAATGATAACAACAAACTATCACTCTTTTACAATCGAAGAGTAGATCGACCCAATGAAGTAGACATTCGCATCTTTCCAAAGTATGATGATGCGGAAATTATAAAAGTAGGAAATCCTGCACTACGACCTCAATTTACGCATCTTATCGAGATTGCCTATAAAACCAATTTGAAAAAGGGATACATTTACTCGGCCGCTTATCACCGAATTGCGGACGGTACTATTACGCGGATTGCAAGTACTATCCCAAACAGTAATCTGATCTATTCTATATTTCAAAATGCTAAAAAGAGTTATAATACAGGAATAGAACTTATTTTTTCACAAAATGCAAACAAATGGTTGAGCTATAATCTTAATCTAAATTATTATTTCAATTCAATAGACGCTTTCGAAGTAGAGAATATATATCCGGTTTATAACACATTTAGAGTCGAATCACAAAACATTTATACAGGGAATGTAAAACTAAATGCGATGATGCATATAACTAAAACGTTCGATGCACAATTTACAGCCATTTATTTAGCTCCAGACATCATCCCTCAAGGAAAGATTGCTCAGCGATATTCTATTGACTTAGGATTAAAGAAAAAATTACAAAAAGGCAAAGGCGAATTGTTTGTTAATGCCAACGATTTGGCGAATACGATGCTAATTAAAAAAGAGATTAAGGGAAATAATTTCCAATACACATCCAGCGACTACAATGAAACTCAAGTATTCCGAATAGGATACAATTACAAATTTTGATCGTTAACATCGAATCATAAAATTTCAACTTTCTTTAGATTTCACTTACAAAGTACAAAGTAATTATATCCCTTGGCCTCCGATCAAAAATATTTAGAATTCGTTTTAGATCAAATTGAAAATGCAGGCGAAATAAGTGCAAAAATAATGTTTGGTGAATATGGAATTTATTCCAATGGGAAACTCTTTGGACTTATTTGTGACAATAGACTTTTCATTAAGCCGACCATTTCAGGAAGAACATTTATTAAATAATAAAACGCTTCTTGTAGACAGTTTGAAATCCGCTGTGAAAAGAGGAGCCTATGATGGCTTCGATAAACGTTTGGATGCTTTGGGTAACGTAGCTGAAAAAAGTAAATCCATTAACATGGCAAGCATTTTCATTATGCTTTTATTTCTTGCCATTGAATTAGCTCCCGTTTTAGTGAAGCTAATTTCCACACGTGGACCTTATGATGATTTACTCGAAAAACATGAGCACGAGTTTGAGGTGTTCAGAAAAGAAAAAATTACTTTGATGAATCAACGCAGCGATGAAAAAATTGGGCATGCATTAGAAACCGGAAGCTATAAGAATCAAAGGGAAATTGAATACGATAAAGAAATTGTGAAAAACTTTAAAGCGGCCGAAACCGAAATTACACTGGAAAAAATTCAGCAATGGAAAAAGGAAGAGATGAGCAAAAGTAATCCATTAAAAACCAAGGATAATATTTGGGGATAAGAAGTTTCTTTAATTTGCAAAAGCAAGTTTTCGAATTCCTATTGTCTTAGCTTTTTTAAATTCGCTTTTCTTACACTAATTGTAATTATATTTTAATCCGATATATTTATTTTACAATGCCGACTTACATCGACTTAAGTGTAATCTGTTGCACTATTTCTTATGTAACGTCGGTATTAAAAAACAAAAGAAACTGTAGGACTTGAAATGGTTACTGGATATTTACTCCAGGTCTCCAATGAATTTCGATGACGTACTACGATATAATAAGAACTTCCACTTAGTATATTTTGAAAATTATAAATGCCGGTACCATCGGTTTGAAGCGTAGATAGCACACTTGCAATTTTAGTATATGGAGGATTCGCATCTATCAGGGAAACTTCAACAGTATCGCAAAAAGTTGGATTTGCTATAGGATCAATGATAGGTTGCATCAAACTATTTCCCAAATACATTCCTTCTATATAAAGTTTGATTGACAGATTAACAGAAGGCAACATCGTCACCAGATTGGAACTATCGTATTCCAAAATTAAAATACTCATAGGAGGCAAAATGAAATTACCGTTTGAATCTGGAAGTATAGCAGACTCTATAATCGAATCGGAACTGAGTGAAGTTGCTTGCAATATATTTGCCTTAGTTAAATAATAACCCGACATCCCGTTGAGTTGTAGAGCGATGGTATTGTTTTTATCTCTGTTCACAGATATAATATTAATCTTATTATAATTACTTGATGCGAAGGCACTACTTCTAACAGAATACGCATTTCCATCACTCGCCATTGGAGACGTACTGGTCATCGCCAAACTTTGATCTAGGAAAAGTGGATTCAATTTTTTATACATGACAGCTACAGGCATCAGCGTAAAAGTTCCATTTGCATTTTTCCGTATCGGATGCCAGGCATTGGATACTAAACCATAGACCCAGAAATTGGATCTTTCAATATTATTGATTTGGCTCATTGTTAAGAGAAAGTCAGTTGTTAAGTTTGCGCCTTGCCATTGCATAGCTAAATCTTGGGTTGCAGCGTTAGGATTAGTTCCTAAAATGGCATGTGCATGATCGCCGACTATCAATTTATATCCTTTTGCCTGAGCAGCTGCCGCCACGGGTCCTAAACTTCCTGCAACGGTATCTACTCCATAAGGAATCGTAGATCCAATGACCTGCTCCGTCATGAAATAATGGACATTTATTCCGTATATCTTTCCTTGTAAAAGTGTTGAGTTTAATAAAGTGTATGTCCAGGCCGAAGTTGCTCTTCCGGTTCCAGTGACTGTAATATGAATGCTAGAGTCAATAGCAAGCATAGCATTTATAATGGGGAGAATGGTTGAAATATAATTATTCGCTGCCGTCGCTCCATTTAAAGCGGAATTAAATTCCCCCGTTGTATAAGGTTCATTCCCCATATTCCATAATTTGATGTTATACGGTAAGGGGTGACCGTTAGCAGCACGCTCGGCTGCCCAATCTATTCCTCCTCCCGGATTAGTTGAATCATTGGGTGCATTGCAATATTCCACCCAATCAGCATTGGACTGAATCACGTTAGGAATGGCTGCTGTAAATTGTGTTTGCGTAAGCGATGTATTGGCGCTGTCGTAAATGGGAACCATAATTTGCACATCTTTCGGATCCACTCCACGCGAAGCAGTCATAGCCATAAATTCATCGAAACCAAATTCCATAATTTGCGCCGGGGTATTTACTTGCGCAAAAATTTTTTGAGCAATTCGTAAGGAATCCGGACCCACGGACTTCTTCCATTGAAAGCCCTGCATGATTCCATTGGCAGGATATCGTAAGCCAGACATTGGAAAATCATTAAAGACAGAATCTACGCCTGGTCTCCAACTGGCATCTGTATTATGATATCCTGCCAGTCCATAGTTGTTCACCGTTAAACTCGAACGACAATCATAGGTTATGCCCAAAAGTAATTTTGGATTGTTCATGATCACAACATTTGGATTCACCGTACCAACAGCGATCTGTGCAGTAAGTGTATAGACTTGCATCCAACAAGATACAAGGCAAATAAAAAATGTTTTAATTTTCAAATTCATTTTGCTATTGATTGATTAAATTTTCTTTTTTAAATATTTACTTATAAACTAAATTCTTTAAAAGATGAAATTTATAGTTGATGTGTTGATTGTAATAGGCGTTTTACTCCAAGTCTCCAATGAATTTCGATGACGTACAACAATATAATAAGAACTTCCACTTAGTATATTTTGGAAATTATAAAGGCCGGTACCATCAGTTTGAAGTACTGATTGTACGCTTGAAATTTTTGTATACGGAGGATTCGCCAGCGCTAAAGAAACTTCAACAGTATCACAGAGTGCTGGAGATGCGATCGGATCTATGATAGGTTGCATCAAAGCATTTCCCAAATACATTCCTTCAATATAAAGTTTAAGGGAGAGGGTCACTACCGGAAGTATTGCCGTACTTGTTGTTCCCACTCTAAAGCCATTTCCAAAACTTGCTGCCCATACCTCATTTACATTATATGGATTAAAAAATATTTTTTGAGGTCGTCTGAAAGGGTATGATGCAACATTACTTGTATCAAAGGAATTGCTGTTTGTATTAGTAGCATATTGTAATCCTTTTAACTCTGTGCAGATGTATAATTCATTTGGGAAGGTAGGATGAAATGTACCTGATAAAGCAGATTGATTGTAAACATTAATCCAATTTACTCCTCTGTTTGTTGAACGATAAACCCCAGGAGCAGCTGGAACTGGTGGAACTTGATTAATTGTTTTAGTACCTACAAATGCAAGCCACGTATTTTGAGATAAGTCATTGGGATCAATTTCAACATTTACCGTCTCGATTTGCATAAAACTTGGGTTATTATCAGCCCAAGTAAGTCCGCCATCTGTACTGTAAAACACACCTGAGCTTGCAGTATAAACAGCAGTACCTAAACTCGCAGAATTTCTTGTACCATAAACAGCAACAAGCGTGTCTTTGTTAAGCACAATAATTTGTAATGGTCGTCCTTGTGTCCTTGGCGGAGAAGAACGCCTTGTCCATGTGTTTGGAGTAGTAGTTACATCAGCGCAATAATACACATCGCCTATGCCACCAAGCACATCTATCACTGTTGCATACATTCCATTTGGATTTGCAGGATTTTTATCGAAAGCAAGAGAGGTAACTGGTTTTTTTGAAAAATTATGCATGGTAATCCATGTTTTTCCACTGTCAGCCGAAACAGAAATTCTTCCTCGAAATAGAAGAATTCGCGCATCGGTATAATCAGCATTAGAACCGGGTTGTTCTCCAACGGCAGCATACATACGCCCAGTTAAAGGATTGGATATGGTCATGTTTACATCGTTGATTGTGCCACCGGTGGAATCTAGTCCATATATGTCATAGCTCCACAAATTTCCGCCATCAATGGATCTTCTGGCCAAAATATCATTGTAGCACGCAAAAATATTTGTAGGACTTGTCCAATTTAGCCAATAGCAGGCAGTAGTTTCTAACCCCGAAGTTTTATATTGATTGGATTGATTAATTAAAACCGATGGGGCATTATCATAATTAACATCTGTATATGCTTGCTGCCAATTTGCGCCTTGGTCAATACTTGAATGTGCAACAAATTGATCACCGCAAAGAAGGCGTGATGAATTATTAGGATCAACCGAAAGCATTAAAAAATAAGTAAGCCCATTCCATTTAAACCTACTCGTGTTTAATGCCTGTTTCCCAATCCAACCGGTAGTAACATTACTATTACTATTAAAATTGCCAGCATTAATAAAGGAATTCACAAAAGAATTTCCACCATCGGTTGATTTGAAAATTGCTCCTAATGTTACAGGTGGACTTCCTATATAAAATGAACTTCCTCCAATATACACCACCGAAGTATCATTATTTGCCATTCCAATCAAGTATCCTTTATCTACACTCGGGTTTGGAAGATTTCCTCCAATGGAATTCCATTGAGTTTGTCCCTGACTTAATTTATAGATGCCCCTATACTGAGTGTAGTCTCTTGGGGAACTATTGTAAATGTTAGACAGAGCGTTTGCTTGAATTGTTACACAATAAAAAACCCACTTTCCGCCTTGTTTTGCTCCCTTAAAAGAAATGATATGTTCATTTGCAGGAATTCCATTAGTTCCAGCAGTAGCATTAAGCCATGAACCCCCGCCATTAAAAGTATAGATTAATGAATCGTGAGTGCAGATATAAACGCTGTCTTTGTTTTCAAAATATACTCCCGCAATATGTCCTCCATAAAGACCAGGATAATTGAATAGCGTTGAATAGCTGCCAATTGTATTTGCTGTATTACTGAAATAAATTTTATTTACATCACTAATTACTACTTGATCGGTATCATGCGGACTAGCAAAAAGCTGATATGCTGATCCAGTACAAGGGTTGGTTGCATTTGTCCAATTAATACCACCATCGTAACTTTTTGAAGGTATATATACCCCTGATCTATTTAATACAAATAATTTGGATGGATTAGATGTAAACTGAACCTCAGATTTCAATTGCACTTGCAGTTGAGTATAAGGTATCATGCTATAATTTTGCCCGAAATCTGTAGTATGAAACAAATTTGACATATCACAAGTCATGAAAAACTCGTTGCTATTAAACGGACTAATACTGGCTGCTACGATTGCGCCTCCGCCTCCAACACCTCTCGATGTCCATGCTGATGGAAAAGCACTTGTAGCGATAGTTGACAAATTACATCCTGCTCCCATAAACCATGGTGTTGCAGTGGAATCAGTTGATAAAAAATTCAACCATAAATTAGCAACCTTTATTGCACCTGTGGTTGATGGATGTGTACCATCACTTGTATTAAAATCAGTAGGACAAACCCAAAATACATTTGGATTGGTTGTTTGGGGCGTGCTACCGTCTGACCACATATATGAACCCCATGCCATCCAAGGAGCGTTTGTTCCTGTTCCAGAAAATTGCAAAGCAACATCTCCGTTTATTTGGTCTTCAATTACCTTTTTAATTGCCCATCCTGTCCAATAAGAATGAGGTTCAGGATTTAAAGTAGATGTTGCATATCGCGCGGAAATGCGGCTTGAGAAGTAGCAGATTTTCACATTCGGAAAACGAGTTTTGACTTCATGCATTATTCGTTTATATTGAACCACAAGTGAATCATAATATTCTTGTACCGGAACTGTACCAACGGAGTTTGCCTCTTTCAACCAAATTACTTCAACTTGATTTGCCGTAACACCTGCATTTGACAAACGGGTTGCGACTGTACTCCAATAGGTAGCATAGTTTATGTTGCTTGGAGTTGATATATAGCTTGCTGGCATGGCACCAACAGCACCATCAACAAGAGTAAGCTTTGGATTTTTACCCGAAAAGGCATTCGCAATCGGAATAAATTGCTGTGTCTCCAAAGTAGTATTTGACATTCCAATACTCAGCCAAACAATTTTTCCGTTTATTGGATCAGCATTTCCATTGGCATCTAAACATTGAATTTGGGAGGCCATTTGTAACCCTGCTAATTTGTGAACAGCGGGAATATAGTTTGAACCTCCTGGATAAAGTCCTCCCGTCCAACCGTTATAGGTACCCGATCCTAAATCATTAATTGGAATAAGCCCAGTAGATGGTGCGCCACAATTCTGTGAATAAACAACTGTAGCGATGAGGCAATAACAAGAAAATAAAAGAAGTTTTTTCATAGTAATTAGTTTTTATTTGTTTGACCAAATGGTTTGTTTTATTTAAGTTTATACTTTAACATTAGTAATATAAATGTCTTTTCAAACTATCTGTTCAATGATAGCACTGTCGTTTTTAGCATGACGCACAACCTCAGATTTCAATTGCACTTGAGTGAAAGGTATCATGCCGTAATTTTATCCAAAATCAGTTGTATGAAACAAATTTGACATATCACAAGTCATGAAAAACTCATTGCTATTAAACGGAATTACAGTGGCTGCAATGATTGCGCCTCCGCCTCCAACGCCTCTCGAAGTCCATGTTGATGGATACGATTGTGAAAATGACATGTTGCAGATGAATGCGAAAAGCAAAAAAGCTATTATTCTATTTTTCAACACGTCCATCTTTCTAAATAAATTTGCCTTCTATAAATATATACGTGCATTTAATTGTAATGGTTGGGTGCTCTCGTTTAAAAAGCAGTAGCTTATCTTTTCAATCTACAATTACCATCCGAACAGGTTTGAAATTTCTATCCTTCTCGTTGATCTGTAATAAATATAATCCGGGGCCTAACTTTTCTCTGTAGAGTGGAATGTAATTCCCTGAAACACTTTCCAGGTGTTGCACTATTTGACCCAATGAATTATACAGCAAAATCGATGCTTTATTCAGTGTGTGTTTGAAAGACAAAATGGCTTGTATAGAAAATGGATTTGGTGAAATGTCAATGCTTTCATAGGATACATTCGCCTGTGTTAATCCAGTAGTACCATTGTCCATATTTACGACAAACACATCTGAATAAACCAAGCCCGAACAAGTAATCGTTGATGGACCAAAAGAAGTTGTTCCCTGTTGATATTGTCCTCCAATATAAATTTTATCAAAACTGTCTACTGCAATTGAGATTCCATACGTTCCTGCATTCCCATTTCCCATGCTTTGTTTTGCCCATAAAAAATTCCCTAGGCTATCCAAAGCACATACAAAAAGATCATTGCTGTTTGCAACAAGTGTTGTAGCTCCAAAATTTGCCGTTCCATTAAACCATCCAGTCATTAATACTTCATCGGAAGAATTAATACATAAACCATAAGCAACAGTATTCACACTACCAATAGCTGTTTGCTTCACCCAAATACAATTTCCGGCACTGTCGTATTTGGCAATATAAGAACCGCCATTTATAGTATTACTAATTAAAATTTGCGGATCAAAATAAGTGGTGTCGCTACTAAAAGTACCGACAATATAAAGATTGCTATTTGCATCTATTTTGATGTCGAGAGCACTTTCTCCATAAGTAGGGCTCGAGGTATTAATACCGCCAGCACTTTTTGCCCAGATGATATGCCCGGTAGCATTCAATTTAGCAATGTATATTTCAGAACCTCCGCGACTAACTAAGGTATAATTATCAAAATAAGCAGTGTCTGAAAACGTCCCAACAATATAAACAGATCCATCATCTGTTAAGGTCATTCCTAAAATGGATTCATTCTGTTTTCCACCAAAACTTGTTGCCCAAACAGCATTGCCGCTGCTATTATATTTCGCAAGAAAAATATCGTACTTTACAATGCTGCCATTCTTATTACTATGAAGTGTGGTATTCCCAATTATTGTAGAATCCCAATAAGTTCCAGCTATAAAAATGTTTCCGCTTGAATCAACCAGCACGCGTTTTGAGTTATCATATCCTACACCTTGAGCAGCAGGTTTTGCCCACTGTACATTTCCTGCAGCATTATACTTTGCAATAAATATTTCTCCACTTGCCAATGGATTAGTTAAGCTGATGGAATCAAAATTGGCAACATTTCCAAAAGATCCTGTTAAAAAAATACTACCGTTTCTGTCCACACAGATTCCACTTCCTGCATCAATTCCCGTTCCTCCTGCACGCTTTGCCCAAACTACATTTCCATTTGCATTTAATTTAGCAAAATAAATATCTGAATTACCTGCACTAAAAAGTGAGGTGGTATCAAAACTTGCAGTATTGTAAAACAGACCTGTGATGAATGAATTTCCTTGTGGATCTATTTTCATATCATACAAATAATCAACATAGCCTCCACCCATACTATTCACCCATTGCCAATTGGGATTCTGTGATTGCATAGGTAAACTAAAAAACATGGTGATGATCCATATATGAAAATAACGTAATATTGAATGTTGACTTTTTTTCATTTTTTCTATGTTTTTTTATTGTGTGGCAGAGAACAAATTTTTATCCGTTATTTTACATTAAATTTATTATTTATAGGCTACCCCAATCACAGCATCATTTACGACAAGGTCAACAAAAGAAGTTTGTCCTGAATCATACAGTCTACATTGAAAGCGAACTTCTAATTTTTTAGTTTTATCTCCATTTGAATTTTCCGCATACTCTTCAACTGATAAAATTTTAAAATAGTCCTTTTCTCTTTGCAGTGTGTTATTAATGGATGAAAATAAAACTCCGTTCTCATTAGTCCATTCTATAGTAACATTCGACAAAGCGGAAGGATTATTTATGGCCATACTTTGCGGATAATTGTAAGATGTCATGCATGTTATCTGCGGAAGAATTAATACTTTCCTGCAAAAATTTGAAACATTATTGTCGACGTCGCTCACTTGCAAGCAAATTGTATATATGCCATTATTAACATATGAATGTTGTGGATTCTCTAGTGATGAACTGGACCCATCACCGAAATTCCAGTTATACGTTAACAGTCCTGCTCCAGTAGAATTATTCAACATGGTGACTGTATTTGCGGCGATAGTAGGCAAAAATATGGCACGACAATCAGCACCCGGAACTCCCATTCGAAATGTGTTCATCAAGGAATCTAAACACCCTCCTTGATATTCCACTTTAAACTTAACCTCATATGCTCCCGGGTGTTGATAGGTATGCTGTGGATTGCTTAAGCTAGAGGTAGTACCATCACCAAAATCCCAAGTATACACTTGAGGAATTCCTCCTCCTAATTGGGAATTAAAATTTACATCATACTGAGTAGAGTTAGCCCCTACGGTTCTGATTGAATAATAGTTTATAGTGAAAGCACTATCGGCAAAAACAGATTGTGAAGATGAAGAAGTTGTATGATTTCTGATTTTTATTTTCAGTGAATTGGGACAACTGGCACAACTATATTTTCGTAAGGTGCCATTAAAATCAAAAGCGGAAGCGGAATTCTCATAAATGAAATCTGTATACATAATATAATCATCTACGCCAGCCTGAATATTTATTGCTTGCCCATTCACTGTACCAATCACCTTAAATACGGGCGCTTCTATCACAGGAATCGGGTCGTCCTTTTTCGCACAAGAGGAAAATAATAAAAAGACAAAGTATATTAGGTATTTATTCATTTATATTCATTATTAAATTGATTGTGACAACAAATATTCTCTATTTAATTTTATATTGAAGATATATTTGAATTCCTTGATTGTGATCTTTTATGTTATTGTTAAAATATTCATTTTTGGATAGATCATTTAATCCATAATGAAGTCGAATATGCGCATGCATCTTTTTACTAAACTGATGACCGTATCCTAAAAGGATCGCGAAATCCTGCTTTTCAAAACCATTTACATACCCATTCTGGTTTTTTGAGACAGTGTTTAATGCGGATCCAGTTTTTTTCTGTGCTATTTGCACTGAGGAATAGGTCGTGATTAAATAATTATAAGCAAATCCAATATCTATCAGCTGCGTCATATGATTAAAATGATATTGCATACAAATTGGAATTGAAATATAACGAAGCTTTTTTGTACTAATGGAAATATTTTCTGTATTACCTCCAAACTCTCCTTGAAAAAACTCGGATTGAAAATACTTTTTACTACTTAGATTTCCCTTTTCCAGATACAATGCTTCTACTTCGATGCTCCATTCTTTAGCGAACAGATGTGCATAAGAAATTCCACCAAACGCATTCATTCCCCATCCACTTTCATCCTCGGTATTGTGAAAAGCTCTACTAATATATGAACCTGCGATAAAGGCGTAAGATGATTTTGAAATAGTCTCTGCTTTTGATGTTAATATTTCCGGAGCTGTGAGTACGGTTAGTTTGCTTGAATCTATCACAGATGCCGGAATCAACGGAACTCCTACATTCGGAAGTGCAGGCAAAGAATCTTTTTGCGCAAATTCCTGCGAAAGATTAATTCCGTTATGATGAATATTCACATCAGTAAGATCGTTCACCAATATGGATTTTTTTGATGAATGATTTGTAGACGAAGTATTATGAGTTTCCCGAATGGATGCTTCCGCAGCCTTCAATGCCCTTCTATTCTCTCTTGTGAAAGCGACTCCGTTCTCCTGAGATGAGTAGACAGCGGATTTCATGTCCTTATGAATCGGTTGAATTTTGTTTTCGTCAGATGTAACAACTTTAGCAGAAGAATTACCAACATTTAAATTTTTATCTTTTTTTTCTTTATTTGTATTTACTATTGAAATAATAGGATTGTGCAGCGCTTGCTTCTCTTCGATAACTACATTTTTTTGCGCATTGTTCATTGTATAATAAAAGAAACCTGAAAGAATCACAGTCAATGAAAAAATCCAAAAAATAAATTTTCGATTCTTTTGCTTCCTTTCATTCGCAACAATCATTGATTCTGCTTGACTCCAATGTGCTTCATGGAATTCAACTTCTCTCGAATTAAATTTATCACGTAATAAATCATCAAATTGATCGTCTGTACTCATGCTATTTTAATTTTTACAGATTCATTAAAATCCAGTATTAACTGTTGTAATTTTTGTCTAGATGTGCTTAAGTGCCACTTGGAGGTTCCCGCACTCATATCGAGCATTCGAGAAATTTCTGCATGGCTATACCCGTCTACTACGTATAAGTTGAAAACTCTTCTGCTAATCTTTGGCAATTTTAAAATAAACTGCTGCAATTGTTCCAGATCCATCTTTTGAGTGGCTATATTGAGCGTAGATTCTTGCTCATAATTACCAACTTGCAAATCCCTATACTCTATCATTTCTTTTCTTTTTTTATTTTTTCGAAAATCATCTATAATCGTATTGATCATTATTTTCCGCATCCAGAGATCGAACGGAATATTAGACTTACGCTTTTCCAAATTGTTGAGTATTTTAAGAAAACCAAAATTCATCAAGGCCGCCGCCTCTTCTTTATCCGTGGCATATCTTAAACAAATCGACATCATAAAAGCATGACACTGCCGATAAAGGGCATACTGTGCCTTACGATCGCGCTTTATGCAAGCATTGATGATTTCCTGATCAATAAACATCAAATGAAAGGTACGAATTTTAATTAATCAATATTAATACCCAACTCAGTACACGTAAAAAAAAGCTCGAGGGTTGGGTAATGACTCAAATTATTTATTCCCAAGCCCGTGATTGATGAACCTTAGCAGGAAGTCCCGAGCAATGAAATGATTTCCAAAGCCAAAGTAAATTCATACATCAATTTTATTAATTTTAGACCCAAACAGAAAAATTAACACTGAGAACACTTCTATTATTAATGCTGCTTATTATATCACAACTTCCAGTTTTGGGTCCAACCATCAATTCCAATTACAACTACACCCTTTGGAAAAAAGTACGGTTCGGCAGCATTGCCTGAATATTTGCAGGCATCCGATAAAATAATTTAAGAAGTTCAGTTAATCAATTTATTCAAAGCTTAACATACGGAACATACAGAGCAGGTATAATATTGATTCGTATCGTCAAATCTTGCAGCTGCAAACCGTTATTGATCATCTGTATACACCAAACAAATAATTATGCCTCTGATTAAGTGTATGCTTTTCATATCAAACCTATGACCAAACAAAAATGAATGATTCTGATTTCATTTATTAATATTATCACAGCAAATAAAATCAGAATATAAAATAACCAAAGATCCAATTAATTATATTTATACCAAACAAAATCTAAATCCATTTCCTAATTTAAGAAACACATGATTATCGACGTACATACCCATATTAATAATTACCATGAAGAAAAAGTTGTTTCTTTAGAAGATTGTCTGAATAAATTAACAGACAAAATGAAAGAAAACAAAGTTGACTATTCTTTAATTCTAACATCCTACATTGTCAATGAACATCGCCCCGGAATAAAAGCAGTAGTAGAAGCTACTCGTAATAGAAGCAATCTGGGTGTTGTTGCCGGCATCAGCTTTTTAAATTACAAAGAAAAAGATCTTCGTGAAATTAGTGATTACTTAAAGGAAGGTCAGATTAAAGGACTGAAATTATATCCCGGTTATGAACCTTTTTATCCATATGACAACCGATTAAAAGTTGTGTATGATTTAGCATTAGAGTTTGATGTGCCTGTGATGTTTCACTCGGGTGATACATACAGTCCCAAAGGACGTATTCGCTATTCTCATCCTATCCACATCGATGAAGTCGCTGTTGATTTCCCTGATTTAAAAATTGTAATTTGTCATGTAGGAAATCCATGGATAGGTGATTGCATGGAGGTAGTCTACAAAAACAAAAATGTATATGCCGACTTTTCCGGATTGGTACTTGGCGACTTTACCGAGAAATTTGAGAAATACATGAAGTAACACTTAGAGGAAATGATCCTGTATGCAGGAGAACCGGAGTATCTTTTATATGGTACCGATTGGCCCCTCTCCAGCATGAAATCTTATCTGAGTTTTATGAAACAATTGGATTTACCGGATGATAAGAAAGAACTTATACTATGGAAAAATGCAGCGAAATTATTTAAGATTGACGTAAGTAAAATATAATATGTGGCTAAGAAATGAAAATATAAAAACAAAATATTTCATAGGCAAAAAACAAATTCTGTCTTTCTCTGAAAATAAAACCTTCTCCTCATGGCAATCTTTTATGCTACATAGAAATTCCAGCGTCAACAGAATGGGTGGCTAATATTATTCAATAGAAATTTATCCGAATCCAAATCTTTTTCTATTCATTTCATCCAAATGTCACTTTTGAGAAATGGGCAGCAGTAGAAGTAAATACGCATGAAATTACTCATGAAAACATGGAAGCTTTAACAATTCCTTCCGGACTTTACGCCGTGTTTTTACACTCTGAGCCCGCTAATTGTGCAGAAAAAACCTATCGTTCAATTTTTGAAAAGTGATTGCCGGTATCCGCTTTCCAATTGGATGATCTTCCACACTTCGCGGTGCTGGGAGAAAAATATAAAAAAGACTACGCTTCTTCGGAATAAGAAATATGGATTCCAATTAGGGCGAAAACTCATTGAATTCGAATGCATTCATTCTATTTAAAATAAGCTTTTCTTCATTCAAAATTACGGTACAGCGTTTTTATTTACTTTAGACCGAGATTTCTTCCATAATGGAGTTACGCGCCAAGTCAACAGCAGAGGAATTCGCCATACATTTAAATATATGCTAAGCAATTCAAAACAAGAATCTACCTATACCATTTACGCAGGATTTATCTTTTTACTACTTCTATGTTTCGGTTTCATGATAGCAGAAATTATAAATAACCGTTTTTGGCTTTCTGACTTTGAAGTGTATTATAAGGCCGCGCAACGTATAAGTGCATCAGATAATTTATACCGATATGCAGCCGATGGACACTATGTGTTTAAGTATTCGCCCACATCCGCTATTTTATTTATTCCTTTTACTATCTTCCAATTTACTACTGCTAAATATATTTATTGGACCTTCTTAAGTTTTATTATTGGCAGTGGCTTTTATTTGTGCATCAAATTACTGCAGCCAAATTATCTTCTGAATAAAGAAAAGAAAATCGTTAATGGAATTATTTTTCTCGCCATTTTAATACTCGCTCTTCACTTCCTTCGTGAATTGCACCTAGGACAAGTCAATAATTTATTACTATTTATTTATATAATGGCCATATATTTTCATCAAAAAGACAAATGGTTGATTGCAGTGATACTCCTTTCTGTTAGCGTTTTTATAAAACCTTTTGCCTTCATTTTTATTCCTTACTTCCTTATCAAGAAAAATTACAGGGAAGTATTCTCCTTCTTTGCCGCCACAATTCTTTTAGCAGTATTACCCTTTCTGTTCTATGAGTCCACGGGAATTGCAATGGGTCAGTATCAACAATGGTTTCACGAACTTAAAATCGAATTAAGCCTGAAGCAAGGTTTATTAAGCGATGCCAACCACACCATCTTTTCTGTATTGGCACGATACAGTCCCATAAAATTCTTTGTAACCACGCCATTCAGAACCTTAATGTATCAAGGCATCTTGTTGTTACTAATTGGACTGTTCGTTTTATATTTCATAAGAATTACCTCCAAAATCAAATCATCAGTACAGGAAAAATATTACACGATCATGGATTTTATCCTGTTAATTTCCTTGATTCCATTACTTGCTTTTACCAGTGAAAATGCATTTATCTATACTCAATTGTTGGTTTTTGTAATTCTAATATATTTCAAAAAATTAGTTATTCATGAAAAAATAATTGCTATTGTTGGATTTTTATTCATTGGAGGTAACTTTGCAGAAATAATTGGGAAAAAACTAAGTCAAACAATAGATAATATTTCTTTGGTTTCGTTTGGGACAATACTTCTGATTTATTTACTTTTCGTTTTAAAAAAGAAGGATCTTCTAAGAATAGAAGTAGTTAAATAAGAAAAGATAAAAAATGAATTATAAAGCACCTGACAAAGTCTTCATTGAAATAATTGCAAGTATTACTTGAACTTACATTTGCATTAAAACCAAGAATCCTTTATGTGTATTTTTTGATGCTTTTATTCTGTATTAAATAGAAAATACAATAGAACTACAAATTAATTTCATCTGCTTGGTCATCACTTCACTGGTCCCCTTGGTCATGGGTATTAATTATTATCACTTTTCCTTAATGGCTAAAATCTGGTTGAATGCAACTGGTTTTACAAAGAAAAGTATTGACAAAGGACCGAAGCCGATGCTATATGTGTTTTGCTTATTAACATTCTTTCTGCTTTAGTACTCGTTCCCTTTTCAGTTTCATGTCATTTTTTGAAATGCGTTCTAGAACATGGGCGCTTTTAAATATTGGCTATTGGAGCAACTGCATATTGTTATTGTATGGTGAATTAAGCGTATTCAGATAAAAAATGTTATTGCAAAAAAGCCGATTAGAAAATTTATCCAATCGGCTCTTATAGTTGTTTCAATAAAATTTCTAACAAAGAAAAAATAAATAATTATAGTTTTTGAATGAATACATCTTCTACTATCGAAAGATTCATATTTATCGAATCAAGGATACCTGTCCATTGTATTCTCGCATGGTGTTTTTATAATCAACCACCTTTACAACATACACATAAATTCCTTCTGCGCACAATTGATTTTCTTTTTGACTCCTTCCATCCCAACCCTGCGACACATCTTCTGAATAAAATATTTCATCTCCCCAACGATTAAAAATATACAAATACATCCTTCCAAATCCGATTCCTTCAGGAATAAAGAAATCATTTTTCCCATCTGCATTCGGAGTAAATGCATTCGGAATATAAATTGTCAATGTTGGCGTGATAATCACTTCGCGCAGCAAAGTATCTAAACATCCATGAATTGAAGTGAGGATCAATGAAACATTAAATGTTCCTGTATCCTGATACGTATAAACCGGATGGAGACTATTAGAAAATCCAATTCCATCACCAAAATCCCAGTTCCAAACATTCCCTAATAAACTTTCACTATAAAAATGAATGACCGGATCCAAAATACTTGCTTCAAACGGCGACGCATAAAATAGCGCTGTAGGCAAGGGATAAATTTCTACAGTATTCGATTTCGTTGCTGTGCTCGTACATCCGCTATCTGAAACTACTGTGAGTGATACTTGTGGCCATCCGGGTTGCATAAAAATATGCTGCGCATGTTGCCATGTAGAAGTCCCACCATCCCAAAAATTCCAATCCCATTTCACGATATTTCCTGAGATCACAGATGAAAGGTCCGTAAACTGCACTTCCTGCTCTGCACATTCCTTGCCTCCTAAAAAATTCACCACAGGATTATCATTGACGATCCTTCGCCCGCTGATGCTATCCATACACCCATTATCACTTTCCACAATAAGTGTGATGTTATACTCCCCAACACTTGCATAAATATGTTTAGCCTGCTTATCAAATGAAAATTGCCCATCTCCAAAATTCCATTGCTGATTAACTATTGTTCCCACATCCACAGAGGATGTATTTACAAAGCTAACTTCAATTCCATCACATACAGGAGTTGAAATATTAAACATGGCTACAGGATCTGAAAGTGGTGTAACGATTAGTGTATCCCAATTTATACATCCGTTGGCATCCACTACAATGACAGTATAAATAGATGTGCTTACAGGGGAAACGTTGATGCTATCATTGGGAATTCCGAATGGATTCCATAGATAAGATTGTCCTCCGGTAGCTACCAATAAAGCCGTATCGTTCTTACAAATATTTTGATCGGGGCCTGCATCGGCGATGGGAAGGGAGTGCACCTGAATAAATGCAGAATCGAAATTGATACATCCGTTTAAATCTGTTCCCTGTACAATATAATTCGTAGAACTACTCGGATTTACAGACATGGAAGCCAATGAGCTTCCATTGTTCAACCATAAAAATGCAATTGCCCCTGACGCATTAAGCGAAGTAAAATTACCTAAACAAATGCTTTGATCGAAGCCTGCACTTACAAGTGGAAGAGGATTCACGTTCACCTCAGTGGTATCGTTCACCAAACAACCGTTGGCTTGAACTACATGTACAATGTAAGATGTATTTGTAACAGGCGAGATATTGATAGAATCGTTGGTACTTCCTCCCGGCAACCATACATATGAAATACCTCCCGAGCTGTTTAATGTTAACTGATCGCCCCAGCACATCTGTAAAGAAGTGTTAGACCCGGTAAGCAAGGGTTGAATCATCATATAAACAGAATCGGAACCGCTGCAACCATTTGTATCCATCACCTGCACGGTATACATCGTGTTAGCGCTTGGAGACACCGAATAGCTGGATGTATTTCCTCCTCCGGGCATCCACCAATAAGAAACTCCTCCACTTGCTGTCAATGTTGCATTTAAACTTATACAAGAATGTAGTGTATCCTCCACAATAACCGCAGTAGTTACTGGATGTAAACTCACTTGAATTGTATCTGAATTTTTACAACCATTCACATCAACAACACTTAAGCTGTAAACACTTTGATTCGATGGTTGTACATTGATAGAACTATTGATGGCTCCCGATGGCCACCATAAATAATTTTGAGCAGGCACGGCAGTAGTTAAGTTAAGACTCGCTCCAATACAAATCGATGTATCAGCACCTAAATTTATCAAAGGCAATGCCTGTACAATAACACGAAGCGTATCCGAATTAGAACAAGAATTAGTATCAGTAATAACAACAATATAATTCGTTGAAGAAGTTGGAGAAATAAAATAATTATTCCCTGTAAAATTTCCAGGCATCCACAAAGTACTAAAACTAGTACTGACACTAATAAGCACAGAATCTCCAACACAAATTTGTTGATTGCCGTTTGTAAGTACATTGGGTAAAGGCATCACCGTTACTTTCACAGTATCTCTCAAAGGACAATTAAAACTATTGTTCACCAACACCACATAATTCGTTGTATTGATCGGAGAAACTACGATTGTATTTGTATTCATTGCCCCCGGCATCCAATTGTAAATGATTCCTCCAATGGCAGAAAGATTGACACTATCTCCTGTACAAATTATTTGATCGGGACCTGCGTTGGCTTGAGCGATTGGATTTACATTCACCGCTACAGAATCGATTGCAGTGCATCCAAAAGAGCTAGTCACTTGTACCACATAAGTCGTCGTTGCAACAGGGATTATCGTTAGCGGATTGGTAGAAAAATTTCCGGGCGTCCATAAATAAGATACGCCACCGCTAGCAGTGAGAATCGTTGATGATTGCTCGCAAATAGATCGATCGACGCCGGCATTGGCGTTGGGCAATGGATTTAACGTTATAGAAATTGTATCGGAGTTCACGCATCCATTGATATCCATTCCAAAAACAATATAATTTGTTGGAATTAAAGGTTGATAAGAAATACTCGCACCTACAGCTCCCGTACTCCACACATAAGAAATTCCACCTGTGGCAGTGAGATGTATGGAGTCTCCAATACATATTTGTTGATTGATTCCTGCGCTCACATTGGGCAATGGTAAATTATACACTTCTATAAAAACACTATCATACACAGTAGGGGCACAGTTATTTGAAGAGGCAACTGCCACTACATACCATTGACTTGATGCTGCTGTTAAAATCGGATTCGCAATATTAGGATTATTCATTCCTGTGCTTGGTGTCCAGGTGTATGTGTAATTAGAAGCCAAAGGCAATACATCCACATTCAATTGTACTTTTTGGCCCACACATGCAGTATCGGAAGTATTTGATACCGTAATTTGAGGAGGATCAGGTATGGCTATATCAAAATACAAAACTGATTCACATCCTGAAATAAATGCATTTCCATGTTGAATATAAATATCAGGAACGATGGGTGGAAATAAAACAAGTACGGATCCCAATCCAATGGTATCATTCGGATTTGTTAAGGTAGACCACCATACTCCAAACAAAGAATTACTTGAACCAATTTGAATCGTATCAGTAGAACATAAAATTGAATCCACCTGAATAGGTTGGTTTTTACTATAAGATCCCACCGAATAAGAATAGCTCTCATATCCTCCGGTGCCATACACATACGCCGTAAATCCACTGTCTGCATTTAATGTATGTGAGCCTGCGGTGAGATTTAAATTCGCATAAGAAACAGTACTACAAAACGCTAAAGGAATAAAAGCACTTGAAGGCACGGGCACACCATCTAACTTTAATTGGTTGATATGTGCTGTCTTCATAATCACATTCGCCTTATGTGTAGTAATGATGGTTGAAGTCACAGTACTAAAAGTAACATCGTCAATTCTTTGTTCATCCGAATTCAAATACATCATAGAGGGATCGCCAGAACCGGAACAACTCGCCCCTTGCATATATTGAATAACACAAACCGGATAGTTAGATTGAATGCATCGTGTACCACTTACATTGTTATACTCGATGTATTGTCCTGCATTAAGCACAGAAGAAACACCATTCATTAAAAATGTAGTACCATTTTGTTTAGCCATCACTCTCAGCGTGTACGCTGAAGTACCATACGGAACGGCATAGTATGTTTTCCCCCATGCTTTTGTTGGCAGACACTGATCATACAAAATATCACAAGCGCTGCAGGATGCAGGAACATTGGTACAGGGGTTCCCACTAAATACGGCGAAAGGTCGGCAGGATCCGCTGCTGTCAGTTCCCTTTATTGTTGTTCCCGACAAATCTTGCAAAGCGGTGTTGGCAAAAACTTGATACGATTGACCTCGATTCAAATTAACTATAAACGGAACTCCGGCGGGACGTCCTGCAGCAGTAGAAGTGGTAGGAGTTATTTCTACTTGCGTACCATCTTCAGTAGCCACTATAATAAACTGCGATTTAATATTAGGGTATTGATTAGAAACGAGGCCAGGATAACTACTTACCATGTATTCAGTTCCCAAACTTGACTTAGGATAAATCAATGAAGCATCGGCGGAATATTGTTGAATGACCACAGCAAATACGCTGACTGTATCCGTAGTCAGGATTTGCACTCCTCTCATCTCTGCAACTTCCGATAGCACGTTCTCTACCATAGTAATTGGTAGCGTAATGGTGGTGGTAACATTAGCTGCCACAACGAAGGGCAATGACCATCCCTGCGCCGGAATCAAAATTACACCGGTGGTGTTAACATCGGAGGTAATAAAAACGTCAAAACGTCGTGTTGAAAATGGAGGATTATAGGGTACACCAATCCAAAAATCAGTTCCTTTTGTAGGAATCACTCCCTGCGATAATGCATTGGGAATCTCGATCAGTGCAATAAGCACAATAAAAATCAGTCGAAATAAAATTGTTTTTTTTCTCCAGTGCATCCGAAAAGAATCCAGTGGGGGTAGGGTACATGTAGTCTTCATAAAAATTTTGGTTTAGGGGTTGCATGAAGTAAAAACTAATAGGGTTGAAATTTCTTTCCGAAAATATCGTGCCATTAGAAATTCTCTTCGTATCCAAAAAAGCTCTGTTCACCCAAGCAAATTCCAATTGAATAGGTCAACGAAATAATGAATGTTGTCAACCTCATCTTATCATTGACCAATAATCTGAAAAAAAATAAAATAAATTTTCAGTTCAATTTATTTAAATTAAAAATCTTAATTTCGACTTTCACTTGAACCCTACTTGAGTCGAAATATATGTTCGCTTCTACCCCTCCTCCGCCTTATTATGCCGTCATCTTTAGCTCCATAAGAACCGATTTTGATAAAGGCTATCATGAAATGGCCGAATGCATGCAAGAATTTTTGGGTTGCCTATTTTTGAAGTTTGAAAGATAAATATGGTGTTCAGTGGATGTTTAACGGTGCGGGGAAATGAAAATAAATCATGCACTTTATCCTTGTCTTTGGTTTGATGGGAATGCCAAAGAAGCAGCTGAGATTTACTGTGGTGTTTTTGAAGATTCAAAAATAACGGAAGAAAATCCGATGGTAGTAAGCTTTGAATTAAACAGCACAAAATTCAAAGGACTCAATGGAGGTCCGAATTTTAAATTCAACGAAGCGGTGCCCTTTGCCATCACCAACGATAAACAAAATGAAATTGATTATTATTGTGAAAAACTTTGCGAAGGCGGCAATGAAAGTATGTGCGACTGGTTGAAAGATTAATTCGAAATCTCTTGGCAGGTAGTACAAAGCATCCTTACGCAATTGTTCAGCGATCCACAAAGAGCCGAATGCGTTTCAAAAGAATTAGTCAAAATGCAGAAACTGAATATTGAAATTTTAGTGAATGCTTGATAAAATATATTGTACAAGACAGCGTTTCGGTTATTAAATTTAAAAACCATTAAACAAAATATGAAATCCCACCTCAACAGCCTCCTCATTTCCCTTGCCATTGTTATTACGGCATTCACATTCTCCAACGCTTTTAAAAATCGGAACAAGACGAGCAATACCATTGCTGTGACCGGATTGGGCAGCAAGGATTTTGTTTCGGACTTAATAGTATGGAGTGGTTCCTTTACGCAGAAGAGTCCACAATTGAAGGAAGCCTATGCGCAACTCGACAAAGACCGTGAGAGTATTCGTTCCTATATGTTGTCCAAAGGATTGAAACCGGAGAATATTATTTTTTCGGCGGTGGATATTAACAAGGATTTTGATGATGAGTATGACAATAACGGAAGAAGAATTAAATCGGTGTTTACGGGTTATCGATTAAGTCAAAGTGTACAGATTGAATCGAACGAAGTAGATAAGGTAGAAAACATTTCCAGGGAAGTGAGTGAGCTTATTAATAGAGGCATTGAATTCTATTCGAACAATCCACAATACTATTATACCAAGCTGGCCGAATTAAAAATTGAAATGATTGCCGCTGCTACAAAAGATGCGAATACACGTGCGAAAAATATTGCAGAGAATGCAGGCAGTGCTATCGGAAAATTAAAAAATGCGAACATGGGCGTGTTTCAAATTGTAGCACAAAACTCATCGGAGGAATTTTCATGGGGCGGCTCTTACAATACAAGCTCCAAAAGAAAAACTGCTACCATTACTGTGAAACTCGATTACGAAACCGAATAATTACCCATGGAGTTAATTCCTTTTGAGAACAATGACATCTCCGCCTTAACGGAACTACAACCTACCGAATTTACGGATATTGTTCCTCCGCATGCATGGTATCTTTCACAAGCTCATGCGTATTCTTTTAAACTTGTAAGAGAAAATAAAATTGTTGGTATTGGCACTAGCATTTTACATGATGGCGTTGCTTGGTTGGCACATATAATCGTGCATCCCGAATTTAGAAATCAGGGAATCGGAAACATCATTACAAAAGAGTTGGTTCATTTTTCGAAATCAAATAGTGCGAAAAGTATTTTCTTGATTGCAACGGAAATGGGTGCTCCGCTGTATACCAAACTCGGATTTGTAACAGAAACAGAATATCTTTTTTATAAGGATCTTGATGTAAGTAAATTTGAATCTCCTTCTGATGCTCTTGTCCCAATGGAAGAAAGCCATTTCTCCGAAATAAAATTTCTTGATTTAAAATATTCACAGGAAAACCGGTGGGAACATTTACTAGCACATGGTAAGAACGGTTTCGTATATGTTAAGAATAAAAAAATCGAAGGCTATTATTTACCGTCCTGGGGAGAAGGTTTAATTCTAGCAGAAAACTCTACTGCCGGAATTGAATTGATGAAAAAACGATTTTCCACAAAGGAAAATGCAGTGTTTCCCATCGACAATATTGCAGCGAGCGATTACATGGAATCGAAACAATACCTTCCCTTTAGAAAAGCCAGACGCATGTATTTAGGGAAAAGGAAAGATTGGATTCCCTCAAGTATTTACAATCGCATTGGCGGGAACTTGGGTTAAATATTCTTCTGAAATACAAGAACATTTTTAAACAAATATTCTAATTTTTGAGTTGAGGTATAAAATTTTATAATATAAAAACTACAAAATAAGCGCTAGCCTACATGCCTCATTGTCTCAGTGGCAAAAAATAATTCAATAAATTTTCATCAAATAATTCTTCATTACTATTTCTCCAAACATTATTTTCCTGAAAAGGCCTTCATAAAGAATTAAAAAATACTTTTACAGCATTCAATCTGCATGGGACTCCAGGAAATATATACGGCTCATCATAAAATGGTTTACAACCTGGCGCTGTCTTATGTTCAAAATATTGAAGATGCAGAAGAGATTACGCAAGATGTTTTTGTGGCGGTGCATCAATCCTTGTCAACATTTCAAGAAAAATCGAGTTTGACTACCTGGATGTATCGCATCACTATCAACAAATCGCTCGACTTCATCAAAGCAAAAAAGAGTAAGAAGCGATTTGCATTTCTTACAACTTTGTTTTATCCTGAGACGAACGAAGCGCGAGAAGAACTGGGACATTTTAATCATCCCGGGGTTTTGATGGAACAAAAAGAATCCTTGAAAAATATCTTTGATGCTATCAACGAATTGCCCCCTAATCAAAAAACAGCCTTGATTCTTAGTAAGCTGGAGTGTAAATCGCAGTTGGAAATTGGGGAGATCATGGATCTAAGTTCCAAAGCTGTAGAGTCGTTGGTGCAACGAGCCAAAAGTAATTTATTAAAAAAGTTAAATCAAACGAAGGATTAAGCATACATCCTCGTCTAAACTAATAATCATGCAAAATAATTCACCGGAAGCTGTATTTAAAATCTTAGAACAAGTGAACGCTGTTGAAGCTTCTCCTTTTCTATTTACAAGGATTCAACAAAGGATTGATCGAGAGACACAAGAAAAAGTAACTTCGGCATTTTCAAGAGGCGTTTTTGCTTCATTAGTACTTTTAATCATTTTTAATGTATTTGTGATTTCGCATCATGTAGGCATTAAGAAGGGAAAAAACATTGCTGCCATTGCTAATGAACTTACTCCATCCAATCAACTCTACTAATGAATAAGTCCAAATTTATACATTACATTGCCCTCTTCCTATTTATTTCCAACCTCGTGCTTGCAGCCTTTTTATACTTAGGAAAGCCAAAGCAACATAAAAAAGAAGGTCCCAAAAAAATTATTATTGAAAGACTGCATTTTGATGATGATCAGATTAAACAGTACGAAGCGCTCATCGACAAACATCAAATCGACATAAAAGGCAAAGAAAAGCAATTGATGGAGGTGAAAGAAAAATGGTATCTCGAATTATTACAACCAAAAAGAGAGATGCTTTTTGATTCATTACAAGAAGAAATTAAAAGCATTCAAGCAGACATTGAAAATATTCACTTTAATCATTTCCACGATATTAAAAAACTTTGTCGTGCTGATCAACAAAAATATTACGAAGAGTTTGTTAAAGACATCACGAAATTGTTCCACATGAATGGAAAAAGAGAAGGCGGAAGGGAAAATGGACAAGAAAGGGAAAGATGAAAATGAAAAGTACTTTCATGCTCCTGACTATCATACTTACTCATTTTTCATTGATGGGTCAGGGGAAAATTGTAAATATTTCTTTTGATGTGCTGATCAATAAATCGACATTGCAAATTGGAAAAGAATATAACATTCAGCAGAATAAAATCTCGGTGAATGTATTACGATTTTTCATTTCCAACATTGAACTTTACCAAAATGAGAATAAAGTATTTTTTGAAGAAAGCAGTTTTCATTTGATAGATATCAAAGAAGCAAACTCAAAGAGTCTATCCTTCGTTCTTCCCGAAAACATCGTTTACAATAAAATAAAATTTGCGTTGGGTATTGATAGTACTATAAATGTTTCCGGAGTGATGGACGGTGATTTAGACCCTGTTCATGGTATGTATTGGACTTGGCAAAGTGGTTATATTAACTTTAAAATGGAAGGAAGATGTAGTGAGTGTCCGGCAATAAAAAATGATTTTGAATTTCATATTGGTGGATACCAATATCCATTTAATGCATTTCAGGAAATTGTATTGGATTTAAAAAAGAATAATCCTATTAAAATAAAAATGGAGCTCTTTGATATATTAGGTTCTACTGATTTTAAAACGACTCATCGCATCATGCAGCCCAACAAAGAAGCTTTAGATTTTTCAAATAAACTAAAACATGCATTCAGCATCCAAGGGAAATGAAAAAGACATTGGTGGTGTTGGTTTTTTTTATTTGTTCGGCATTCCTTTCGCAAAAGGAATTCTTTTCTACTCCTAAATATTGGCCAAAGCCGACATATGACTTTTCTAAAAATCCTATCGATGCGAATAAAGTTTTGTTAGGCAGAGTTCTATTTTATGATCCCATCCTATCTGCCAACAATACCATCTCCTGTGAAAGTTGTCATTCACCATTTTCAGCATTTACACATATTGATCATAGCTTGAGTCATGGCATTCATGATAGTATTGGCTCTAGAAATTCCCCGGCACTTATGAATTTAGCCTGGAAAAATTCCTTCATGTGGGATGGTGCCATCAAACATCTAGACATGCAGGCCTTGGCTCCTATTTCACATCCATCAGAAATGGGTAGTGATATCAATTCGTCAGTAATAGAATTGAATAAATCAATAAAATATAGAAAATTATTCTACGCTGCTTTTGGAGATTCATTGGCAACAGGAGAAAAAACATTAAAAGCCTTATCACAATTTTTATTGACTTTGGTTTCTGCGAATTCTAAATACGACCAAGTAAAAAATGGTACTCATGTATTCAGTGCACAAGAACAAAACGGATATATACTTTTTCAGAAAAATTGTTCTTCTTGTCATGTTGAGCCCTTGTTCACCAATGATACTTTTGAAAACAATGGATTACCTGTTGATTCTTTTTTAAGAGATGTAGGTCGAATGAGCATCAGTTCAAATGCTGATGATTCCCTCAAGTTCAAAGTTCCTACACTGAGAAATATTGAGTACACCTATCCATACATGCATGATGGTCGCTTTATAAAATTATCGGAGGTGTTGAATCATTACACCAAAGGAATTCAAAACTCTAAAACATTGGCTCCTCAATTAGTAAAAGGAATCATGTTAAGTGCGAATGAAAAAGTGGATTTGATTAGTTTCCTATTGAGTTTATCGGACAAAGAATTTGTATTTAATCCGGAGCATCGTTATCCAAAAATAAATTAGATGCTCGCGAAGGATTCCTAATAGCACCTCGTCTAACCACTCATAAAACCTAGAAATACCAATGAAAAAAATCTTTCTATTGCTCCTCAGCTTGTCAGCCACAAGTATTTTACAAGCTCAAACAAATCCCGCAATTCTATCCTGGTTACAAAACACAACAGTTACAGCACGACATTACGTATCCGGAAATTCTACTCCTATTAATGACGTGGATTTGGTGAACGTACAAAGTGTAAAATATTCTGCCAATTGGGTGTATGCGACAACTACCGGTTTACCAAGTTACATCACCGGACCTTTTTTAGATGGAAATCCATCCATAGCAACCAATCAAAATGCAATTTTCAAATTTCCTCTTAACCCTGTAGCCAACACGGGTACTGCGGTAAATACCACTGGGGGAAATATTGGTATCTTTATTAACGGAGTGGCCTTATTTGATTATAGAGATGGTGTAGCCTGGAATGCTACTACGAATGCCTTATGCGGCGGACCGGGCAATGCACCTTGTCCCGGAGGAATGGGAGTAACACAAGCATGGAATCGCGATGCCATTCTAGCAGAGAAAGGCGGATTTGATTGTGCGAAAGCGCATCCTGCGATGGGCAATTATCATCATCATCAAAACCCCAGTGCATTCAATTTAGATTTAACTGTGATTTCTACTATTTGTAATTTATACAATGCGGATGGACTCTATGTGATAGACAGTACCACTCATTCTCCACTTTTGGGATTTGCTTATGACGGATTTCCCATCTACGGCGCTTATGGGTATGAGAATGTCAACGGAACTGGGCCAATCGTAAGATTGAAATCAGGGTATTCATTAAGAAATATTACTTCAAGAACTACGAGTCCTACGGGAACAGCGGTGACTTCAGGACCTGTAGTAAGTACGACATATCCATTAGGTTATTTTCGCGAAGACTATGAATTCATTTCTAATGCAGCTCCAGATTATTTAGATATACACAACGGACGTTTTTGTGTAACTCCGGAATATCCCAATGGAATTTATTGTTACTTCGCCACTGTAAATACTAGCTGGAATTCAGCCTACCCGTATGTAGTAGGACCCACTTTTTACGGAACCATCACCGCGGCTAAAGTAACTTCGATAACCGAGCCGGTCACTATTTACACTCCGGGAACAACGGGAGTGAATGAAAATTTAATTGATGAAAACAAAATCAACATCTATCCAAATCCAGCCAGTGATTTCATTGCCTTACAATTTTATGATTTAATAAAAGTAAATATCAACATTGAGCTTTTTGATTTATCTGGTAAATTAGTAGTAAGTACGACAATCTATCAGGGCAGCACTATTGCTTGGTTAGACACTCGAACAGTGTATAACGGCTCGTACTTACTAAAAATAAACAACGGCCAACAAATCATCACCAAAAAAGTCATAGTAGTGAAAAATTAAACACAGAAGATCCAAAACGTGTTGCTCCGGTTTCGATAAAAAGAAATCGGGGCTTTTTTTTAGACTATGCTACCTTTGATTTCGAATTTTTCTAGAGGACCCATTTAAATAGAGTAGAATTCCGAGAACAAATATTGATGCTTTGGCAAAAAGGAGACTTAAGTAAAAAACTAAAGAAAAAATCAAAATTATCTAATAATAAAATTGTTACGTCTGAATCCATTTGGATAATTTAAAAACAGCGTCTTTGCTTGAACTGAAAAGAACTGTGCTTATTCTTACAAAACTTGAATGCTTTAAATTAAATTAAATCTTGAAAAGCTTCTAACATTTGAGAATTGAATTAACAAGGTTTCCGTTCTGCAAATTTTTACAAAAATGTTTATTTGCTATAGTTCAAAAATAATAATTATAAACATTTGTTTAGTGCCCCGGGCAGGGATAGCAATGGAAAGCCCAGAGATAGAGCAGCGATCGAGGACTTGGAATAAATAGCCCGGCTGCCCGCCAAAAAAAAGAAAATATCTTCAAATATTTGCAGTATAATTTTTCATTCTTATTTTTGTTACTGATTATTGTCAACATCCATAAATAATGCTTGATTATTTGAATAAAAAATATTAATATTGCTTAGGTACCTTTAAAATACGATCCCATGAAACCTATTCTCGTTCCAACAGATTTTTCACGATGTGCACAAAACGCCATTGATTATGCTGTGAGCATTGCTAAAAAAACAAAAGCAGAAATCATACTCCTCCATGTAGGAAGAGAGATCAATGATATTGACGACATCAGTGAAGCCAGGTCATTCCCTTTCGGAGATACGGAAACGAGAGAGCAGATGGAATTAATAATTGAACATCAGCGTCTCATTCATAGTGATTTTCCTGAATTGGAAATTCGTTATGTTTTAAAACAGGGTGATGTGGTGGATGAAACGATACGTGCAAGTGCTGAGAACAAAGCGGGACTGGTTGTGATGGGAACACAAGGGGCCACCAAGCTTAGCACATACTTGTTGGGAAGCAACACTGCTAACGTAATTAACAAATCGAATATTCCGGTGTTGGCAATTCCTCAGAGCGCAAAATACATTCGCTTTGATAAAATTGCGCTTGCAACTGATCTTCATGAAATGGATGATTATTCGGTGTTTGATCCATTGATTGAAATCGCATTACTTTTTAGTTCAAAAGTTGAAATCATCACCGTTCATCAAACTGATGCCGACATGCTTCACTATTATGAATTATTCGAAAAAGTAGATATTGACAAAATGTTTCGTAAGATGAACATCCCTTACGAATTTCAAAAAGTTGTAAATAGCAACGTTGCCGAGGGCGTTCACAATTTCGTAAAAAACAGCGACGCAGATTTACTGGTGACCATTCCTCAAAAGCACAATTTCCTCGCGTTTCTTTTTAATACCAGCTTGACGCGCGAATTGGTTTTTCACAATGATATTCCAGTATTGGCCTTGCCGGATGCAAATAATAAATCGATTTGATTTAACCTACGGCTCTGCTTATGTATACTCAAAAATTCTTGCAGGACTTAACTTTTAAAGCTGTATCAAGAAATAACTGGAACAAGTTCACAATTCTCTTTGGTGCAAAAGGTGCTTGCGGAAATTGTTGGTGCATGTATTATCGACTTAGTAAAATTGATTTTAAGGAGGGAAAATTGAATGATGGAAACAAGGAGGCAATGTACGAGTTGGTCAAACAAAATAAATCTACCAGCATCATTGCTTCTTATCAGGATGTTCCGATTGCATGGTGTGCCTTTGCTCCACGCGAAGATTTTGATAAATTAAAAAAATCGCGTGTACATAAACCGATCGATAATGAAAAAGTATGGTCGATACCTTGTACTTTTATTCATAAAGATTTTAGACGAAAAGGTGTTTCTGTTGCCTTGTTAAAAGGCCTAATAAAATATGCTGCGCAAAACAATATTAAAATAATTGAAGCTTAACCAACGATACCTACTCAAGAGAAATTACCTGATTCTTTTGCATGAATCGGGCTTTATAAAACATTTGAGCGTGCTAGATTCAAAATTGCACATCTAAACATAGATCTATGGTTAGCTTCTAAACTTAATAGATGTTCCTTCGCGTAAAACCCAAAAATTATCTCATGAAATTTTAATTCCCATTCCATTAATTTTGGATATCTTTGGCTACGCTTATGAAAACATTAAAGACAAAACATATCCTGCTCATAATTATTTTTTCTACTGCTTGCAATACCGTTTATTCCCAAAAATCGGAAACGGGAAATTGGTTTATGTACGTTGGAAATCAAAGTATCACTAAAAAATTTAATTGGCATAATGAAATTCAATATCGGAATTATGATTTTGCCGGCGATTTACAACAATTGCTTTTAAGAACCGGCATCGGATATAATTTATCGGAAAATAATAATAATTTATTGTTTGGCTATGCTTTCATTCGATCGGAACGCTACGTAAATGAATCGGACAATAAAATTAGCAGTGAAGAACATCGTATCTATCAGCAATTTATTAGCAAGCAAAACATCGGTATAGTTTTTTTACAACATCGATACAGAGTGGAGGAACGATTTTTAAAAGACGATACGCAAATGCGATTTCGTTATTTTCTTTCGCTCAATGTGCCGATCAATCATAAAACGATGGCAAAAAACACTGTTTATCTTTCTGCATACAATGAAATTTTTGCAAATGGACAATCGCCGCTATTTGACAGAAACCGAATTTATGGTGCTGTCGGATATGTCTTCAATAAAAACTTCAGAATGGAATTAGGATATATGTCGCAAATTCTTGAGAACAGCTATAGAAACCAATTTCAAATTTTCCTTTTTAATAATTTTTCATTTTTAAAAGTGGATTAAACTCCAATCAGTATAATCGGGAGAGCACCTTTTACTTTTTAGCAGCACATTTCCTTTCGTTTTAAGCAACAATAAAATGATTCGAAGGACCGACTTTTTTTGAAATTTAATCTTTCGTCATTATTGAAATTAATATTTAAATAATATTAGTTAATATTGTATAACAAGATTTTATAATCATGAAAAAAATACTTCGTTTGGATCTCAGTCACTTCAAAGGTGATTTAATGGGGGGAATTACCGCAGGAATTGTTGCATTGCCATTGGCACTCGCCTTTGGTGTGAGTTCAGGATTAGGACCAAGTGCAGGATTGTATGGAGCAATCTTCGTGAGTTTTTTTGCCGCCTTCTTTGGTGGTACCAATACACAAATTTCAGGTCCTACAGCGCCAATGACTGCTGTAAGCATGGTGGTGGTAGCTAGTACTATTGCCAGTACTGACGGGGATATAAGCAGGGCGCTACCAATTATCCTTTCTATTTTTCTATTAGCCGGAATCATTCAACTCATTCTCGGATTCATGGGCCTTGGTAAGTACATCAAATATATTCCATACCCTGTTGTTTCCGGTTTTATGACGGCAATTGGAGTGATTATACTTATCACACAAATTCTTCCTTCTATTGGTTATTATCCTGTAGATGATGTGCAGTATGTTGGTAAATTTAAGCCCTATGCGGAAGAAGTCATTCTCGATAACATCTTAAAAGAAGAAGCCGGAAAAGGAATTTTAGTACTCGAAGATTTAAAAGAAACAGTCTCTCGTGCAGAAAAAATTTCTCCAGAACAAATTTTAATTGAGTCGAAAACTCTAGCGAAGAATAATGCATCCGGAGTCATCGGAACACTTCGTGTTTTGCCTAACGCTTTAAAATTTATTGATTTTCTGGAGTTGGGATTAGCGCTTGCCACGATTTTTATTATTTATAGTTTTAAGAAAATAACATCAGCAATTCCAAGTACACTGGTTGCCCTTCTTACTGTTTCCGGCGTAGCATATTTGTTTGGATTTAATTACCGGCCTATTGATGAAATACCGAGCGGCATTCCTTTGCCCAATCTATCCATTTTTACTCATTTTAATTTTGCAAGCATCGCCCCCTATTTATTTTCTGCAATTACGCTCGCTTTATTGGGTGCTATTGACTCCTTGCTCACGTCAGTTGTTGCCGACAACATGACAAAAACGAAACACGACCCTAAGAGAGAATTAATTGGACAAGGTATTGGAAATTCCATTGCTGCCATTTTTGGTGGTATCCCGGGAGCGGGAGCAACCATTCGAACTGTGATTAATATTAAATCGGGAGGCAAAACGCGCTTGTCGGGAATGATTTCCGGTGTGCTCTTGTTAATTGTTTTACTTGCATTAGGACCGATTGCTTCTTTGATCCCTGCGGCAGTATTGGCAGGAATTTTAATCACAGTGGGTCTGGGTGTGATGGACTATAAAGGACTTAAAGCAATTCCATACATGCCTCGCCATGAAGTGTTCATCATGATCGTTGTACTGGTGCTTTCATCCTTGTGGAATTTGGTTTTTGCCGTTGGCATCGGGCTCATCTTGGCCTCCATTTTTTTTATGAAAAAAATCGGAGATCTCACCGCTGCACATAGCAAAATTGAAACCTTAAAACCGGAGATTCCTTGGCCGGATGAAGTAAGCTTTCCGAAAAGTTTAAAAGAAGAAGTTTATATTAAACATATTAATGGTCCTTTATTTTTTGGTTCTACCAGCGATTTCTTGCACTTAATTGATCAAATTCCTGACTCCGCTTATGTCATCATTATCCGCATGAAAAGGATGGACTACATGGATCAGTCGGGGCTTTTTGCCATGGAAGATGTGTTGATAGAATTAATAAATAGCGGAAAAAAAATACTACTGGTAAATGTTCAAAAACAGCCATTGTATTTATTAGAAAAATTAGATGTAATTCCTAATCTCATTCCTAAAGAACAGGTGTTTGATGATTATGACAGGTGTTTGGAATGGGTAAAAGCAAATGTAAAAGACACCATTCAAAATTAAGTTTATTTTCGGATAGGCCTGGCGTTATATCGTATGTCTATTACTTAGCTTTAATTGAGTTCCTTCTTTAGCGAAGTTCTAGATATTACAAGGCTTCATTCTTTAGGCATGTGCTTGATTTGTTGGCTGAATATCGATTTGACTTGCAAAAGAATTAGAATTGAATTGAAATAGATTTTGTAATTTTATGGCTTCCTTTTATCTCGCAGGTATTTCCCCGGGAAGGAGGAAAGAAAATAGAATTCATTGAGCTAACATGCAAGAAAGACATACGAACCGCCATAAGTACTTTGAAGAACAGAGTACTACCATCAGCAAACATGTGATTCCGTTTCTAAGCCAAGTCCTTAAAGTGGATAGTTCTATCTCTGTTTTAGAGATTGGTTGCGGTGAGGGTGGAAATATGAAGCCCTTTCTTGACATGGGCTGCACAAGATTATTGGGCGTAGATATGTCGGCCGAAAAAATTGAAAACGCAAAAGCATATTTTGCAAATCATCCTAACAATAAAAATATTGAATTCATTACTTCAGATATTTATGATGTAGACAATATTGGGCAATTCGATATTATCATGACGCGTGATGTGTTAGAACATATTCATGGGCAGGAACGATTCATGGAATATGTAAAACGCTTTTTAAAGCCCGGTGGAAAATTCTTTTTAGGATTTCCGCCATGGTACAATCCTTTTGGCGGCCATCAACAAATGTGTGAAAGCAAAGTTTTATCTAAACTTCCATTCTTTCACATTTTTCCAAAAGCAATTTACGGAAGCATTCTAAAAGCTTTTGGGGAGAGCGATCCGAAGATTGAGGCCTTAATGGAAATAAGAGATACCGGAATTACCATTGAACGATTTGAAAAAATCTTAAAAAAGACAGGATATAAAAAAGACAAAGTGTTATACTATTTTATTAATCCAAATTATGAAGCGAAGTTCGGAATGAAGCCAAGAGAACAATGGGATGTTGTTTCAGCTATTCCCTATTTAAGGAATTTTTTGATTACAACAAGTTATTATCTTGTTTCTCCGAAATAACTTCTGTTAGGCTTGATACTATCATTGTATTAGTGAACTTGTGCGAGTAAAAGATACTACATCAATCAATATTTTAATTCTAAATATTAATTATGATCATAAAAGTTCCTGAAAGATTTAGTCTCAAAAAAGAAAAAGAAGATTTTGAAGTCGTTCGCAGTGCTATTGAAAAGGATGCTGTTTTTCACGGAACCAATCTTTGGATTTTATTTTTCGCAATATTAATTGCATCGCTCGGATTAAATACCAACTCTACTGCAGTAGTTATTGGCGCCATGTTAATTTCACCCTTGATGGGTCCAATCGTTGGAATTGGCTTTGGTGTTGCCATCAGTGATTTAGATTTATTGAAAAATCATTTCGAAATTATCTCTTTGCAGCAGCAGTAGGATTGACTGCCTCTACCGTTTATTTTGCGCTTTCGCCCATTGACGATGCTCATTCTGAAATTTTAGCGAGAACCATGCCCACTTTTTATGATGTGCTCATCGCTCTGTTTGGTGGCTTTGCGGGCATTATTGGCGTATCAAGTAAACAAAAAGGAAATGTTATTCCGGGGGTCGCCATCGCTACCGCTTTAATGCCGCCACTTTGTACGGCAGGATATGGTATAGCTACACTACAATTTAGTTATTTTTTAGGTGCTTTCTATTTGTATCTCATCAATTCTGTTTTTATCTCTTTTGCCACCATCGTGACAACTTATTACTTGCGTTTTCCAATACAAAAACATATTGATCGTGTCATCGATAGAAAACGGAGAAGGATTATAGCTGTCATTACTATTGCAACACTATTACCAAGTATCTACATTGCTTACGACGTAATAAAGAAGGGGAAATACACTGTGAAAGCGAATTTGTTCATTGAAAACGAAGCAATTTTTCCGAATGATTATTTACTGCAAAAAGTAATCGATCCTAAAGAAGAAAAAATTACATTGACATTCGGGGGAGCAGAAATTACTAAAGAAGAAATTGAAGCATTAAGAGATCGTTTACCAAAATACAATCTTAATACAACGGCGCTAGAAATTAAACAAGGCTTTGCTTTTTTAAAAGGAAATAAGTCTGATGAACAATTATCACAATTGGGATCAGTATTAAAGCAAAATGAAGCCGAAAAACAAGTTCTAAAAGCGACATTAGACAGTTTATACAGAATTCAAAAAATAGGTCAACAAGTGATGGGCGAATTAAAAATTCAACATCCGGAGATAACAAATATCATCATACAACCCTTTCTTGATGAGATAGACAGTGTATCGTCTTCCAAAGGAGATTGGTTGGTGATAATAGATTCGAAAAATACGATTAAAAATTTCGACACCCCAAAAACCGAAGCTTGGTTGCGTTTGCGATTGGATGCAAGAAAGATTCGTTTAATTCTTCAGACTGGAGAATGATAAATTCTATTACTAGTATTTCACCACTTTTTCATTAAATAATATTTCATCTCCTGTATTTATTCTACAAATATAAGTTCCGGAAAGTAGCATCTCGCTATTTGAAAACGTATATACATTTATTCCTTGTTGTAAGTCCAAATATTCTTTAGCCATAATTCTCCCTTCGATACTAATCATTGAAACGAGCGCTCTCGTAGCATTTTCTGATTCAAATTTTAACACGAATGATTCCTGAAATGGATTGGGAGAAATTTCCGATATTGTACTCACTTTCGTTCCTGAAAGATCAATTGCTATAGGACGAAATGCTTCGCTGGTTCCATCAAAATCGGTTTGCCTCAATTTATAATAACTTGTACCATTCAATGGTGAAATATCGGTCCACGAATAATTTAAAGTGCTTACAGAGGTTCCCGCTCCATTTATTATTGCTACTTCATTAAACTCATGTCCGTCTGCAGAACGTTCTATCGTAAAAAAATCATTGTTCTTTTCAGAAGATGTGCTCCACTTTAATTCCACATTAGAGGCATTGACAACAGATGCCTTAAAGCTTAAAAGTTCAATTGGCAGTGGTGATGGCATCATATCAAAATATTTAAAGTAAATACTGTTCTGGCGGATTTGCACCGAACCACTGACCGCCACTGCGCCGGTACGATAATATATCGAACTCACATTATTAAAAATTTTCATGAACATGGCCTGCGTTTTAGTGGTATCAATGTTGGCAACGTTGCTATAAGAACTGGTAGCAATACAAGAATCATTTTTGAATGTTACCACCACCTGCGCTCCGGCCATGGAAGAATAGGTTTTTACGGGATGAGCTCCTACTATTTCTTTTAATGAAGCACCATCTCCGTCCACATCAATGGCAGTAGCCGCCAATTGTGTTAAGATAGTATCCGTATTGGTGCCAGCAATTTTAAAAGTTACCTTCCAGTCGATCCATGAAGTTTTATTCCCTGGAGAGTTAATGAAAGGTTGCCAAGCATCGTAGTATCCGGAAGTAAAATTATCCATGATGCTAACAGAAGCGCCATTGTAAAAGCTCATAATTTTAACATGTGCATCGATGCCCGTTGAAACATTTGAGAATTTGTAAACAGCATTTACTTGTCCAGCTAAGCCACTAATGAGTAACGGATTATTAAAACTCATGCTTGGATATTGATATGAACTTCCAGCCACTGAATCCTTAGGCATGCCCACATAGAAAAAAGTAATAGTCACTATCAGACCAATAGCTAATGAGCCGGTCAAAATAAATAGCCCTAACTTCTGTTTAAGTTGAGGTTGTAATTTAATAGTTGTTTTGATCACAATATTATAAATAAAACAATTAATGCTTAATTAAACGATACAATTTTTATTTAGTTACGTAAAATATCACCGGTAATCCTTCGATTTTTAGGCGTTTACGAGCTCGTTTATCATAAAAAAGGAATAATGCGTTAAAAACTTTGGGGCAATTGCAGGCGTCAATAGTGTGATAATGAATAAACACTACAAAATCTTTATCTGCAGTCTCCGGCAACAATTTGTTTTTAATCAAAAGCCATTTGTGTAGCAATACAAATTGCTCTGAGCACCTTGATCTATTGAAAATGGAGTCTCTCATCGAAATAATTTTATAGTTTTGATGTATCAATAATACTTTCTCCCCATGAAACAGCACTTAGCATTGATTACACTTTTAGTGGATGACTATGACAAAGCCATTCAATTCTACACTAAGAAATTACATTTTGAATTAGTGGAAGATACGGTGATGAGTCCGGAGAAAAGATGGGTAGTTATATCTCCTCCGGGAGATGAAAAAAGCACTTCTATTTTATTGGCAAAAGCAAGTAATGAGGTACAGCAAAGTCATATAGGGAATCAAAGTGGAGGCCGTGTGTTTTTATTTTTACATACCGATAATATAGAAAGAGATTTGCAAAATTTAATTACAAACAACATTGAAATTGTGAGAGAGAAAAAAGTTGAACCTTGGGGAACTGTGCTCGTCTTTAAAGATCTCTATGGTAATTTATGGGATTTGATAGAACCTGTAAAAGATCTTTCAGAAAAAGAACAACATATTTTCTAAAATTCTAAGCTTCGAATTTTGTCATATTCGTGTGATGAAATTTGCATTGTATCGAAAATATTATTTCTTTCATAGGCCAAAAACAGCGTTTCGTCGAAAAATATTTCCTTTTAGATTTAATATCAATCAATATCGATATGTTGCAGCTTCTAAATCAGTATTTTCGCAACAAAATATTTATAAAATGCAGGGCTCAAACATTTTCAGATTTTCATTGACAGTTATTTTCATTTTAACATTTAACTATTTGTCCTTTGGACAAACATCTACTATCACCGGAAAAATTGCGGGAAGCAATAATGAAGCTTTGATTGGAGCTGTTGCAGAGTTACGAAACACAAAAGATTCTACTTTACAAAAAGCTGCTGCAACGGATATCAATGGTTCATTTGAATTCGAAAGTATCAAAGCAGGAAATTATTTTATACGGGCAAATTATTTAGGATATAACAAGTTTCAGGGAAATGCCTTTTCATTTGATGGCAACTCCAAAAAGAATTTACCTGCTATTGAACTTAGTGCTACTGCTGTCAATTTAAAAAGCGCTGAGATCACCGGGATTAAACCTTTGGTAGAAGTGAAAGCAGATATGACCGTGTTCAATGTTGAGAACAGTATAAATTCGACAGGGAGCACCGCGTATGAATTATTACAAAAAGCGCCGGGTGTTGTAGTAGATAACAATGATAACATTGCATTGAAAGGAAGAGGCGGCGTGATGGTTCAAATTGATGGTCGTCCCTCAAGATTATCTGAAACGGAGTTAGCAGATTATTTAAAGAGCGTACAAAGTACAGATGTGGAAGCAATTGAATTAATTTCAAATCCATCTTCCAAGTATGATGCAGAAGGAACTGCTGGAATCATCAACATTCGTTTGAAGAAAAATAAAAATTACGGAAGCAATGGTTCCATCACTGTTGGATATGCCATTGGTGAATTACCAAAATACAATACGGCTCTTTCTCTTAATCACCGCTCTGAAAAATTCAATGTTTATACCAGTTACAGCAATAATTTTGGAGAACGATATAATGAGTTTTTCCTCTATCGTGAACAGAAGCCTTACATCTTTGATGCCACCTCATTTTCTACACGTAAATTCATCTCCCACAATTATAAAGCAGGAGTTGATTATACTTTAAATAAAAAACATAGTTTTAATTTGATCGCCAGTGGAAATTATGGAACTTCTGACTTAACACAAAAAAACAGAAACAGCATTCGTGATTTTGACACGAACATTACGGATAGTATATTGAAATCCGATCAAACATCATACGCTGTCAACAATAACATCAACCTAAATTTAAATCACCATTATAAAGATACATCGGGAAATGATTTCTCGACTGACCTTGATTTCGGGTATTTTGATAATGATCGAGATAATTTTATTCCTAACGAATACATTACTCCGACTTTAGAAACACCTTTGTCAGCCACGTATTTCAGATCCTTAATGCCAACGGTAATTAGCATTTATTCCGTCAAAACGGATTATACCAAATCATTTAAAAAGGGGAAACTTGGATTGGGGTATAAAATAGCCATTGTAGAAACTGATAATACTTTTAATTTTTACAACATTGAAAACGGACAAGAAATTTTAGACCAATCGAGAAGCAATCATTTTGTATACACTGAAAATGTAAATGCGGTGTATGCCAATTATCAATACTCCGTAAATAAATTCGAGTTGCAAGCCGGACTAAGAATAGAAAACACACAAAGCGAAGGTGACTTAAAGAGCGAAACAAGTACCGATGATAAAAACGTGAAACGCAATTACACTGATTTTTTTCCGAGTGCCGGTATTACTTTCAATGTCAACAAATCTAACGCACTTGCTTTAGTGTACTCTTCGCGAATTGATCGTCCGAATTATCAGGAGCTAAATCCTTTCGAAAACAAATTGGATGAATTGAGTTTCAGAAAAGGAAATCCCTTTTTAAATCCGCAGTATTCCAATAAAATTGAATTGTCACATACTTACAAATATGCCACTACATTAAGTGCCGGGTATAGTCGCACTACCGATTTCTTTGCGCAGATTGCGGACACTATCCCCGGAGGTAGAAGTTTTTTACAGCCCAGAAACTTAGCAACAGAAGATGTACTCAGTATTAACATCGGTAGTTCACAACAACCTACTTCTTGGTATGGAGTTTACTTTAACGGCTCAGTAATTAATCAAGCTTACAATGCAGATTTTGGCGAAGGGAGAACCATTAATACATCATTTGTATCAGTAAATATTTATGCTCAAAATACCTTCAAAATAAAACACGGAATTACTTTCGAAGCATCGGGATGGTATAATAGCGGAGGCGTTTGGAGCGGATCTTATAAAACTTCGCCCACAGCAGCTTTAGATTTAGGAATCCAGAAAAAACTATTAAATGATCAGGCGACTTTAAAATTATCTGTGACGGATGTGTTTTTTACGTCTCCTTGGGAAAGCTATAATACCTATGCAGGCATCGTAAGTAGAGCGAATGGTAATTGGGAGAGCAGACAATTCAGAGCGGCGTTTTCGTGGCGTTTTGGGAATAAGCAAATGAAAAATATGCGATTACGTTCTACCGGTAGCGAGTTGGAACAACAACGAGTTGGCGGGGAATAACATTTCATCCCAACATTTGTTGGTGGCATTATAGGAAACTACTATCTTAGACTTTCTGTTTTAACAGATTTCAAATCTGTATCCTCCCATTTAATCTCTATAAAATATGAAAAACAAAACTCTTGCGCTTCTGGCATTTCTTGCCTTGATCTCCTTCTCCTTTTGCACTTCGTCGAAAAAATCAACAACGGCGATGAGTACTACAGCAACGGCAACTTTTGCTTATGCTAATGACATTGCACCTATTATGGAAGCAAGCTGTGCTCCTTGTCATTTTCCGGAGTCGGGAAAGAAAAAACAATTAGATACCTACGAAGCTGTCGCTAAAAACTTCGAGGATATATTAGAACGTGTACAGTTGCCTGTAAATCACGAGAACTACATGCCTTTCAAAAGTAAGACGCCTGCATTTACAGAAGCACAAATACAAATGCTAAAAACATGGAAGGCTGAAAATATGCCGAAGTAATAAAGTTGAATTTACAACCCTTACAAGTAAAATATTATGCGAATCTTAAAGTTTTTAACTGTCATTTTTCTTCTTACTATTTCATCCAACAATCTGTTTGGACAAGGTGCTTGTGCTTGTTGTACAGACAATCATACGTCCTTTGATTTTTGGGTAGGCGATTGGATTGTTTTTGATACGAGTGGAAATAAAATCGGAGAGAATAGAATTGAAAAATTAGAGGGCAATTGTTTGATCAATGAACATTGGACCGGTTTAAAGGGAAGTACAGGCTGCAGTTATAATTATTATGAGCCTTCTGATTCTACTTGGAATCAATTGTGGGTAGACAACCAAGGAAGTAATCTTATTTTAAAAAGTCGTGCAGAATCAAATAAAATGATTTTGAAAAGTAAATTTCAAAAAAGCCCGAATGGGAATTTATACACCAATAGAATTACGTGGACATTGAATACGGATGGTTCGGTTACACAAAGATGGGACATTGCCGATGAAAATGATCAATTGCTATCTGTAGCATTTATCGGCATTTACAGGAAAAAATAAAATAGATGACAACCGTAAATCCTTATTTAACATTAACGGAAATTTTGAAAAAGCATTGTTGTTTTGCAAATATGTGCTTGGAGTTGTTATGCCTCAGATGGTGAATTGCGAATTAAAAGAAAACAAGTATTTTGAAAAGAAGAATGCAAAGCTAAATGTATTAACATCACATCGTAAATGAAAAGGCAAGAAATTATCAATCAGCTTCACGAAAAGCACAAAGGTTTCATCCATTACATTTCTTCATTGGATGATGAATCCTTTCTATTCTCCTTAAACAACGACAAATGGACAGCCGGTCAGCAAGCCGATCATATTTACCGATCACTCACGCCCCTCCAATTAATTTTAAAGTTCCCAAAATGGTCGATTAAAAAATTATTAGGTACTGCTAATCGTCCATCTAAAAGCTATGAAGAGTTAGTTGCGAAGTATTATGCTAAACTGAAAAATAATACGGGTGTTGCACCCAGTCGTTTCACCCCTAAAGAAATTGATTTGACATTAAAATTAATTGTATTTGCAAAGATTGAAAATACGCTTCGTAAAATTTGCAAATCCATCGAAAATTATTCTGAAGAAGAATTAGACGAATTTATTTTACCGCATCCGCTTCTAGGAAAAGTAACCATGAGGGAAATGATATATTTTACAATTCTCCATGTGGAACATCACCAAAAAATTGCAAAAAGGAATTTAGCCGATAGAAAATAATTTTTTTATTGCACGAAGTATTATGTCAGAAAAACAAACCAGAATTAATAAATACCTAAGTGAAGTGGGTTTTTGTTCAAGAAGAGCTGCTGATACATTGATTGAACAAGGGCGCGTTACAATCAATGGAAAAGTGCCGGAGATGGGAACAAAGATAAGTCCGGAGGATGAAGTCAGAGTAGATGGAAAACTTATTTCTACTCCTAAGGAAAGTCATGTTTACATTGCCTTTAATAAACCGGTGGGAATTGTTTGTACAACGGATATACAATCAGAACCGGATAACATTGTTGATTATATCGCGCATCCGCAAAGAATATTTCCTATAGGACGATTGGATAAACCCAGTGAAGGATTGATTCTTTTGACCAGCGATGGTGATATCGTCAACAAAATTTTACGCGCCAGAAATAACCATGAGAAGGAATATTTAGTGACTGTTGACAAAGCCATCGATGATACTTTTGTTAGAAAAATGTCGAATGGAATTCCTATCATCGGTACCATCACCAAAAAATGTTATGTAGAAGTGACTGGTAGATTTACATTCAAAATTATTTTAACGCAAGGGCTCAACCGACAAATACGAAGAATGTGCGAGTACCTCGGATACGAAGTAACAAAACTCAAGCGTACACGCATAATGAATATTAAGTTAGATGTATCGGTTGGTAAATGGCGTGACTTGAATCCGAAAGAATTAGAAGATATTCAATCGCTCGTATTGGATTCTTCAAAAACACATGAAGATTAATATGGAAGCGTATTAAAAACTTTCTTGCCTAATATTTAATCAACTTCCGCACTATCCGATTCCTTCCTTCTAATTGGAAATAATAAACTCCGGGCGGAAAAGAATTCACATTTATTGCTGTACTGCCAAATTCATTTAATTTATTCCTTGAGATGAATTTACCAATGGCATCTAAAATAATTAGCCATTCATATTGTTTATCCTGCTCAATAAAAACCATTCCGCTTGTTGGGTTGGGATACAATTCAACAACTTCTAAATTTTCTGTGGTGATTCCTGTACTTAGTGTAGATCCATAATAACGTTGAATAATTTCATTTGATGGCATATTTGCATTTCGAAATCTTACTGGAGCCATGCCACTTGCCAGAATAGAATCTGTATAAAAATAAAAGATGAAGGTTTGAGTCGCAGACGGTGGAATTGTTACTTGAACTGAATTGGTGGAAGGCGGATAACAAACATCGGTACACAATGCTGTGAGCCAGGTACTAGGCATTATTGCGGTACCACGTTGAATATTCACAACTACATTTTCTGTACTTGATAGATTATTTATTGTTGCGTGTATTGATAATACCGAACCGGGAACATCGTTCGCTGTACTGTCTGTTACCAATGAAAATGTTCCTCCATTCCCAAACATATTGCAAAGTCCGGAATTGGTGTTAAGCAAAGAATCAATTTCGCAAAATATATTTTCAGGTGCTTTGTTGAACCATTTTTGAAACGTAAATACTTTTCCATTGGGGCGGATAAGTGTCGCACTATTGGGTTCTGTTCCGTAATTTGACCACCACTCATTACACGGCCCATCCAATAAAATATCCGGACGGATGTAATTATTACTTAATAAAGAGTCTATCACTACTTTTCTTTCTCCATAGGTTTTCGGTTGGCGATACAAAATTCCCGCAGATACATTGCTGCTGGTGGTCCATACATTTCCGCTATACGGACTCACATCAATATCGGGATGCGCCTCCACAGTATAAATAATATAAACGGCTAGTTGTCCTTGATAAATACTATCGACCTGATTGATGTTATTAATTTTCCCTCTGAAAACCGGGCAAGTATAGCTCGAAGAAATTAATAACACCGGAATACCTTGTTGTAAAACTTGTGAAAGCTGAACAGAATCGCCGTTGAGCGTATATAATTTAAAATCGGGCACTGTATCGCCGGGCATAAATCCGGGTACGGCACCGGCGCCTTGTGCAGTGATGATCGGGCAAATGCTATCTGCATCGTTGGGCGCAACATTCAATCCGATAGAGGGAAGCAATTGTGCAAAGCAGTACATTGACGACAATAAAAAATACAGGAAGAAAGAAATAATTTTTTTCATGATCAGTTTTATTCTATCTTAGTGAGAGTAGCCGTACCATTCTAAGTTTAATGCAAAGTAAATATAAGAAAATATTTATAATTAATAAATACGAAAACATGATTCTAAAAGGACCTGTGCAATTTTTCTCACTTCTCTTGCTTGCACAATTCATTTCTTCGGGTGTTACTGCTCAAATCAAATCCGGAAGCTATTCCGGCGATCTACAAATTGCATTTAATCCTACAAACAATAAAGTGAGTGGTTCTTTTGAGAGTTTTACTGGATACGATGAAGAGTTAAAAGCGCCACGCTTTTCATGCATCTTTTTTTTCGAAGGCTATTATGCTGATCGTAGTTTCGCTATTAAAAGTTATTATCCATTGGAGCCCGGCGGAGATACCATTGATTGAATCATCTACACAAAAAACGCAGAGCAATTTGATATGAAATTTCAGGAAGAACCTGGCGGTTGTTGGAATGTAGCACACTTTGCAGATACGCTTGAAAAATTTGATTTGAGTGAAAAATCCAATTGGGTAGCGATAAGGTATGTGTTGACGAATGGTGCATCTTGCTTTAACGAGGCCGATGGGAAGGGTAAGATAATTCGAGAGTTAAAACTTGCTACCATCGTTTATGTAGATGAAATCAAGGATAATTGGTGTCATATTCACTTTTTTGAGAAGAAGCCTTTTTCGGTTTGGGTTCAAAACAAGGACTTAAATGGCTTATAACTAGCTAATATTTCCTTTTTTTCTACCCAGATGCGTTTAATTCCTAAAAATAATTTCAACGGGTTGATATAAACACATAAATTACTTGTTATCAATAGTTTATTTGAATATAATGAAGCCATAACTTACAGTTTTAGGCGGATTCTTCTTTAAAAGGAGCTATTAAATCGCTACATAACAATAGAAAAAAAAGAAAAATTGCAAACAATTGGTTTTATTCATTACCTTCGCGACAAATATTTAAACAAAATTAATTATCATGAGTAAAGGAACAGTAAAATTCTTCAATGACGCCAAAGGTTTTGGTTTCATCTGTGAAGATGGTTCGAACAAAGAACACTTTGTACACATTTCTGGTTTGATTGACGAAATCAGAGAAGGGGATGCAGTAGAATTTGATTTGAAAGAAGGAAAAAAAGGCTTGAATGCAGTAAATGTAAAAGTAGTTTAATATTTACAACTTAAATTCTTTAAAAAGCCTGTCATCACTGATAGGCTTTTTTATTATAAAAACATAAAAAAACAAGATTTCTAAAAACACACATGGGTAGATCACAAGAATCCTTTCATAAGAAGGAAGTAAAGAACAAAAAGGACAAAAAGCGAAAAGAGAAGGAGCAAAAAAAACAAGCGAAGAAAGACAATCCAAAGTCAAATAGTTTTGATGACATGATGGCTTACGTTGACGAAAACGGAATGATTTCTTCTACGCCTCCAGATCCCACGAAAAAAACGGTTGTTTCTGCTGAAGAAATTGAACTGGGTGTCCCGAAACGTGATGATACTTTATCTGATGATCCAATTCGCAAAGGTGTGGTTACTTTCTTTAATGACGCAAAAGGATTTGGTTTTATTAGAGATACTGAAACACAAGAGAGCGTGTTTGTACACGTCAATAATTTATTAGAAGCGATTAAGGAAAATAATATTGTGAATTTTGAAGTGATGATGGGTCCTAAAGGAAAAGCAGCAACACAAGTAAAATTAGTTCGCTAAAATTTTTAATCTTCTACGAAATACTTTTCTTTAATTATCGGAATCTAATTTCGCTTTTTTTATTTAAATGTCTTTCCTTCCTATTTTTGTTTTTAAGAATAAATTATTCGACGATAAATCTGTTAATTTAGTTTTATAATTGTAAAATAATTCGCACATTATGAATCAACCTTTAGTACATCCCAAGTCAAGTGTAAATGATCCGGAATTGCAAAAACTAATTGCATTCTATAATGAAACATTGGGTTTTTGTCCGAACAGTGTAATGACCATGCATCATCGTCCTATTATCGCTACCTCTTTTATTGAGATGAATAAAGCGGTGATGGAAAATAAGGGAAGAGTAACAAGTGTTCTTAAAAGATTGATAGGTTACATCAGTAGTTTCACTGCAGGATGTAATTATTGCCAGGCACATACCATTCGCGCGGCCGAGCGCTATGGAGCATCGGAAGAACAACTAGAAAATATTTGGGAGTACAAAACACATCCTTCATTTAATGATGCTGAAAGAGCTGCTTTGGATTTTGCTTTGGCGGCATCTGTCATTCCAAACGGAGTGAACGATGCGATTGCCGAAAACTTAAGAGCGCATTGGGATGAAGGTGAAATTGTAGAAATTCTTGGTGTCGTTGCTTTATTTGGTTTTCTAAATCGATGGAATGATTCGATGGGAACGCAAATGGAAAGCGGTGCAGTGGAATCGGGAGAAAAATTTTTAGAGAAGAAAGGTTGGTCCGTCGGCAAACATGCTTATTAATTTTTCTTCCAAGCACACAATAATTTTCAATTTATTTATCTTCACACATTACAGCATTAAATTTAACAATACTTTTAAAAAACAAACAATGAATAAAAATAAAGAAGTACGCATTGCAGTACTCATCGATGCCGATAATATACCATCTACCAACATCAAGGAGATGATGGAAGAAATTGCTAAATACGGAACACCGACTTTTAAGCGTATTTACGGCGACTGGACTCAACCCAATTTAGGAGGGTGGAAAAGAGTACTGCTTGAAAACGCCATCACGCCTATCCAACAGTATGGCTATACAAAAGGAAAAAATTCTACTGACTCCAACATGATCATCGATGCGATGGACATTCTCTATTCAGAAAAGGTAGATGGCTTTTGTATCGTTTCCAGCGACAGTGATTTTACACGTTTAGCAACACGCTTAAGAGAAGCGGGAATGTTAGTGATAGGATTAGGCGAAAAGAAAACACCCAATCCATTTATTGTAGCTTGCGATAAATTTATTTATCTCGAGATTTTAAAGATGCCGGAAGATGTTGTAGAAGAAAAAGAAAGCGGAAACAAACAACAGAAAAAAGCAAAGATTCAAAAACAAGAAACCTTACAAAAACTCGGCAACGATAGCATTCAATTAATTTCAACCAGTATTACTAGCTTGGGCGATGACAGTGGCTGGGCCTTTTTAGGAGATGTGGGGAATTTAATTTTAAAGAAACAACCTTCCTTTGATCCGCGAAATTTTGGATTTGTAAAATTAGCACCACTTATAAAAAGCATTGGCAAATTCGAAATCGACGAACGCGAAACCGACAACAAGTCGATCAAACATGTTTATGTGAGATTGAAGGAGAAGATAAAGTATTGAAGAGCTGCAAGCTGCAAGACGCAAGTTACCACTAAGGTCTATGGGGATTTCGTTTTTGGAGAGGGGTGTATAAAAAACAATCTCAAAAATAATTATATTGACTTTGTATTGAAAATTGACTCTGTTCGTATTATTCTAAATTTTAATGTCTAAAATTTATATTTGAGTATTACTATTTATTGAGTTTTTTCAGGGCAAAGCATAGCAATTTCAGTCCGTTTATAGCAGATTTTTTTAAGCTTTAATTTCTTGGTTTGGGTTCCAGATGGGTGGCCACGCAGCCACACTTCTATAGTTTGTCTAATCAGGTCAAAGTGTACCACCCATTCCAGCCATAGTGTACCACCCATTCCGGTCAAAGTGTACCAGTGTAGATTAGTTTTATGAAAAGGTAGAACGATTCAGTATGCACAATTTATAGAACAGAATAAAATTAATATCGATTCCAATAAAGAATCCTGGGTCAGGATTAAAAGTTGGGGAGACGGCATGAAATGCTAACTTTACAATAAAAAAGATATCGAACCTATAAGCCTCCAATTACTGCAACAATTTTTCCCATCAGAGTTGATGGATTACTTCA
>Ga0209284_10000805_pt1 | contig 50675 bp, 57 predicted proteins | sample FRY03_FD_187211 | JGI IMG/M metagenome (GOLD analysis project Ga0209284, IMG submission 187211) | Freshwater microbial communities from Lake Fryxell liftoff mats and glacier meltwater in Antarctica - FRY-03 (SPAdes) (version 2) | ecosystem: Environmental > Aquatic > Freshwater > Ice > Glacier...
GTACTGATACGAATTGCTTATTACTCTATCGAGGCGAAATGGTCGGAAATTTATTTTCCAAAACAATCCTGGCGGGTTGCCCGAGCGGCCAATGGGAGGGGACTGTAAATCCCCCGGCTATGCCTTCGAAGGTTCAAATCCTTCACCCGCCACCAAGCTCGGTTTTGAGGGTAATTCCCGCAAATTAGCTCCATAGTTACGGCATGACCGAGAAGCAGAAGTATCGAGTTTTGCAAGAATTCGATGGATTTGAAACCCGAGAATATCCGCCAGTAGTTGTGGCAGATGTTGCGATTGCCTCTGATCGATCTTCGGCCGATAATCAGGGATTTTGCCCACAATATTGCTCTTGCTCAGCGGAGCCTAATTCATTGCCAACGCACCCATTGCAATTAGTGCGAACGACAACGATCTTGGGCTGAGTGTTCGCATTGTTCCTGGGGACTCGAGTAAGTCAGGGTTAGAAAGTAACGATCGTTTATGGTTTGTTGTGGCCCCTGGAGAATCTAAAACACGTAAATTTATTGTCCAGAGCACATCAGGTATTGACCAAGAAATAAACCTTTCGATTGGAGCTGTAGATCGAATTAATGGGAAGTCAGTTTTAGTAAACTGCAAGGAAAGTGAAACAAAAGATTGGGTAACATTTAGTAACAATAATTTTGTACTTGCACCTCGCAGCTCTCAAGAGGTCGAGTTAACATTCAACATTCCAGCCTCTCAAGAAATAAATAGCTTTTCTGCACTGTTGCTTGTACGGGCTAGTTCTGCAAATAAGCAAAAGACAGATGCCTTGTACAGCGTTCCGGGTGCGGCTCAAATTGCGGCTCCAATTTTTCTAGGGGTAGGAACTAAGGATGAATTTGTCACAAAATTTGAAATTTCAGATGTATCTGGAGTCAATACGTCCGAAGGCAAAGCAGTAAGAGTCGAGATTAAAAATATTGGGATTTGTTTGTTAGACTTTTAATAGGATTCACATCCCTGATACTTCTGTTATGGGTGTATCGAAGTTTTAGGCCGAATGTTCAATCAAGCGATGCGATAAAAAGTTCAAGACGAAAGTACAAGAAAGACCCATTTGAATTATCTGATGAAACTAGGGCCTTGATTGCAAGCCTTGAAGCAAAGGCAGCTGCCGCAGAAGCAGTGAATAATGTGGCTAAAAGAGCAGCACGCAAAACCGCTGCCAAGAAAACCGCTGCCAAGAAAACCGCTGCCAAGAAAGTTACAGCTAAGAAAACTACTAAAAAGGTCTCACCCAAGAAGTTGGTCAAGGAGAGGCCGCGCGATAAAAAAGTTGCTTAACCGAAAACGACAAAAAAAAGTTAAAAAATAAGGGTTGTTGCAACATGTTTGCAGGACAGACTCCATTTGATTACTAAATTTTGACAATCTCCAACCTAAAAGTAATCTTGGCCATGGTCACGAGTTCCAGCATCAAGCCCCGGCTAACTGGACGGCAACCCTCCACCGCGGCGGGGTGCTCCGGGTGAAGACCAGGCTGACAGCACTTATGTCGGCAAGCGTGGGTCTAGCTAACTGCACATCACAAGTTACTTTGGTTAGTGACGATCCCCTGACACTTTAGGAGATTACTTTGAAAAAACGTTTAGGAATTTTTGCAGCCGTTGTTATTGCAACTGGTCTAACACTTACAGGTTGTTCATCGAGTAACTCAACAGAGAGCGCCTCGGCATCATGTGCCAAGGAAGATCTTGCAACAATTGAAAGCGGTCTTCTCACAATTGCAACAGGTGAGCCTGCCTACTACCCATGGATTATCGATGATGCTCCAGAAACTGGAGAAGGTTTTGAGGGTGCAGTCGCTTACGCAGTTGCAACTCAACTTGGATACTCAAACGATGAGGTCAAGTGGGTTCGTACAACTTTCGATAGCGCGGTAACACCAGGTGAGAAGAACTTTGACTTTAACCTTCAGCAATTCTCGATCACAGCAGATCGTGCGAATGCTGTTGATTTCTCAACTCCTTACTACACCGCGCCTCAGGCAATCGTCTCATTTAAGGGAAGCAAGATTGATGGAAAGTCATCAATTGCAGATCTTAAGGATGCAAAGCTCGGAGCAGCTGTTGGTACAACTTCACTTGATGCAATTGAAGCCCAGATCGGCATTTCACCAAGTGTCTTTAATGACAATGCAGCTGGCGTATCTGCGCTAAAGAATAAGCAGATTGATGGTCTTGTTGTAGATCTTCCAACTGCTTTCTACCTTTCAGGTGTAGAAGTTGAAAACGGCATCATTGTTGGACAGCTTCCATCAACTGGTTCTGGAGATCAGTTCGGTCTCCTTATGACCAAGGCAAGCCCGATCACATCATGTGTATCTGGCGCTGTCGATGCGATCATCGCTGATGGAACACTTGCAACAATTACTGACACATGGCTTGCAGTAGGTGCTGGTGCTCCAGTACTCAAGCCATAATCGTTAGCAATTTAAAGTAGTGAATTCATACGCGCACGGTGGCCATGGTGAGTAATTTGAGCCCATGGTCACCGAGCGCGCGTGAAATAGAACGTCAATCTTTTAGAAGAGCTAGCCATAACCGCAAGCGACTTATCGCGGTTTTTTCCACGATATTCGTGCTGGGATCTTTGGCTACCGTCCTGATTACATCTCCAGGTTGGAAGTCAGTAAAAGAGACATTTTTCGATATTGAATATGGAAAAGAAGTATTTCCTACCGTTATTCGCGGACTCGTTGTAAATATTCAACTCACCGTCATCGGCGGAATCGCCATCACAATTATTGCACTAGCGCTTGCTTTACTGCGCACTACTAAGTCACCGGCGCTTACACCCTTTAGATTTATTGCAACTGCCTACGTTGATATTTTCCGAGGCGCACCCCTGATTTTGATTATCTTGTTAGTTGGGTTTGGTGTGCCAGCGCTACGAATTCAAGGGCTGACTAGCAATGTAATTGTGCTTGGAACAGTTGCAGTCGTGCTTACTTATTCAGCATATGTTGCCGAAGTTATCCGAAGTGGAATTCTTTCAGTGCACGCGAGTCAGCGTGCGGCTGCTAGATCACTGGGTCTGACCTCAAATCAAGCGATGCGATATGTGATCTTGCCGCAGGCAATTCGGCGCGTGATTCCACCGCTACTCAATGACTTTGTCTCGCTACTTAAAGACACTGGTTTGGTCTCAATTCTTGGAGTCACCGATGCGGTGCGAGCAGCGCAGATCAATGCCAGCCGCACCTTTAATTACACGCCCTATGTTGTGGCAGCAATACTATTTTTACTGATCACAATCCCTCTGACTCGATATATCGATCGTCATATCCGACTTCGATCTGAGCAGCAGAATTCAGAAGGTGTTGCATGAGTACTCCAGTGCTCGAACTAATTGATCTCCGCAAATCTTTCGGTGATCTTGTTGTTTTACATGATGTAAATCTAGAAGTACCAGAGCACACAGCTACTGTGCTGATTGGTGCATCGGGGTCAGGCAAATCAACTTTGTTGCGCTGTGTAAATCTGCTGGAGCCAATTGATGACGGTTTGATTTTGTTGGATGGCCAGGAGATTAGTGACCCAGCAATCGATGTTGATTTAATCCGCAGAAAACTTGGCATAGTCTTTCAATCTTTTAACCTCTTTCCGCATATGACAATTCGTCAGAACATCACGCTGGCACCGATAAAAGTACAGGGAAAGAGCCGGGATGAGGCTGATGAGATAGCCGAAGAGTTACTTAAGCGCTTTGATTTACTGGAGAAAGCCGATGAATATCCAGATCGCCTCAGCGGGGGACAACAGCAGCGGGCAGCAATTATTCGCTCAATTGCAGTCAATCCACGGCTACTTCTACTAGATGAAGTCACCTCTGCGCTAGATCCCGTATTGGTCAATGAAGTCTTAAGTATTGTGCGAGATCTCAAAGCAGATGGAATGACGATGGTGTTGGCTACACATGAAATGGGCTTTGCAACACAGGTTGCAGATCAAGTGTGTTTCTTAGAGTCAGGGGTAATTCTCGAGCGCGGTAGCGCCGAGCAGGTATTGCGCCAGCCCGAACATCCAAAAACCCGCGAATTCTTAAAACGAGTTCACGAAGCTGGTCGACTTTAGTTAAGATTGGTCACATGAGCCAAGATAAGAAGAGCGCCAACGAAGACGAATTGAAAGCTCGCCTTGATCCACTTTCCTATGACGTATTGCGCAACGGTGCGACTGAGCGGCCATTTACTGGGGAATATACCGACTCAGATGTTGTTGGTAGTTATCGTTGTAAGGCATGTAGCGCTGAACTCTTTAAAAGTGAGACTAAATTTCATTCCGGATGTGGCTGGCCATCTTTCTACGCACCAAGTGCAAACGATGCCGTGACGTTGATTGAAGATCGATCGCTTGCACCGCGAGTGCGAACCGAAGTTCGTTGTGCAAATTGTGATTCACATTTAGGCCATGTCTTTGAAGGTGAAGGCTATGACGTGCCAACTGATCAACGTTGGTGCATCAACTCAGTTTCACTTATTCTGGAGCCGAAATAACCGACGCTAGCCGTTGATATTCAACTTTCAGACAGAGATCCATTACAACATCTAGTCCGCTAGCAATTGCGCGTGCTGCCGATGCGCCATCGGCGAGACCGAGTTGTAACCAGATTGATTTAGCCCCAATTGCAATCGCATCATTAACTACCCCAGGGATATCTTCAACTTTTCGAAATACATCGACCATATCGATCGATACTGGAATATCAGCAAGAGACGGATAGCAGGGTTCCCCAAATACGCTAGTGAGAGCTGGATTAACAAAGTAAAGATCAAGGTGTGAATTACTTAGTAACCAGGTAGCAACACCATTGCTGGGGCGTTCGGTCTTATCGGAGATTCCAACGATAGCCACGCGATGCGTGTGCGAAAGCAACCCTGCCAATTCACTATCGCTAGTGATAACTTTGCTCATACCTACAATCGTAGTACTGAACGCACTTTCGCGAAATATGACTGGAGCAGGCGCCGTGATGAAAGCAATGCAGATTACTGAATTTGGTGGCCCAGAACAGATGAAGTTTCTTGACCTCGATATTCCAGTTGCCGGCCCGGATGAAGTTTTATTAGAAGTTTCATCGATTGGAATAAATTACGCAGATACACATCAAGTTGAAAATAGTTATCTTGCCCCGCAGAGCCTGCCGTTAATTCCAGGCATTGAAGTTGTCGGTCGTGCTGGCGATGGAAAGCGATACTTAGCACTTGTCTCTTCCGGTGGATATGCACAATATGCAACTGCACTCAAGGCGATGACCATTGAAATTCCTGATGGCGTCAGTGATGATCAAGCGCTCTGCATGTTGGTACAAGGTGCAACCGCCTGGCATATTTTGAAAACTATGGCGAACGTTAAAAGTGGCGAGAGCGTTGTTGTTCATGCTGCTGCCGGGGGAGTTGGCGTAATTGCGATTCAATTGGCGAAAATGTGGGGATGTAAAGTAATTGCATCGGCTTCAACCCAAGTTAAGCGAGATCTTGCAATTTCACTTGGTGCCGATGCCACCGTGGATGCCACTGATCCGGAAATTAAAAAAGCGATTATTGCCGCCAATGGTGGCAAGCGAGTAGATGTAGTTCTGGAAATGGTGGGTGGCCCCACATTTGATCAGAGCCTTGAGGCGCTGACCAACTTCGGTCGATTAATTACATATGGAATGGCATCACGCGTTGCGCCACAACCAATTTCATCAGGTGCGTTAATGGCTGGCACAAAGAGCGTCAGTGGATTTTGGTTGGCGCATTGTTTTGCAAAGCCAGCCCTCTTTCACGATGTAATTAACGAACTCTTTGCGATGATTGCCGCCGGAACTCTTCGCCCCGTTATTGGTGGGCGATACCCACTAAGCCAAGCGGCCACCGCCCATACCGATATCAGATCTCGCGCCTCAACTGGCAAAATCACGCTCGATCCAAGCCTTTAATTCACCCTCTGGGATTTTTTACTTTCGGCGCAGTCGCGTACACTCTCACCTCTATCAACTGCCCCCCTAGCTCAGTCGGTAGAGCGTTTCCATGGTAAGGAAAAGGTCACCGGTTCAATTCCGGTGGGGGGCTCGCACAGCACAGGCACCACAGAACTTAATATCAAATTAATATCAAAGATTTGGCGGGGTAGCTCAGCTTGGTAGAGCAAGCGGCTCATAATCGCTGTGTCGTGGGTTCAAATCCCGCCTCCGCTACCAGATCGTTAAGCACGAATTTCACCCAAACGGGGTGCTGTGGGTAACCTAGGCTCCTCATACAAGAACTGATGTAGAAGGAGTAAGACCATGGCGAGTAAGAGCTCGGACGTACGTCCAAAGATCACCATGGCATGCGTGGATTGCAAAGAGCGCAACTACATCACAAAGAAGAACCGCCGCAACGATCCAGACCGTATGGAACTTAAGAAGTTCTGTCCACGTTGCAAGTCTTCAACTCTTCACCGCGAAACCCGCTAATGCTCAACCCCGATTCGGTCGGGCGCACCTTCGCCGGTGCAGGTTCAATTGCGGTTACCCAATCTGAGATCGACGCCTTTGCATCCGTCATTGGCGAAAGCGATACATCGGTAGCGCCACCAACTTTTTCAATTCGAGCCACACTCGATCAATCGGAAGCCATTCTCTCGGACCCACAAGTTGGTCTCGATTGGAGCCGGGTAGTTCACGGTGATCAGAAGTTTGAAATATTTACACCCATTAAAGCCGGCGATGTATTTACCTGCTCATCCACAATTGAGACATATCGCGTCGCTGCTGGAAATGAAATTGTGACGGTGCGATCTGATCTGAAAGCTGGCGGTGTAGTCGCGCTTTCGTCGTGGTCAACGTTGGTGGTGCGCGCATGATTAATGTCGGTACCGTAATTCCAGAGCGCAGCTTTACGATCAATCGCGCGCTACTTAAGTCATACGCTGATGCCAGCGGTGATCAAAACCCGATTCACCAAGATGAAGCTTTCGCACTTTCTGTTGGACTACCCAATGTAATTGCGCACGGAATGTTAACGATGGCACTTGTCGGAAAGTTTGTCACTGATTGGGCTGGGGGAGCGCAGAAGGTACAGACTTTCGGCGCTCGCTTTATCAAGCCAGTAATTGTGCCGGCAGATACCGATGTTGATCTGACCGTGACTGGCACTGTCACTGCAATTGAAGATGGCCGCATCAGTATTGAGTTGAGTGCAACATCTGCTGGAATCAAAGTACTAGGAATGGCGAAAGCGACGGTCTCGAAATGAGCGCACCAGATAATGTGATTGCACTTGCCGAACAACGCAAAGCTGCTCGTACCGAAAAGAATTGGGCCTTATCTGATCAATTACGCGATCAGATTGCTGCCAGTGGATACGAAGTCGTTGATGTGGCAGATGGCTTTGAACTGCGCGAAAAAGAACGTTTCCCGATCTACACATCTACTCGTGATATCAAGCCAGCGTTATTTGCTAAGGCGCCGATCGCACTTGTCATGATTATCGATGGTTTTCACGAAGATGCCGCCACCACAGTTGCAACCATCAAAGCCCACAGCGATGTCGCAATTTTACTCTTTGTCATCGGTGATCCAGGTGCACTTGTTGATCAATTGGATGCTCGCACTAAAATTATTTCAATGAGTGAAAATCAAGGCTGGGGCGAGAATGCCAATGCAATTCTAAAAGCTGTTGCCACCAAATTTGTAATCATCATGGATCCATCTACCCGTTTTACCGGCGATGCCATCACACCCGTGCTGGCAGCACTGAACACTGGTTCATATGCAGCGGTCGGTTGGCGTGGTGGGTTGGTCAATCTCGATGATCAATGGCGCAGTGTTGATGACAAGGGCGCAGGCGATGTTGATGTGCTCTTTAGTTATTTCATGGCACTCGATCGCCAAGGTTCAATTGATGCTGGTGGCTTTAGTAATCGCGCTATCTACTATCGCAATGCCGATATGGAATTTTCACTCCGTCTTCGCCAAGCCGGCGGATCGCTCTTGCAGATAGAGCTACCGCTGGAGCAAGATCGTCATCACGGATATCATGATGTAGACCCTGAATACCGTGAAGTGCAATCAAAGAAAAATTACGATCGCTTGCTCGATCGCTTCCGCGGTAAAGAAGCAATTCTCTCCCCGCGCAGGTAGCCTTTACTCATGACGCAACTTTCCGATCACACCTCGTTGCGCGTTGGTGGGCCCGCTACACAATTTATTGAAGTCCACACCGAAGATCAGATTATTGCAGCTCTTGAGGCGGCCGGGGATACACCGGTATTAATTCTGGGCGGCGGAACGAATGTGCTGATTGCAGATGCTGGCTTTGCTGGCACCGTTATTCATATCTCTAATAGTTCGTTGGTCTCAGATGTCGATGCTTGCAGCGGTGCCACGCTAACAATTGGCGCCGGTGAAAATTGGGATGACTTTGTTGCGCTGACACTTGATCGTGGCTTTGCTGGACTCGAAACGCTAAGTGGAATTCCAGGCACAGTCGGTGCATCGCCAATTCAAAATATTGGTGCCTATGGCCACGAGGTCGCTGAATTTATTACTCGGGTGCGTACCTATGATCGCCAACTTAAAGAGATTAAAACTTTTACCCATAGTGAATGCGAATTTGAATATCGCTCGTCCTATTTTAAGAAAAACCCCGGTCGCTATATTGTGCTGGAAGTTCAATTCCAATTACGTATCGGTCAAGAGAGTTCACCGATTACATATAGCGAATTAGCCACAGCGCTTGCAATCGAAGTTGGCCAGAAAGCAGAGTTGGCCTTAGTTCGTGCGATGGTCTTGCAATTGCGCGGTGCCAAGGGAATGTTGCTCAATGCTAAAGATCCTGATTCGTGGTCTGCCGGATCGTTCTTTACCAATCCGATCATCACCGCTGATCAAGCAAAAAAATTGCCAGCCGATGCACCGCAGTGGCCACAACCAGATGGTCGGATTAAGACAAGTGCGGCTTGGTTAATTGAACACTCAGGAATTACTAAAGGACAAGCACTTGGTGGTGCAAAAATTTCTACTAAGCATGTATTAGCGATTACGAATTCAGGACAAGCAACGGCTGCCGATATCGTTGAGTTAGCAAAGAGTGCCCAGCAAGCAGTGCGTGAAGCTTTTGGAATTGCACTAGAAGCCGAAGTAAATCTAGTAGGAGTTAACCTTCAGTAAGTAGCTTTTTAATACGGCCAATGCCTTCGATGATGTCATCATCACTTGTGGCATATGAGAAGCGAAGATATCCAGATGGACCAAATGCCTCACCCGGTACCGCTGCTACTTCTACCTCTTCCAAAATCAAAGTTGCGAGTTCGGCAGATGTGGTCGGAGTTTTCCCACGAATAACCTTGCCCAGTACACCTTTTACAGAGGGGTAGACATAGAAAGCACCCTGTGGCATTGGGCACTCAAATCCTGGAATCTCATTAAGGAGCCCAACGATGAGTTTGCGACGACGATCAAATGCAACGCCCATCTCGTGGACTGCGGTGAGATCACCAGCAAGGGCTGCAATTGCTGCGCGCTGGGAAACGTTAGAAACATTTGATGTTAAATGTGATTGCAGATTTGTAGCGGCCTTAATTACATCCTTGGGACCAATCATCCAGCCCACACGCCAACCGGTCATCGCATATGTCTTTGCGACGCCGTTAATAATGATGCAGGTATCCGCTAGGCCTGGCACTAAAACAGGAAGTGATGGCGCAGTCGCACCGTCGTAGACCAAGTGCTCATAAATCTCATCGGCAATTACCCAGATGCCATGCGACAACGCCCACTCACCGATCGCCTTTGCTTGTGCTGGCGTATAAACCGAACCAGTGGGATTAGATGGTGAACAAAAAAGTAGCGCCTTAGTTTTTGGAGTTCGTGCTGCTTCGAGTTGTTCGACAGTGACAAGATAGTTTTGAGTTTCATCAGCGAATACTTCAACACTGATACCGCCAGCTAATTTCACACACTCGGGATATGTTGTCCAATACGGTGATGGCAAGAGCACTTCATCACCTGGATCAACAATGGCTGCAAACGCTTGATAGACCGCTTGCTTGCCACCGTTAGTAACAAGTACTTGATCAGCAGTAATTTCATAATGTGAATCGCGCTTTGTCTTTGCAACAATTGCATCTTTTAAATCTGGCAGACCAGCAGCTGGTGTGTAACGATGATTTGCCACAACTTTTGTAGCAGCCGCTGCTGCTTCAACGACGTATGCCGGTGTTGGGAAATCAGGCTCTCCTGCGCCGAAGCCAATAACAGGACGACCTGCAGTTTTGAGGGCTTTGGCCTTGGCATCGACTGCCAATGTGGCTGATTCAGTGATGGATGCGATGCGTGCGGAGATTCGGCTCATGGGCGTAATTCTGCCGTATCCAGCGGGTATGGCTCGTCCAGATCTCTGTCGCTCCAGTGTGGGCTGGCCAAATCCGAGTTTTACCTAAGGCCCCCTCTGGGCTTACACTTCGACGCTCACGACAAAGAAGGTCTGCCTTGGCATGCCTACTCGTCGCGAAGGGCAGTAGCTCAATTGGCTAGAGTTGCCGTCTCCAAAGCGGCCGGTTGGGGGTTCGAGTCCCTCCTGCCCTGCAAGATGTTCTACCGAAGTATGAAGAAGTTCTATGAAACGAAACGAAGCGAAGCGAAGCGAAAGGAATGACGATGTCAGAGTCAGTTGAATCAACCGAGCAGAAGCTTGGTCTCTTTGCACGCGTTGGACTTTTCTATCGCCAAGTAGTTTCAGAACTCAAGAAGGTTGTTTGGCCTACGCGCAAACAACTCACCACATATACATTAGTTGTACTCGTATTCGTTCTATTCGTCATCGCCGTTGTCTCGGTTATCGACTTGGTTCTTACCAAGATCGTTTTCTGGGTCTTCGGGTAGCGGTACTTAGGTAAAGGTTGGAAGAGATCACAATGAGCGACGATGTAAAGCCGGACGCATTCGAAGCAGCACTTGCTGCCAACGCGGATGAGCTTGCCCAGCCGGTAGAGGTTGAGAGCGCTGTATCAGATGTTGCTGACTCACGCCTTGACTCCGATGTAGCTGTGGATGATCTCGCGCTCGCAAGCGATGAAGATGGCGACATCGAATCAGATGAGAACGATCCCAATGCAGAATTTCGCCGCACACTACGTGCTGCCATCGGTGACTGGTATGTCATCCACTCATACGCAGGGTATGAGAAGAAGGTAAAGGGAAACCTTGCCAACCGAATTCAGTCACTGAACATGGAAGATTACATTTTCCAGATCGAAGTTCCTGAAGAAGAAGTTATGGAAATTAAGAACGGCCAGCGCAAGATGGTTAAGCGCAACATCTATCCAGGTTACGTTCTCGTGCGCATGGATCTCACCGATGAATCATGGACCGCAGTTCGCAACACTCCTGGTGTTACTGGATTCGTTGGAAACGCACACCACCCAAGCCCATTGAGCATGGCTGAAGTTGAGAAAATTCTTGCACCACGCCCAGTCAAGAAATCAGATAAGCCAGATATCAGAGTTATTGATTTCGAAGTTGGCGAATCAGTCACCGTTATGGATGGCCCATTTGCAACGCTGCCAGCATCGATCTCAGAGATCATGCCAGAGCAAGCAAAACTTAAGGTTCTCGTTTCTATCTTCGGACGTGAAACACCTGTAGAACTTTCATTCCACCAAGTTCAGAAGATTTAATTACAAGAGATCAAGGAAAAGAGAGAAAAATGGCACCAAAGAAGAAGGTAACTGGATTCATCAAGTTGCAGATCCAAGCAGGAGCAGCAACACCAGCTCCTCCAGTCGGTCCTGCCCTTGGTCAGCATGGTGTGAACATCATGGAATTCGTCAAGGCATATAACGCTGCGACTGAAAGCCAAAAGGGTCAGATCATTCCGGTAGAGATCACTGTCTACGAGGATCGCTCATTTGATTTCATCACCAAGACACCTCCAGCATCACGCCTTATCTTGAAGGCCGCTGGCGTCGAAAAGGGATCAGCGATTCCTCACAAGACGAAGGTTGCAAATATCACCATGGCGCAGGTCAAGGAGATCGCCACAACAAAGATGTCAGATCTCAATGCAAATGACATCGAAGCAGCTGCGAAGATCATTGCGGGCACCGCTCGTTCAATGGGAATTACAGTCTCTGCTTAATTAAATAAATTTCTAGACACCAAATCGGTATTTAGATGTGGGAGAACCTCGCTGGTTCGCTAACCACAACCACTAGCTCGACTCGAATGAGTTGAGAAATGAGGAAGAAATGAAGCGCTCAAAGAAATATACCGAAGCTGCAGCAAAGGTAAAGCAAGATCACCTTTACACACCGCTCGAGGCAGTAACACTTGCCAAAGAAACATCAACAACTAAGTACGACGCATCAATTGATGTTGCACTCGTACTCGGTGTTGATCCAAAGAAAGCTGATCAAGCAATCCGCTCGACAGTTATTTTGCCTCACGGAACCGGTAAGACTGCCCGCGTTCTCGTATTCGCAAACGGTGAGCGCGCTGAAGAAGCTCGCGCAGCCGGTGCCGACATTGTTGGTGGCGATGAATTGATCGACGAAGTTTCAAAGGGCCGTTTGGACTTTGACGCAGTTGTCGCAACACCAGATTTGATGGCCAAGGTTGGTCGCCTCGGAAAGGTTCTGGGAACCCGCGGCTTGATGCCAAACCCAAAGACCGGAACCGTAACAACTGATGTTACAAAGGCAGTTAAAGATATCAAGGGTGGAAAGATTGAATTCCGCATTGATAAGAACTCAAACTTGCATTACATCATCGGCAAGGTTTCATTCACAGCCACCCAGCTTGCTGAGAACTACGCAGCAGCGATGGAAGAAGTTCTTCGTGCAAAGCCAAACTCATCAAAGGGTCGCTACGTGCAGAAGGCTGTTATCTCAACATCAATGGGCCCAGGCATTGCCATCGATCCAAACCTAGTTCGCGAACCTTCAGCTAACTAAAGTTTTAAAGTAATCCAATTCTGGATTGCAAAGAAAAACCCCGCAGATAATTCTGCGGGGTTTTTCATTTACCTAGAAGAACTCAGCATCAACTGCTGTAAATATCTTTTCTTGCTCCAATATCAATAATCAGGATCACGAGTTTACGAGAATTGAAAGAGTAAAGAATTCGAAAATTCCCAATACGAACACGATAGCCATCGCGGTTTGTTAATTTTAGTGATTTTGGAGGAAGTGGATTCTCCGACAATAGTTCGATGACTCCCGCTATCTTCAGTTGATCAGAAGCAGAGAGTGACCTTAAAGACTTTCGGGCAGCTGGCTTGAATTCAACGGTGTAACGACTCAAGTAAGTCCGAGCTCTTTTTTGATACCCTCCCAAGGAATGTTCTTGCTCTTCACTTTAACCGCCTCATCAAAGGCAGCAATATCGTCTAGCTCCTCCATGGCTTGGAGCATCTTTTCATAGAGGGATTGATCGATCAGAACGGCAACGGGCTTGCCATGACGAAGTATATGAACTGGTGACTTCTTTGCCTTTGCTATTGCAGCAGGAAATTCAGCGCGTGCATTCGAAATACTCATTTCGCTCATGATTATATTGTACAGAACATCATATATTTTGTACAATAAAACTGAGTGGGGTGTTCACAACTCTGGATTGCAAAGAAAAACCCCGCAGATAATTCTGCGGGGTTTTTCATTTAACTAGCGATTATGAGGTTTAGCCAAGAAGAGCTGCAACATCAACATCTGGTGGCAAGATCACAGCATCAATTGCGTGAATGACACCATTGCTTGCAGCTACATCAGCGATCACAACGTTTGCACCGTTGACTGTTACTCCACCCATTGTTGCAAGCTTTACTGTCTGGCCTTCAACTGTAGCGACATCGCTATCGGTGATGTCAGCTGCCATTACCATTCCTGGAACAACATGGTAGGTAAGAATCTTTGCGAGTACGCCAACATTTTCTGGAAGCAGTAGCGCATCAAGTACGCCGGCTGGAAGTGCTGCAAATGCAGCATCTGTTGGTGCAAATACTGTAAACGGTCCCTCACCACTTAGTGTGGATACGAGATCTGCAGCGGTAAGAGCTGCAACGAGAGTGGCAAAACCTTCAGTCGCAACAGCGACATCAACAACAGTTCCAACTGAAGTAGTTTCCATTGTTTCAGCAGCATCATCTGATGAACTGCTACACGCAGAAAGGGTGAGCAGAGCTGCAACTGCAGCTGCAGCAAACCCATTGCGACGCATTGTTTTCATAACTTCTCCTTATGATTGGGATCAGAAATAATCCACCTTAATTGTGGGGTAGCACCAGCCATCTCGCACCTCGAAAGGTGAGGGCATGACTAACCTCACGCTTGAAAGACCACCGTAATTGGACGGGCGTCAGCATGGGTTCCTGAGTCAGATGGAGTGACTGATCAGTGCATAAAAAGGGCTCGATTTCACGGCGTATTGATTAGTAAAATCTGGCAAAACTAGTTCAGGAGAAATCAATGCGCCCGTTTAAAGCGATTATCGCTCTCGTTCTTGTTGCTGCCACCGCAGCAGGTAGCGCGACTGCAGCTCCTGGCGATGCCTTCGATCCCACTCAAGTTCCATTGGGTTCGAATGACCTTATTTCGTATGTCATTGAAGATGGCGCAATCTAGACTGGGTCGCTAATTGGGATTGAACCACAATCAATTACAGATGCAACTAAGCAGCGAGATTCTTGGAAGTGGTGTGATTCGTTGACTGTTCCACTCTGTGATCCAGTAAATAATCAAAGTAACGGCAATATACCAAGTGCCCTCGTTGCCGTTTCCGTTTATGGTCCGTGCGAGAGTGCAACGCAGGAGAATTGTGTTGAGTCTTTCGCGATTGGAAAAGATAAAGATAATTTAGTTCAAGCAACGTTGATACGAAAAGTTAAATCAATAAATTTTGATCCAGTTCCTCAATATAAGTACATTGGAAGTTCTTCAATCTCACTTTGGAGTGTTCCAGGATTTCCAAGCGCCAGTGGTACAACTACTTATGCGGTGACTGCAACATCGAGATCAGGATTTGCAAATAATTCCTTCTACGTTGGAGATCTCTTCGCAGGTGTTACGCCCTATCGTGAGCAGACTGGTGATTACCGTCAGACCAAAATAGATCCAGATCCAAATGTTGCTCCGGAGAATAAATATCGATGGGGAAGTGATCAGTTCTGTGTATTTGCTGAAGATGGTCTCTGCGGAGTTCCCCAAGATTTTCCAGAGAATACTTATATCTCGCTAAAAATTAGAATTCCTAATCAGGTAGGTGGTTGGTTCAGAGGTCGAATCCAAGACCCAACGATAGAAGTTAGAAAAATTTCCAATGACAATAATTTATTGACAGTTTCAGCCTCACCGGTGAAGGTTTCAAGGCTGGTAATTCCAAGACTGAAATCAACATTTACAGATCAAGAAAAAATTTGGTTTAACAACAATGGTTCATATGGAAATGGATTGCTTCAGGCAAGCGGGCCTGAAGCAGGAATACCGAAAAACTCATTCCCATTTATTGAGGCATATCGTGAACCACTCAAGGACACAGCTGCTGGTAGCAATACTTTTTGGAATTTGAAAACGACTGCTTGGGGAGAAGGTAGCGCCTGCCTCAGGGATAAGTCGAGAATTCTTGGCGTGGTATCCACAAATGCGACGGCATACAACGGCGGCTCACCTTCATTTATCGACGGTGCACTCAATTACAAAGTTTCCGGACTGCACTACATGCCAGATGGCAAAACCTTGGTGCAGGGAAATTACAGCTTAATTATGAGAAGCGAAGTTGCACGATGTCTATATGGATTTACTAATGCGCCTATTCAAGCATCGGTATCTATTGTTGGCGGAGCAGAGGCCAACGTCGCGACGACTGTCACAAATGAATCCAAGGGCTGGATCACAATGAGCGCTGCTGGTTTCACTTTCAGTGAAAAAACAATTCAGGTGAAATTCACACAAGCAGCCGAGGCAGCTGCGGTGAAGCCACCTGCTGCGGTAGCGCCGATCATGAAGAAGAAGACCACAATTACCTGCGTAAAGGGCAATGTCAGTAAGAAAGTTACTGCAGTGAGTCCTAAGTGCCCAGCCGGTTACAAGAAGAAGTAAATCTCGAACCCTCGTTAACTGGCCCCACCTATGATTGAGCCATGGCATCAGTTATAGATACGGCACCACTTGTTTTAGATGTTGGCGTGGTCCTTCTCGCGGCTGCGACAAGTGGGCTAATTGCACGTCGAATCGGGTTTCCAGCAATTGTTGGATATCTGGTTACTGGGTTGTTGGTCTCCCCGTTTACTCCTGGCTTTGTTGCTGATAAAAACCAGCTGGCGCTACTGGCAGATATTGGCGTTGTCTTATTGCTCTTTGAAGTAGGTATTGAAATTGATCTGAAACGAATTCGAAAAGAGCAAGGCGCACTTCTTTGGTCATCACCACTCCAGATTATCTTTGGCATCGCTGTTGGCACACCAATCTTCTTACTTCTTGATTTCTCGTTACTAGGTGCGCTGCTCTTATCGCTATCAGTAGCAATGTCATCGAGTGTGGTGATTGTAAACATTACTCGAAGTCGAAGTCGAACAACTGATACAGCAACCGAGGAAGCCCTTCTTGGGTGGAGCGTATTACAAGATATTACTGGTGTTGCAGCAGCTGCTTTGATTCTGACCTTTGCCGGCAATACAGATCAATCACTTGTGCGCTCGATTGGTGGGCTTTTTGGCTTTGCACTTCTTGCACTGCTATCTGCAAAACTTTTGCCGTTTCTCCTGCGCACTGTGCGATTGGAGAAAGATCTTTTTTTAATTTATTCGGTAGCTATTGGCCTCTCGATTGCAGCTCTCGGTACCGTTTTATTTGATATTCCAATGGCACTTGCTAGCTTCGTCGCTGGACTTGCGATTAACCAGAGTCGCGATACTGATGATGTTCGCAAAGCAGTCTTGCCCTTTAAAGATTTATTCCAAGTGTTCTTCTTTGTCGTGATCGGAAGCTTGGTTGATCCGGCACTCATAGTCGATGCGTTGCCATTTACTGGCTTACTAATTCTGCTTGTGGTTGTACTCAAGACTCTACCTTCGGCACTCTTTGCTCATTATGGCAAGATGAAGGCGCACCGGATGCAACTAGCGGTCGGGCTAAGCCAGATCGGTGAATTCTCATTCGTACTCGGGGCATCGGCTCTTGCAGCGGGGGCAATTAACCCAACCCAGTTCACCGGAATTCTTTTAGCGGTAATCGCTTCGATCATCATCTCAACGCTGGCAGTACGCAAAGCCGGCCATAATCACACGTAATTCCACAGTATTTCCTGTGGCGGCTAGCCACCGCTTTGGCTATGCTCTTAACATGCAGACGTGGATGTGGCTTGTAGCTGGTGGCGGTTTACTTGTTGCCGAAATGCTCACCGTTGATCTGCTCTTTGCTTCACTAGCGTTTTCGGCATTTATGGGTGCGGCCGCGCAAGGCCTCGGTGCAAATATGGCGATCCAGGGTCTGACCTTTGGCGTTGCCGCTGTTATCTCACTCTTTATTTTGCGCCCAATCGCTCTGAAGAACTTAAAGAAGCGCACACCAGATTTCGCGACAAATGTTGATGCCCTGATTGGTGCACCTGCACTAGCGATAACAGAGATCACCGATATCTCAGGTCAAGTAAAACTCAGCGGAGAGATCTGGAGCGCTCGGAGTAACACTGGAGTAATTTCAGCAGATTCACGTCTTGAAGTAGTTGCAATTGAAGGTGCCACCGCAGTTGTTAAGCAGAGAGGTTAATTGAAATGAATTATTCATTTGGAGTTCTAGCACTCCTCGTGATTGTTTTTGGAGTTGTTCTCGGCAGATCTATCCGCATTATTCCGCAGGCAAGTGCTGGACTAGTCGAGCGTCTTGGTCGATACCAGCGCACACTCGGTGCAGGACTTACGATCATTATTCCTTTTGTTGATCGCTTGCGCCCACTAATCGATATGCGCGAGCGAGTTGTCTCTTTCCCACCCCAACCAGTAATTACTGAAGATAACTTGGTGGTCTCAATCGATACCGTAATTTATTTTCAAGTCACTGACCCAAAGTCTGCAACTTATGAGATTGAGAATGTGATTCAAGGAATCGAGCAGTTAACTGTGACAACCCTTCGTAACGTCGTTGGTGGACTTGATCTAGAAGCCGCGCTTACATCACGAGATTCAATTAATGCTGCCCTTCGCGGAGTACTCGATGAAGCAACCGGCAAGTGGGGAGTTCGCGTAAATCGTGTGGAGTTGAAGGCAATTGATCCACCACCAAGTGTGCAGGAGTCGATGGAGAAGCAGATGCGGGCCGAGCGAGATAAGCGCGCTGCGATTTTGACTGCCGAAGGTGAGAAGCAGAGCCAGATTCTTACCGCCGAGGGTGCACGTCAAGCAGAGATCTTGCGCGCTGAGGGTGATGCCCAAGCTGCAATTCTTCGTGCAGATGGTGAAGCCGCCGCGATCAAAAAGGTATTCGGCGCTGTCCATGATGCCAATCCAGATGAAAAGGTATTGGCTTACCAATACCTACAACAATTACCAGCGATCGCTAATGGAACCGCGAGCAAGATCTGGGTCATCCCAGCAGAGCTCAGTGGTGCTGCCGAGCAGATTATGAAAGCATTTAAGAAGTAAGAACCTATTTTCTCGATGAAGAAAATTATCTCTGCTTCACTTGTTGCCATACTTGTAACGCTAGGTATTAATTCGAGCGCGGTAAGTGCTGGCCTCACACTCGACATTGAAAGTGTTGATCTTAATCAGATACAAGTCGAGGGTAGTCGTGGTGCTGCCTTAGCGATACTAAAAGATGGGTCTTTACTTCTCGGTGGTGGCCTGCGTGGAGACACCCTGTTTCTCTATGCCAAAGATAAATTGCAGACGGTCGGGAAGGTTTCAACCCAGAGCGAGCGAATTCGAGATTCGAAGTTTGGACCCACTGACGTTGCGGTCTTGAAAGAAGATGCCACTAGTGCAGATCTGCTTATCTCATACCCACAACTCAACCAGAAAAGTCAGTGTGTGCGACTTGTTCTCTTTCGCTACACAATGTCAAAGACTAATCTGACAATTAAAAAACGCGAACGTTGGTTTCAAGGCAACCCATGTGTACCGATTAGTGCGGTGCAACAGGCAGCCGGACGAATAGAAATTATCGATAGCAAGAGTGCGTACCTGACAACCGGTGATCTTGGTTTCTCAAAGATTAACCAAGTGAGTGCACGTGGACTCCTAGGTGGCGTCTTTAAAGTAAGTGCAAGTAGCGTTAAGCAAATTTCACAAGGTCATCGCAATCCTCAAGGCATACTCACAATCGGCAGTGCACTTTATATTTCAGAGCACGGTCCGCGTGGTGGCGATGAACTCAACCTCATCGTTAACGGGAAAGATTACGGTTGGCCATTTGTCACACTCGGCCAGCCATATAGTTCAGGTGATTATGTAATGCCAAGAAATACCAACACCCATGCTGGTTATGAAAAACCGATCTATTCCTGGGTTCCATCTGTTGCACCGACCGAGTTAGTGCAACTTCCATCATCACCGATGTGGCAAGAGAACCAAGGCAATATTGTGATGGGAACGCTGGTCGAACAGGTGTTGATCTTCATTGAATTGACTGCGCCAAATCGAGTAGGTGCTGTGGTTTCTCACGATGTGGGCGAGCGAATTCGAGATCTTGATGTGATGCCCGATGGGCGCATGGTCGCCACAACCGATAGCGGCAAAGTGCTCTTTATCTCCGGTCGCTAAAGGCGACTCTTAAACCCCCTTGAAAGACCGTGTCACCGACCCTGGCTAATCTGTGGATATGTTCGAAATACTCTTCTTCACGATCTTGATCTACCTCTTCCTCGACCGGAAAAAGCGCAAACGTCGCCCTCGCACTCTCGATGGCGAACTCAAGAATCTGATCTCAGAATCGGCCGACAGCACCAGCATTGCCTTGGACATTAAGCGCTATCTGCTCAACACAATTAACGATAACAACAATGACGTCGAACAATTTAGTGATGCTCAGATTCGGGAAGCGCAGCGGATCATCGATCGCGCCGGTCCTGCCGCTTTCTATTGGATGAGCGATATCGCAGCACGCCTTGCACTTTTATCGGCGGCGCAGGTAAATGAGATCCGCACCGACCTCGATGAAGTATTAGCAACCGGTGTCACCGCCGAGAAAATCGTGGATGCGGTAGTCAAGATCTAAAGTAGTAGAAAGGAATGAAGCGGGCCTGCAGAATATCGCAGGCCCGCTTCCTCTTTCGGAGGTTTTACTATTAGCTATTTGGAATCAAGACATAATTGATCGCATGTGCAATCTGCTTATTCCCCTTATTGATGTCCACGCCAGTCAAAATGACCGATGGATTAGCTAACTTCTTGTTGTAATCAGTCAGCGTGATTCGTGTGCCTCGGACGCCAACCTTTATTGTCTTTCCGGCAAGTGCTGTTTTAAGTGTTACACCATTTGCCTTGAGCGCGGCTGGAGACAAAATCGCATCACCTGGTACTACGTGATAGAGCAAGATCTCTTCAACGGCCGGAATTCCAAGTCCTGCAACAGCTGCAAATGCGGCCGCCTCAGTCTTAGGAGTCTTGCCAGTAAGACCTCTTACGAGTGTGAAAAATGCACGATCAGTTGGAATAAATGCAGTTACTGCGCTTCCACCCTCTGTTAGTACCTTCACGGCTGATGCAGGCTTTGCCTTCAAAACTGCGAGGACTGCTGCAGTTACGATGTCAAAGTTATTCTTATTGGAGTCAAATGAATTCTTTGCGGTCAAAACAGATGCCAGTGACTTTGTTCCAAGTGGCAATAGTTGAACTGGGAGCAAGACTGCATCAATTCCGTGTGCAATCTGCTTATTTCCCTTATTGATATCAACTGCTACAACCTTTGGATTTGCTGCGACATCATCGTAATCACCTAGAGTGATTGTTCCACCGGCGACCGAAACTTTGATTGTCTTGCCTGTAGCAGCAGTAACTAATGATGCTCCATTTGCAGCAAGTGCTGCAGGTGACAGGATCGCTGCTCCTGGAACTACGTGGTAGAGCAATACTGTTTCAACTGTTGGAATACCAAGTCCGGCAACTGCAGTAAATGCAGCAGCTTCTGTCGCTGGTGCTGTTCCAGTAAGTGCGGTTACCAAGTTAATAAATGCGCTGTCATTTGGAATAAATGCGGTCACCACAGCAGTTCCATCAGCCAAGATCTTGACTGCTGAATCTGGCTTAGCAGTCAAAACCGCAAGGACTGCAGCTGTGACAATGTCATAGTTGCTGCCTACTGTATCGAATGAACTCTTAGCTGTAAGTACAGATGCTAAAGATGTTGTTCCATCAACTGCTTGTGCACTTGGAGTGACAAGAAGTCCGCAGGTCGCGATAAGTGTGGCCACCGACATCGCATCTCACGAAGTAGAGTCATCACATGGCATCACTAGCACTCTTCATCTCGGTCTTTCTTGCCTGTGCCGTCGAAGCAGTCGAGGCAGTCACAATCGTCTTAGCCGCAGGCACTGCCCGCGATTGGAAATCAGCGCTACTCGGAACCGGGTCAGCGCTGGCGCTCTTAGCAGCAATCATCGGAATCTTCGGACCATCAATTGCAAACTTACAGATTGAAGCGCTACAACTTTTTGTCGGCGGACTTTTACTTGTCTTCGGATTGCAATGGGTGCGTAAAGCAATTCTGCGCAGCAGCGGATATAAAGCACTGCACGATGAAGATGCGATATTTCAAGAAGAACTCGCCGCCGCCCGCGCCGAAAAATCTCATAAAAAATTAGGCGTCGCCGATTGGTACGCATTCACCCTTTCATTCAAAGGCGTACTGCTGGAAGGACTGGAAGTCGTATTTATTGTTCTTACATTCGGAACCATCCAAGACAAAGTCGGACTTGCATCGATCGCAGCATTCTCAGCCGTTGGTATCGCCACTGCCGCTGGATTTGCACTTCGTAAGCCATTGGCACAAATCCCCGAAAATACAATGAAGTTTGTCGTCGGCGTCATGCTCGTATCTTTCGGAATCTTCTGGGCCGCCGAAGGTGCTGGTGCGCACTGGCCGTCAGCCGATGCATATCTATTTGTGATCGTTCCATTCGTCGTTTTCATAAGCTTGGTGATGGTGAAATTACTCAAAGCACAGAAAGCACGCACACCGAGTGTTTTAGTCTCTGCCGGAATCATGGAAGCCGATGAGGTCGATCAACAAGCCATTCTGAGCGATCGCCGAATCCTGAAAGTCACAAAAGACTTCGCTTACTTTTGGTATGACTTTTTAATCGGCGATGATGCAATCGGCACCGCTATCGTCATCGGCGCAATGTGGGGGACGCACTTACTTGTCACTGATGGAACCAATGCATGGTGGTTATTGCCACTTGCCGTAGCCGCTCTTTTACCGATCAACCTCTTTCGCGTCACCAGACAAAAGTCTTAGTAGTTCTTATGGACGCCGCGGTCCGACCGTAATCTTTAGCTCTTCGGCCATCTGCGGAAAAGTTAATTTATCCGCTTCCTTAAATGTGCTGCTACAGAATGAACATCGCGTCTCCCACTGCCACCAAGTGTAATTAGTCGGACCAAGATGAAAGACCGGCACAAATACCCGCGGAGTTAATATTTTGCATCGCATACAACGCCCTGGGACCGTCAAGTGATGAGCGACCTGTGTCTCGGCGCGAAATCCGCGATCATAAATAAATCCGATTCCGTATAGATCTACATCAAGCATGAATGCCCCCGGATTAATCGAAAGCTCAAATTGTGCATCTGCACGAAGTCGATATGCATAAAACCCACATTCACAATTAACAACTGGCGGTATGTGTTCTGGGTTATCGGTACAGACAGCACTGGAATCTGCAGTGTAGGGATCACCGGTTAAGCCAGTTAACATCGGGGGACGACGAGTCAGCATCGCTAACTTATATCCATGCATCTCTTCACTTGGAATCGTAAATGCATCGTCGTAGATAAACTTTCCTTGCTGCTCTTTAGCTTTTTTATACTCGGCATCATTGGCACGGGCAATGACTATAAATCCAATAATCGCCAGAATTGGTACAACGCCGATAATAAAGTAAGAAACGGCCATTATCACTGACCGCGGAATCAGTGAATCCGCATCTGCCCTAAATGCACCCAACCCATAGCCAGTTGCAAGTAGCACCAGCATTACGACTGGGTAGATGCGTAACGTCTGAATAAAGCGACGGCGCCACAGGGCTGCATTCATCTCATAATTAAACACGGGCCCGATTGTTTTAGCCCCCTGAAAGTTTATTTCCACCGCGCTTGAATAAGGCGGCGGTGATAAATTACGGTTGATTCATTAAATCTCTACGAATGAGAGGTCTGACTATGGCTGAAATTGGCGAGCCTGATCGAGTCGTTCGTCGTGGGCGTGAGGTTGAACCGATAAAAGTTCCGATAGTTCCTGAGCCTGAACTAGAGCCGTCCAAGTAATCTCGCCACCAAGAGCAACGACCAACTTCGTTATGCACAATCGTTCTACCGTGCTTAGGGTTAAGGCATGAGAATTCGAGTAGTCGTCGCGATCACCGCACTCTTTTGCGCAATCTCACTACAGCCAGCACAAGCCAACAATCACACTACGACTGAGATCACCCCGCCATGTTCGGCGACGGTAAAGAAGAGCGTGCTTGCGACAATTATCGGCCAGACCCAGTACCTCGGCAAGAGAGATTTCAAATCCGCCTTCACATTCTCCAGCGTAGATTTCCGCAAAGGAATTTCATTGCCGATGTTTACCAGCATTATCACTACGAATTACGGATACTTAATCGGTGCCAAGCAGATCCAAATCACTGAATGCTTGGTCATTGGCGGTGCACCACACATGCAAGTCAACCTAAAAGATAAATCTGGTACGCCTTTTTCAATGTTCTACGTCCTACAAAAGCAGAGCAAGAAGCAGTTAATTGCGCCGAATAAAACGGGCTATGGAATCTCCGGAGCCGAAATTGTGGACGAGGCACCACAGGAGAGTTTCTAAACGTTCCACATTCAACGAACGACAGGCTATTTGATCTTTCCGCGCCAAGCCGAAAATGATCGCACCGACTGACTATGTGGTTGTTTTAGCCATGGGTATGGGTGAATCTGGGCAAGATTGTTGAACTTAGCAAAGCTCGGCACTGGCGCATATGTCACCGCCACTGCATTTTCGTTGGCATAGGTATATGGATCACCGAGATAAATCTGCACATCACGACGCTGGGCTAAATCTTGCAGCGTCTCTAGATAGAAAAAGATACGTTTTGCTGACAATTGCAACTTAGCTAACGCAGCCTCGTTGAAGATAAAGAACACTGGCAAATCTGGATTTGCAGCCAAAGCCGGATCGCTATCGCCTAACGAATCGATCGTCAGGAGAACAACATCGGGCTTTCGCGCATTAACAACTGTAAGTGGCCCACTGGTGCTGATCGGATCAGGATCAGCTGCCAACAATGGTTCCAAATCACTTTCTGGCAGCGAAAGTTCTGGTGGAAAATCTTGAATCGGACAATTCTTTTTTAGCGAGCATTTAAAACATAAACCAGGTGCACGCTTTTCAACCTGCCATCGGGCAAAGCCATACGGTTTGCCGGTGCCGGTACCAACAGTCCATTGCCATCCCAATAAATTCGCCGCCCGCGACCCATCGAGTAATTCGCGATACATGCGCTCTTGCCCATGCAACCAACCCTTTTCGTTGCGCACAGTCCAATGCGAAGCCAGCCACATTCTGGTCTGATTTACCAACCAGCCATCGTTTTCTAATTCATGTACGACTGAATCAACACATGCCATTCCCGCTGGCCAGCCATCACCGGGTTCATCCCAAATCTGTTCGAAGCGAAGATTTTCAAATAGCCGCCAACCAATTCGGGCATAGAGATGTCGCGCATATTCTTGCCACAAAAGTTCATCTCGAAATTTATCTCGATCTGCTGTCGGCGCCTTCGCAACGTGATCCCACACCTGCTGCAACATCAACAAGTTATGTCGAATATATGGCGAGAGCATGGTGGCACCCCGTGTATTTTCTGGCAGCACCTGAGATCTATTTTTGGCATATCCAGCAATATTTAAATCGGCCAGCGCCGCATTTGCCGCACTCTGGCCACCAACAATCGAACTACGTGGCCCACCTGAGTGCAGCCCAACAAAATGAGTCTCAATCAGATCTGTGGCAGCGGCGGAGATATCTAACTGCTTCATCACACCCTTACCTTGCAATATTTTCCGACTAAGACTCCGAAGAATACCTAGGGGAGTGTCTTTGCGCAGAGTGAGTGTTCACTAATTCGAAACCTGATTGTCGTGCGTCGTTTTGAGAATCTTTAGGTAGCGGGGCTTCAATGCCGCCATGACCACACTTATAAAATCCTGCAAAATTTTAAGCTTTAGCGTTATCGCGCTCTCAACATTCCTACTCATTTCGCTGCTCGCACCAACTGCGAAGGCAAATACTTTCACTGCTCCTAATGCCCCTATAAAGGTGACCTCTTTCCTCATTGGAAGTGGTGTCGCTGTTAACTGGGCCCCAGGGGCTGCGGTTACTCCAGGTGTACTCGGTTGTGTGCGCTCCTTGATCTATTCGTAGATGCACTCAAAGCTGATCTGGCTGCTGGGAAGGTCACCCAACTTCCAGTCGTTGATGGCCGCATCAAGAAGGTCGGTTAGTACCCGATATAAACCGGCCCCTTAAGTCAGGGGGAGGGCGCTTACGTCATCAAGTGCTCTCTCCCTCCCTTATGGCTAAACCAACGTTTCAACTGTGCTTGGGGGAAGTCTGCTTGCCGTCAACTCATTGTTCACCTCACCCACATATGGTTATCTCGTGAAGAATCGGGTGAATAGCTATATCGATCGCGAATTGAGCTGGATCGATTTCAATACTCGAGTTCTTGAACTCTCCGAAAACCGATCACTGCCACTTCTTGAGCGAGTGAAATTCTTAGCAATATTTTCGGGAAACCTCGATGAATTTTTTATGGTTCGAGTAGCTAGTCTTAAGCGACGGATCGAATTAGGTAACAATGATCTATTAGTCTCCGGGCTTACGCCGCGTGAATTACTAGAAGCGATTCACGCCCGGGTACGAAAGTTGCACGAGCGAGTTGCCTTTCTAGTTGACGATGAATTAAAGAGCGCGTTAGCAAAGCATGGAATCAAGCGAGTCTCCTGGGATTCACTATCAGTTGAAGAACAAGCGCCGTTGACGATCAAATTTAATCAGGAAATCTTTCCGATTCTCACACCACTTGCATCAGATTCATCACATCCTTTCCCGCATATCTCCGGGCTCTCACTCAACCTTGGCATCATCGGCCAAAGTCCAGTCGATGGTGAAGATCAATTTGTGCGAGTGAAGGTTCCATTAAATATTCCTCGTATCGTGCGCGTAAACGACAATGATCACACCTACATTTTGTTAGAAGATCTAATCGCAGAACATCTCGATGTATTACTTCCTGGCACCAAAATTCACGATATTTATTTCTTTCGGGTTACCCGAAACCAAGATTTAGATATTGATGAAGATGAGACCGATGATCTGCTGGAAAGCTTAGAAGAAGAACTTTTCCGTCGTAAGTTTGGTGCAGCGGTTCGAATGGAGATCGAAAAGGGTGTGGCACCGCAGCTGCTTGAAAAACTCTCGGAAGAACTTGAACTTCGCACCAGTGAAATATTCACACAAGCACCACCACTCGATTTGACCTATCTCTTTGAGATGGCCGACTTTGATTTCCCGAATCTTAAAGATGTGGCGCTCCGGTCTGTCCGGCCTTCGGCTTTCGATGAAATTGATCGCCAAAACCCGGATGAATTCTTTGGCGCGATTCGCCAAGGTGAAATTTTGCTGCACCACCCATATCAAAGCTTCACTTCTACGGTCACCCGCTTTGTCGAATTAGCAGCGCGTGATCCTAAAGTTCTAGCGATTAAACAGACCCTGTATCGGACATCAGGTGATTCACCGATTATGACAGCGCTGGTCGAGGCTGCTAAATCAGGTAAACAAGTATTAGCGGTTATCGAATTACGCGCCCGCTTTGATGAGCAGGCAAATGTGCGATGGGCAAAAACCCTGGAAGATGCTGGCGCCCACGTTGTCTATGGTTTTCTCGGACTTAAGACTCATGCAAAGGCGAGCATGGTTGTACGACGAGATGAGTCAGGGCTACATGTCTATAGCCATATTGGAACTGGAAATTACAATCCAAAGACCGCACGAATTTATGATGACCTAGGAATCCTGAGTGCAGACCAAGTGCTGGGGCAAGATCTCTTAAAACTCTTTAATCATTTAAGTGGAGTTGGATCCCTCTCTGAATACTCACGGCTTCTCGTTGCTCCATACGGAATTCGTAGCAAGTTGATGGCAATGATTGAGCGAGAATCAAAAAATCACCAAGCCGGGCTGCCTTCGAAAATTATCTGGAAAGTGAACTCACTTGTCGATTCACAGATGATTGATGCTCTCTACGCCGCCGCAAAGGTGGGCGTTTCGATCGAAATAATCGTTCGTGGCGCATGCTCGTTCCGTATGAGTCAAGTATCTAAGTATCCAAATGTAAAGGTTCGTTCAATCCTAGGACGATTCCTAGAGCACTCGCGTATTTACTATTTCCTCAACAATGACAGCCCTGATTACTACATCGGTAGCGCTGACATTATGGAACGTAATTTAGATCGCCGGGTTGAATCATTGGTACATCTTGAAGGTAGTGCTGATAAGACCGCGCTCGATGAGATTTTCTCCCTCTCCATGAATCGAAAGTTTCGTGGCTGGTGGATGCAAGCAGACGACACCTGGGTTTACGAGAAAGTGAACTCTGAAAATGTGCCATTGGAAGATTTCCAAGAGCACTTTATCGAAAGGTTTAAGCGATGATTCATGCAGCCGGTGCCATAGTGTGGCGCGAAATAACACCACTTGACCTTGAGATTCTTATTATTCATCGCCCAAAATATGATGACTGGAGTTTGCCTAAAGGGAAAATTGAAGAAGGTGAAAATCCAATCACCGCCGCTTATCGCGAGGTAATCGAAGAAACTGGTGTTGATAGCGTTTTTGGGCAATACCTTGGCTCGACTGCATATGAAGTTGATGGTGAGAAAAAGAAAGTTAATTATTGGATGGCGCAGGCAATCTCTTCGGATAAGCGATTTGTGCCAAACGATGAAGTAGATCGAATTGATTGGGTAAGTACCAAAATTGCCCGACACTTTCTGACTAATGAAGATGATCAGAAACTTCTCCGTCAATTTCGAGACCGGGACCGTCACACCAGCGCACTTGTTCTGCTGCGCCATGCAAAGGCAAGAAAGCGAAGCGACTGGAAAGATTACGATCTCGATCGCCCATTAGCGCTACTTGGATTCCAACAAGCGGAAAAGATGGCTAAGCACCTAGCACCATTTCATATCGAGGGAATATTTTCATCCGATGCCATGCGTTGTTATGCCACTGTTGAGAAGTTAGCAATCGCAACCAACATCCCAATTAAATCCTCCCAAGATCTTAATGAAGAGACGTATGAAGCCAATCCTAGGAAGGCAGTTGAGTTCGTAAAGCAGCTGCTGCTCTTCCCGGGTAATCAATTAGTCTGTAGCCATAACCCAATTCTGCCAACGATCGTAAAGAAGATTGCGGCACTTCCAGATCTAGGTGATGCACTCGACCCAGCTGATGCCTGGATTATTCACCATCGTGCAGAGCAGATAATTTCAGTAGTTGCTTATAAGCGACCTACGATTTAAGCCAATCTATTCGCTGCAAGACAATTCCTTCACGAAGTGCCCATGGACAGATGGACAATTTAGAAATCTCAAAAGTTGCCATCGCTGCCTGCGCTACTAATGCACCAGCAACAATCTGCTGTGCCCGACCACTTGAAACACCCGGTAATTCACAGCGCTGATCAGTACTCATTTTTACTAACTTTGGAACAATAATTGAAAGCCCCTCAGCGGTAAGGGAATTACCAAGCTCTGGCAGGTAACTCTGCTGAATTCGGCGCAACGTCCGAATCGTCTTACTTGTACCAAGTGCGCTACGCCCAGATGTCACACCAATACTTTTCTTCAGTGGCTTAAGTGTGATCTCAATATGTTCCCGCAATTTTTCGATCGACTTTTCGGTAAATGGATCTCCTTGTAAAAACTGTCGGGTCATACGTCCGGCGCCAAGCATCACCGAGGCAGAGAATTCAGGGACCTCTTCTTTGCCATAAGCAATCTCAAGTGAGCCACCACCAATATCGAGCATGATCGCATCGCCGGCAGACCAACCAATCCATCTACGCACCGCCAGAAAGGTAAAGCTCGCCTCCTCCTCACTGCTAAGGACTTCTAATTCAATTCCAGTTAACTCAGCGACCGTTTCGATAATCTCATCCGCATTGGTCGCCTCTCGAATAGATGAAGTTGCAAAGGCCAACATCTCATCTATCTGAACACCACGCGCCTCATTTTTAAGTCGATTGAGAGTGCTCGTTAACTTGGAGATACCGAGCGCAGAGACCGCGCCCGATGCATCCAGAAATTGCGCGATCTGAATCTCATCTTTAAAGCTCTGATGGGGGACCGGGGGAGAGCCATGATGGGCATCCATAATTTGTAGGTTGACTGTATTTGATCCAACATCCAACACACCCAAACGCATGTGCTCATTCTATTCTGCATTGATCTGACTTCAAAGCATAACCTTGCCAAGTGCCAGAGTTACCTGAAGTTGAGACAGTACGCCGTGGCCTCGTTGAATTAGTACAGGGGTACACAATTAAATCAGCGACCCAATTTCATCCGCGGTTACTTAAAACAACTTCACTTGCACCAATTTCAGATCTCACCGGTGCAAAAATCACGGCTATAGATCGACGTGGAAAATTTCTCTGGTTCACTCTCAACCGCGAGGAAACGTTGGTGGCTCACCTTGGCATGTCGGGCCAATTTCTGATCGCCCGCCCTGATCGCCCTGATCCAAAACATGTACGCGCACGCTTTGAGTTACAACGCGGATTACGCAAACGCGAGCTGCTCTTTGTCGATCAACGTACCTTTGGCTGGCTCTCGATCGAACCCACGATTGACCAGATTCCGCTGCCAGCGCGCCACATTGCACTCGACCCATTTGATCCACACTTTGATAAGGCGGCCGTAATCGCAGCAATAAAATCTCGAAAAGCTGCTATTAAAAGTGTGATCCTCAATCAAGAGATCATGAGCGGTGTTGGCAATATCTACGCAGATGAATCACTCTGGCGCGCACGTATCCATCCAGAAAAACCTGCACACTCGTTAAGTATTCGAAAAATTACTACGTTAGTTGATGCCGCCACCAAAGTCATGCAAGAGGCGATTACCGTTGGTGGGACCTCATTTGATGCGATGTATATCAACGTCAACGGTGAAAGTGGATTCTTTGAGCAATCACTAGCGGCATATGGTCAGACCGGTAAACCTTGCCCACGATGCGGCCACCCGATCAACCGTATTGCATTCGGCAATCGCTCTTCCCATTTTTGCACTAGATGCCAAAAAAAGTAGTTAAATTACTACGTTCTTGAATTTGGCAATTGGTAATCGATAACCCCTGCTAAAATTTGCCTTATGAGAGCTTTTATACCTAAATTTGATTTGCAGGAAATAGATGATGCTGTAATTTCTTATTTGCGGCGGATTTCACTTCCTATTTTGAGATACAGCCTTGCCATAATTTTTATCTGGTTTGGTGCCCTTAAACCTCTCGGCAGTAGCCCGGCGAATGATTTAATCGAAAAAACCGTTTATTGGTTTGACCCTGCGATTTTTATCCCAGTTTTAGGAATCTGGGAGATCGCAATCGGGATCTGCCTGATAGTTACACCTTGGATGAGAGTTGGGCTTTTTCTACTCGCCCTGCAGATGCCTGGGACTTTCTTACCGCTAGTTCTGCGTCCTGAAATTTGTTTTATTGGTAACCCATTTAATTTAACACTAGAAGGCCAGTACATAGTAAAAAATTTAGTTCTTATCGGTGCTGCATTAGTTGTTGGTAGTCGAATCTCTCCACTTTCTACCGCGAAAAATTGAGCAACATTTTCTGCTAGCGCCGAAGCAAAAATTGTGGCTATGAAGTAATATCTTTCTTCGCAAATTTTTTGATCGCAAGTGCAAAGAGTATTGCCGCACAAATAATGCTAAATGATGCCCCTCGCACCATCAGCGTCCAATTGATATCTACCGAAAGTGCATCTAGCCAACTATATGAATAGTGGACAGGTAGCCAGTTACGAAGAGAGCCAAGCGAAGAAATTGAATCCAAAATACTGAGCAGAATCGAAATACCCACCGCTACTCCAACAGCTCCGAGTGGTGCATCGGTGCGTACACTGAGATAAAAGGCAAGGCCTGCGATAAAGAGCAGCGAGATTGCAATGTAGATAGTGATAATTGCGATGCGAGATATTGCTGTGCTACTTGAAAGTGTTGCGCCCAATGGTGTCAGCAATGGCTTTGAACCAAATGCAATTACCCCTACAACCCAAGAAGAAAGTGGCACCAATATAACTGCGCTGAGTGAGAGTGTCAGACTTACCTTTAACTTTTGTACAAGTAATCGGGTTCGTGGAATTGGTGAAGCTAATAAATAACGCAATGTAGACCACGATGCTTCACTAGCGACCGTGTCACCGTTAAAGAGTGCGACCACTGTTACCAAGAGAAAAGATGCCGAGAAGTAGAGCATCGTCACTGTGAAATTAGCAGCGCCATTGGTAGCAAGACCAACCAAGTCGGTAGACCCTGATCCAAGACGGGAATCGCTGCTGCCGCCTTCGGCTGGACCAAATTTGACGGCAAGTGCAACTAAAATCGGCAGCGCAACCACAAAACCGTAGGCAAAGGCGGTGCGTTTGCGTTTGAGTTGTCGATACATCTCAACTCTAAATGGCAGAGTTTTTTCGCTGCGATAGACCATCGATTCGGTACTCATCTCTTCTCCTTACCGATAATCAAATCATCACCAATTAGTTCCAGGAAAATCTCTTCGAGTGAACCGGAAGCTTTATTATTATTTAAAATACTCTCCATCGGACCGAATGCGACAAGCTTTCCACGGTGCATCAGCACCACATCAGTACAGGTCTGTTGTACCTCGGTTAAGAGGTGAGAGGAGACAATCACAGTCCGACCAGTGGCTGCATAATCTTTAAGTACCTGTCTCATTTCAACAATTTGTTGTGGGTCTAAACCATTGGTTGGTTCGTCAAGCACCAATAGATCAGGCATACCGAGCATCGCCTGCGCGATTGCTAAACGCTGGCGCATTCCCTGGCTATACGAACGCACCTTCTTATCTAAGGCGGTACCAAGGTTTGCAATTTCAATTACTTCATCAAGATACATCTCACCTTGGCGACCGACTGATTTCCAATAAAGGCTAATATTTTCCCGCCCTGATAGATGCGGTAGAAATCCGGATCCCTCTACAAAGCTTCCTAAATTCGCAAGTGCTGGTGCACCTGGATAGACCGCCTGGCCATTTAGAAAAATAGTTCCAGAGGTTGGAAATATTAAGCCCATCAACATTCGAAGCGTTGTCGTTTTTCCAGCACCGTTGGGGCCAAGTAATCCAAGTACCTGACCGCGTTGCACCGAGAATGAGAGATCTGTGACTGCTTGATATCCATCTTTATAAACCTTAGATAGATTTTCAATACTGACCAGCGCCTGGATCTCCGTCTTAGTTTTAGCTGGCTTTGGTCTAGAAAGAAGCGTGAAGATAATTACAGCCACTACGACGACAAGGGCTGCCAGTGGCCAATACCAAAGCGCACCACCTGTTGAAATTGCAGCGGCCGATAGCAATGGAATCGACAGTGGTGAGAGTGCAGTTACGGAGTAGAAAGCAGATTCTTTTGGCAATTCATAACCCTGATCAGTACTTGAAATACCAAGTGAAAGCTTATCTCCGGCTGCGGCATCGAGTACGACTGCCGGTAAATCGATTTCAACTACAGATCCACTTGCCGGAATATTCTCGATCTTTACCGGTGCCACAATCCCACTCGGTTGATTAATGCCACCACTTGGTGACCTGGATATCAATGAGAAAAAGAGTGTGGCCGATCCACTTGTACTTGTGATCCGTACTTTGATCCGCGACGAACCAACGATCGAAAGCGGCGCTGTTAATACCTGACCATCAATAAAGTTACTTTGCGCTGGTAAAAATGCTGGCGAAAATCCAGTCAGGCCAGAGAGCGCTGAAGTGAATCCAGTCGCTGCGCCGATACCCGGCAGAGATGAAATTGCACCGGGGACACCGCCAATTGGATAGGCAATAACTGCTGGTTGATTCGATAGCGCGGTCGACATCAGACCAGAATCTTGCGGCAATGAATCTGATCGAAATGTCTTAGGGATCGCAGTGGAATCATCGAAAGATATTGCGCCAGCGGACTTAGTAAATTGAAATACCGGGAAAGAAATTTCGGCACCGTTTACATGCTTTTCCAGAAAGTTAAGTCGCTGACTTCGTAGATACGAGGACTCATTTGCGCCACCATCATGGCCACTGGCATGCCAGATTAATGAGAGCGAATTTTTACTGACCGATTTCTTTAAGACCGCAAGGTTGTTCAGACTCTCGCGTAGCGGAAAGAGTGAATCTGCTTGGCCCTGCATTAAAAGAGTGGGGACTCGCAGCGATGATAAGAATTTGTGTGGTGATGATGCAGCCATCAGCGCACTCTCTGCTGGTGTTGGTCGGCCCTGATTGACGGCGTTTTTATATGCGCCACACCATGCGGGCGCTAACGAGCCGCATTCACCCAGTTCTAATTTTTGTGAAGTAGCCAAGCTAAAAAATGTACCAGCCCAAATCTTTTTAAATGGTCCTGGTGTTGTAGATCCGACTACAGATTGCGGAAATAGCGCATCTTGTAGCGAGCTCCACGTGATGTCGGCAGTGACGGCTTTGATTCGATTATCAGCTGCCGCCGATAGCAGCGCAATTGCCCCGCCATATGAAGCACCAGATATTGCTAGCAATGGTTGACCTTGTGAACGTTTTACTATGCCAGGTCGGGCAAGCAAGTCATTGATGAGTTTTGATACATCACTTACCTCGACATCTTGCGCGTTCATGGAGATCAATCCATCTGATTTACCAAAGCCACGTGCCGACCAAGTAAGTACTGCAAAACCGTTCTCTTGAAAAAACTTAGCATCGGCTGCAACCGATGATTTATCTCCACCGAATCCATGAGCCAACAAAAGTGTTGGTGCCGGTAGTTGGGCTGGCAGATATAGAGATGTATCAATGAAAGTATTCACCGCTACCTGAACTCGCGCACTTGTCTGCGCAGCCAACGCTTGCGCTGGCCAGAGCGTAGCAGCGGCGATCAGCGCCATAATGGCAATTATTGAGAAGCGTTGGCGCACTACGACAGGCTAGTACCAATCACGCGCCACAGCATCTGGGGATGGCCATCAGTAGCACAGCCCCGATAAAGTAATGAAATGGCCCGTGAGAATTTCGGTAACACTCCCCGAAACAAGGGGTATGCCGTCCATTTATTTACCGCCAGTGGCGCAGTCTTAGGGATGCTGGCACTTAATTCAGTAAACAACGGTGATGCGCGCGGTGCGCTGTTGTGGCTAGTTGCTTCTCAAATCTTAGATGGCCTCGACGGTCCAATTGCGCGCCGCTTTGATGTAAAAATTCACGCACCGCGAATCGATGGCAATACGTTAGATCTAGTCATTGATTACGTAACCTGTGTTGTCGTCCCAACTATATTTATGTTGCAATTTAATATGCTGCCCGATTCTTTTGAGATCCCAATTGCCGGTCTGATATTTGTTTCATCGGCACTCTGGTTTTCACGGCCAGATCTTGAGACAAGTGATTTCTGGTTCCGTGGATTTCCTGCGGTCTGGAACCTGGCAGTTGCCACCATGTTTATCTTTGACACTGATCCAGTTTGGGTATTAGTGATCTCAATTCTGCTTAGCTTTAGCCAATTCACATCATTTCAAATGCCGCACATTATTCGTGCTCGTTGGATGCGTCCCATAACGCTGCCCTTTGGCACCATTTATATCGCTGCCCTGATCTATCTCTCAGCCAGATTTGAAGAGAACGACCAAATAATTTCCGAAATCGCTCAGGTAATTCTCTTGGCGTTTCCTATCTATGTACTGGTGATCTCTTCTATAAAGACATTTATTAAGCCAGATCAAAATCAAGTTTAGGTAAGAACGCTACTTAATCTCTTACGTGCAGCCAGACTTACAAGGAGCGTCACTATCGCAGTCAGTGCACCGACACCGAAAGCATAATTTGTTCCACGATTATCAATTAACCAACCAGTTACTGCAGTGGCCGCTGCAAAGCCGAGTCCAAGTCCGGCATACATAGTTGAAATTGCTTCTGTGGTTCGACCAACAGGGGAGCGTTGCTGGGTAATTCCCATCGAGACAATTAACAGCGGCGCGATCCCGAAACCAGCAACCACACTGAGTATGGCTAGGATCGTAAAACTTTCGACAAAGATCAGCGCAACAGATGCTGGAATTAAAATCGCGCTGATGAGAATCAGCTGTGTTGCTAGCGGAGTTTTGATATCTGATCCGCCATAAATCAATCCACCAATGAGTGAACCAACTGACCAGAGCGCTAAGAAGATTCCACCATAGATTGGTCGATCAGCCTGCTCGGTCACGGCAATGATCGACAGTTCGATTGCACCAAAGAATCCACCAGCTGCCAAATGAATCACCCAAACGTAGGGCAGCCCATTTGCAAAAATAACTGGCCGTCGGTGTTCGTTCTGGCGCGGATGAAGTTCAGGTTCGCTATCTCTCAGCGAGGCTAACCAGGTTCCACCAATAACAAGAAGTACCGCAGCAATAATTTGTGGCGCCGCAGGATGAATCTTCACTGACGTTGTGGCAGCCACGGTAGGCCCGAGAATAAATATCATTTCATCAATAATGCTCTCGATTGAAAAAGCGGTGAGCAGGATCGGACCGCTTTTTAATAACGACGTCCATCTGGCGCGGACCAGCGCACCGATAGTTGGACTAGCTAATCCACTAGAAATCGCAAAGATAAAGAGATACCCAACTGGAGTATCACTTGGAATAAGAAAGATGAGTGCGATTGCCGATGCCACCGTAATAGAAATCTGAAATGGCAAAACTCGATGCTGCCCCAAGCGATCAACTAATCGTGACGAGATCGGCCCACCAATAGCCCCCGAGATTGCAATAGTGGCGGAAAGTGCGCCAGCAATTGTGTAGCTGCCACGTTCGGCTTGGACAAACATCAATACTCCGATGCCCACCATTGAGATCGGCATTCGCGCAATAAATCCTGCAGTTGAGAATCGCCATGCGCTATTTCCGGCAAAGACCTGACGATACTTATTAAACATTAATCAGATCTCCACTTTTCAAAGTCGCTAGTGAGCGAACATGTGCGAAATCTACCGTCTTTAAGGGTATATCACTGCTTTGACTAGCGCGCACGATTTCGCGCACGTACGTAATCACTGATCACGTAATCTCCAAGACGATCAGTTGCTGGTGCTAACACTTTACCGCCGTTGCGACGGGCCATCTCATCTAGGAATCGAGCCAATCGAGGTTCGTCACCAAGTCGAAACCACGAAATTGCAATTTTACGCCGAGTCATCGCATCAATTTGTGCAATCGTCTGCCCGATTGTCTCCTGTGTAGGCGGCCATTCAAACCAAGCGCCACCCTCTCCATTTAAGTGTGCGGTCGGTTCACCATCAGTTACTACCATCACGATTCGCTGTGCACCGTGATGGCGATCTAAGAATCGACCTGCCAACATCAGTGCATGTTGCAAATTAGTGCCAGGGATATAACTTGCCTGTAAATCTGGAATCTCCATAGGGTCGACAACACGAGCCAAATTCGCAAAACCAATTACCTGCAGAGCATCCAAGGGATATGTAGTGGTGGTTAGCGCTTGTAGTGCTAGTGCCATTGTCTTTGCTGCACCCCACGTGTCATTCATCTCCATTGAAGATGATTGATCAACTAAAAGCGCGACTGCTGCTCGAGAAACATTTTCGGTTTCAGCAACTGCGAAATCTTCTGGATCAATAAACACATCTGATCCGGTGGCTAATCGTCTATGACTTGCGTTTTGAACTGATCGCACGACATCTATTGGATTGTCGTCACCAAAGCGCCACGGCCGGTGAGTACCTGTTGGCTCACCTGCGGCGCCGGCACGCCGTTCATTGTGATCACCTCGCTCATCGCTATTTATTTGGTTAAAGACTTCACGCAGCGCTGATTGGCCAATTCGTCGGATTGCTTTAGGACTCAATCGTAAATTATCACCTGATCCAATTAAGAAACCTTGTTCAGATAACTCTTGTTGCATCTGATCAAGTGCTGCCAGATCATCGCGCGATCCACGTCCCAGAATTCGTTCTAGTGCCGCGGGATCAATTTGGGAGAGGTCAGTTAAATCGTCAGCATCTGAAAGTTGGTTCATCAGCGCTTCTACATCTGCTAACTCTGCTAACGCGCGAGTTGCATCAGGTAATCCCAGTGGTGTCTGACCGTTAAGTGCTGGGCCGCGCTCACGTGAGAATTCAGGCCGCAATACCCCCAAATTAGATTGCAATTGCGCCATCTCTTCCGATAGTCCCATATCTTCCAGCGCCTGCTGCATTGTTTCGGCAAGTTCGGCGCGCTGTTCTGGGCTCATTGAAGCGAGCATGCGATCCATCGCGGCGGATTGTCGCGCAAGTTCATCGATCAATTCCGCTAAAGTTTCTGGAGCATTAGGAAATAAATTTTTATGCTTTTCGATAAATTCTTCATAATCTGATTGAGTGGCGCTACCTTGAATATTTGCCTCGAGTAAGGTGTTGAGATCTTTCATCATCGCGGCCATCTCTGCCTGCACCTTTGGATCAGCCAGGCTCTTCGCTGAATTGCTCAACCCCGCAAATTGTTGATCGATTACATCTTTCCGAATTCGCTCTTGCATCTGTCGAAAGACTTCAGCGGCATCGGGGGATTTCCACTCATAATTGGCAAGTTCTGCGAGTGCACTAGGCACATCATTAGGTAAGGCATCCAAAATCGCCTCTGCAAATCGAGCGCCATCTGATGGATCTGGAAATAAAGCGGCCCGCTCAAGATCGACTGCGGTTTCTAACATTGCCCTGAGATCACTGAGCAGCCCATCCATTCGGCCAGATTCCCGTAACTCTTTCCGCTTATCTCGTAATTTGCGCGCCATCTCGTTGAGGCCTTTGCGATCTTGCGAACCCGATCGCAAAAGTTCACTCAGCGCATCTTTTACATTTTGACCAGCAAGAATTTTCTTTCCAATTTGATCAACTGCTCCACCAGCATCAGCTCGTCGAGCAAGTGGATCTGGCCCACCACGAAAGCGGCCGTAAAGTGATGGGCGCGGGCGAGTCAATTATTGACCCCACCATCGGCTAAATTAATTTTTGGTGGAGTACGCGCATATGTAATGACTTTGCCACTTTCATCTTTATCGATCCGACGAGTGAGCCAAAGTCCCTCGGCCGCAAACTCCACACATGCTGCGATTAGTCCAGCAGATTCCACCATCCCGGGTTCGGTAGATCCTACGACTGCCCCAAGACCTTCCATTGGGCCGATCGCCGACAAAATCTCGTTGCTACTCATCACATCAGAGGTCGCCAATGTATTGCCAGCGTCAAACCACTGCACTAAATTATTTAGGAACACTCGTGCGTTCTGACCACCAAGTGAATTACGCCAAGACTCTGCGGTGGCTTGTCGAGCAAGAGCTACCAACGTCTCCTCTTCATATCCTTCTTCAGTGACATCAAATTCCACTTTGCCGCGCAGTGCTGGAACCACATCAATGAGATCACCAACGCGAGCAACTGGTTGCATATCGTTAGAAATCGCAGCTCTACGAAGAGCCGCTCCTGATAGTTCCTCGATGCAAGCGATCGAAAATCGTGCAGATACGCCACTTCGCTGATCAATTGCCTCTGAATGTCGAACTGCGCGGGTATATCGAGCAACAATATCGAGTAAATGGTGCGGGATCACTGCGCTAATTTTTGCTTCTTGTTTAAGAAGTTCAATCTCTAATTCAAGATCAAGTGGATAGTGTGTGCGAATTTCTGCCCCAAAACGATCTTTGAGTGGCGTGATGATGCGTCCACGATTTGTATAGTCCTCTGGATTTGCACTTGCCACCACCAACATATCAAGTGGTAGTCGCAGGTTATATCCGCGCACCTGAATATCTCGTTCTTCTAAAACATTAAGTAGTGCGACTTGAATACGCTCAACTAAATCCGGTAATTCATTTATTGCAAATATTCCACGATTCGTTCGTGGCACTAATCCAAAATGGATAGTTTCTGGATCACCAAGTGATCGTCCTTCTGCAACTTTTATTGGGTCAACATCACCGATCAAATCACCGACCGAAGTATCTGGAGTAGCTAACTTCTCGCCGTAACGCTCGCTGCGGTGACGCCAATTAATAGGTAGTGCACTACCGAGTTCGCCAGCTAACCGGCGGCATCTGGCACATACTGGCGAAGTTGGTTCGTCGTTGATTTCGCAGCCAGCAACGTATGGCATCCATTCATCAAGGAGTGAAATGAGTGAGCGGATTAGTCGCGTCTTTCCTTGGCCACGCTCACCAAGTAAAACAAAATCGTGGCCCGCTAAAATTGCGCGTTCTACTTGTGGTCCGACCGTATCTTCAAAACCAACAATCCCAGGAAGTGTTACTTCTCCCTTACTCAGTCGGCTCAGTAAGTTTTCACTTAACTCTTGCTTGACGCTACGTGCAACGTAGCCAGATGCAAGTAGTGCGGCTAGATCTTTTGCCAGATTAATTGGAAGGATAGGGACAAGATCGCTCATGGATAAAAATTACGCTACCTGCCCTAAATCTGCCATCTGATTTTAAGAAAGCGTGAAACCTAAACTATGAGGCAAATGCCTCGACTGGTAGATCACGAACTCCCTCTTGAATTCCAGCAACAATTTTGGCCGCTACAAAGGCAGGAGTGAGACCCTCTGGTAGCCGTGGCGCACTTCCAGCGATAGGTCGCGTGGCAAGTCCGGTCTCAGTGTGAGGTGGTCTTGCATCAATTACATCTATTTGTTGCCTTCTTAATTCGCGAGTTGCCGCGATCATTGCGCCCCAGGCTGCCGCCTTTGAAGCGCTATACGCCGCCATTCCAGCCATTGGCGATTGTGCGACAACAGCTGAGATGTTGAGGAAAAATCCACCCTCAGATAAATATTTTGCACTTTCGCGTAACATCACGATAGGAGCAATTGCATTGACAGCAAATAACTTAGTTAAGACTTCGTCATCAAGTTCTTTTAACTCACCGAATGCAACTACACCTGCGGCATTGACCAGACCATCAAATGGTGCAAGTTGGGTAAGTGCTAATGCAATTGAGCCACTATTACTAAGGTCAGCTATTGCATGGCCCTTGATAACACTGGCATCCAGACGGCTATCGTCTCGAACCACGGCACTGACCACTGCGCCAGCGCTATTTAAGAGTCTACTGATTTCAGAACCCAGGACACCTGATGCTCCGACGACAACAATATGCTTACCCGTGAGGTCACGTGCCATTTCAATTCAACCTTTTCTTAAATTACCGCCTAGATAGCCAAACTTACAGAGAATTTTCTACACTGTCTTTCTGAATTCCGGCTCCACCTATCTTGGGAAAAACCCAGCAAATTGAGTAAAATTTGAAACTATGGCTGCCGAAGAACATGTTTTAGATATCAACGCGTTATCTGCCGCCGAATTTAGCGCAGAAACGATCTTGCGCAGATTCCCGCAAGCCACTCTCGAAGTCCAAGAGACTGCCAGCGATAAAATATTCGAGATTCATTTTAAAGAGAAAATTTTATTGAAACTCGATAAACGTGGCGCTCGATATTTTTTCCCCACCCGTCGAAAAAGAAGTATTAAATGGAATATGGATGGTACTGATGGCCTGCTGCGCGTGATCGACTTTATCCTCCGCGATCTAGCTGAGGCCGGCTACGAAGTACTCTCGACTGCAAATAAACAACTCACCAAGCGGCCAATTCACGTTAGTCGTTATACCCAATGCCCCATCTGCAAAGAGAAAGGCGGCATTAAATTAATCTTTCGCGGTGATTCGTTGACTGAGGAAAACTCCAGGATCTCGACCCCGGTAAGTCCAGCGATCGAGATCAACAGCGCTGAGATTAAATGCACGCTCTGCGATTGGATTGGAGTACGCGAGGAGTTGGCACGAAAGCCAAGAAAACCTCGCTACTAGTAATCCTTACTTGGTGTTAAGCCTAGAAATTATCGATTAAGAATGAGTATCTAACCAATTGCAGAGAATTCGTTTGAAGCGCGCCGGTTCTTCAATGTGAGGCATATGTGATGACTCTAGAAAAAGTTCCCATGTTGATTGAGAAATGAGTTGATTAATTTCTTTCACCATTGCTGGAGTCGCCTCATCATATTCACCAGAGATAAGCAGCGTAGGTACAGTAATTTTATGGAGATCTGCGCGGATATCCCAGTTCTTTAAAGAACCAATCACGTGAAATTCAGAAGGTCCATTCATCGTGTGATAAACAGTTGGTTCAGCGGAAAGTTGAGTAAAGCTATCTTGCACGCACTGTGGTTGTGGAATGCGACATAAGTGGCGATCGTAGAAAACATTGACGGCAGCTTCGTACTCAGCGCTCTCAGTAGTTCCAGCGTTCTCATGCTTAAGAAGTATTGCTTCAACTTCGGGTGGCAACAGTTTGCGTAGTTTATTAGCTTCTTCAACCCAGACTTTCATTGATGCTGGTGAATCTGCGACGACAAGTGCCTGTAAGCCTTGTGGCTGGGTAATTGCAAATTCCATGCCCAACATTCCGCCCCATGATTGACCCACAAGTGCGTATTTTTCGGCGATACCAAGATGTTCTGTGAGCAGTACAAGTTCTTCCATAAATAACTCTGGACGCCAAAAGTCAGCCGGCGCATCTGGAAGGTGAGTCGAGTTTCCGCAGCCAATTTGATCGTACAAAATTGCAGCGCGCCCGCTCTGCGCAATGAGTTCTGCAATAGGGATCGTGTAATTATGGCCAGCACCGGGCCCACCGTGAAGCACTAAAACTGGAGTTTTACCCGAATTAAGATCACCAACGACCTGATACCAGGTTGAACCATGTTGCCATTTCATCTCGGAAGTTGTCATGACTTTAACTTACCAAGATTAAAAGGTTTTGGACATGCTGCAATTTTCGGAACCCGCATCTTTGCAATGACGGTTCCTTGGCTCGGATGTACGGCCTGCGCAATTCCAAGATCACTGGTCACAGATAAGAAGATGAAAGCATCTTCCCAAGAGAATCCCCAATGATGGACAAGTAGTGATGCAGCTTCTTCGCAGGCTAATTTCATGGCAAGTGTTAAATCATCAATTGCGACACCATGAGTGATCCAAGAATCTTCAGTTTCGGTAACCGGAAACTTTGTTTGGATCGCTTTAATGACCTCAACTTTTATTAGAACATCACCAGCGATTTCGACACCCGTGCCACATATTTCGCCGTCTCCCATCGATGCATGCATATCGCCCATACCAAGTAAGGCACCGCTATGTTTGACCGGAAGGTGCAGCGTTGAACCAATTCGATTCTGATTATTATCTAGATTTCCACCGTGCATACCCGCTGGCATCGTTAAAATCGAGCCGTTCTCTGGTGCCACACCAACAACTCCGAGCATCGGATTCATTGGAAAAATTACTGATAGTTCACCCGTATCGAGCATGGTGATTTTTTCATGCTGCACATCGAAAAATCGAAGATGAGGCGCCTTCACCAAATCATGCAACTGCCCCTCACCCTTATAGAGGCGGGCAGCACCGCGAGGACCCGGCCGGATATCAAGGAAAGTGACCGACAAGGTATCGCCAGGTTCAGCACCTTCGATATAGATAGGACCAGTGGCCGGGTTGATCGAATCTTTAGGTATCTCTTTATCCACATCGGCCTGAGTTTTAATCTCACCCTTGTAGCAATCCCATGTTTGCACATGGACTAACTCCCCGGCTTTTACCCTGAGTACGGGAATATTGTCGGATGAAAAATTATCGGTGCAGTTGTTGCGATCGATAAAGTGGTGCGCAGTTGGAAAGAGTTCTGACATGCCCAAATCCTCATCTCTTAGCCCGAAAAAAATTGAAAAAACTAGTGCTTTTTTCGGAACAAAGTGGCACCATAGCGTCTTCATTCTAGGAAATAAATACATCCATAAAGGTTGCATATTGCAGATGACGTTAAGTTCTTTAATTTTTGGAAGATCTACTGGATCAATTAATTGAGCATGAACTAACACTGATCGATTCGAAACTTTTGCTTCGGCAAATGCATGCAGAGCCTGTCGTACCGCGCCATCACCAATTGCATGGATGTGAATCTGAAATCCAAGTTCGTTGCAGGCTTTGACTGCCCCAATTAAATCTAGATCAGGCCAAATTTTTAGACCTAACGAATCTGGTGCATCCAAGTAAGGCTCAAGACAAAATGCGGTACCTGCCGAAAGCGCGCCATCTGCTAAAAATTTAACGCTAGTTGCACTAAGTCCTGGGCGATCAAATAGCGAACGCTTATCCGCAAGTGTCTTCACCTGCTCTTGCCAATTCTCTGGCGTAATTAAAAAGGCTAAATCTAAATCAATATGTACTGCGCCAGCTTTGCCAGCAGCAAGGTATGCATCGACCATCGTCGGCTCTACCCAAGAATCAGTGCTGTAAGTAATTCCCGCCTTTAACATCTCTTTCGTGGCCCAATCAATTGCGCTTATCTCTTGCGCCAGCGTTCTCGCCGGCACACAGGAAGTCACGAGTGCAATCGCCGCTGGTTCGCGCAATGTTCCTTGCGCACTGCCATCACTATTTCGGGCAATCGTGCCACCAACTGGATCTGCTGTCTGCGCAGTAATTCCAGCGATCTCTAACGCTTTTGAGTTGACCCAAATCGTGTGATGATCGGATGCGTGCAAAATTACCGGCCGATCACTGACCGCGCTATCTAATAACTTTGCGCTAAATAGTCCGCCCTCAACTAATGATGCTTCATAGGCACCGCCAACAATCCATTGAACATCTGGGTTTTGTTCAGCAAAGGTTTGCACTATTGCTAATAGTTCTGCGATAGAAAACATTCCACTTACTCGTGGGCCTTGGGCTTCCCGCCCAGCAAATAACGGATGCGCGTGACCATCACCGAATGCTGGGATTACAAAATGATCGGCAGCAAATTCTGTGCGCAGATCGTGTGAATCATTGGTATCTGTACCAATAATCTGGCCAGCGTCGACAACTAATCCAGTGATTTGACTCCCGTTCGCACCAAGAAATCGAGCACCAGTAAATAACGTTTTCACAGAGTAGAGCGTACCTGCCGTCTAAAAACTTGCCAGTACTCACAGCCTAATTCGACGATTCACTATTGCTTTCCAGTAATGTCAAGAGCAGGATAGATATTAAGCAACTAAGCCAAGGAGGCGAAGTGAAGATAAAAGAAATTGTTAAGGGAAAGCGCGTAGAAGTCATTTTGCCGAGTGCAAATATTCAAGAGTTAGTCACAATTCTAAATACCCATCACGTCGGGGCACTTGTCGTTTCACGCGATGGAAAAAAGATTGACGGCATAGTTTCAGAACGCGATGTTGTTCGTGCCATGCCCGGACAACTCAATGATCTGGTCAATATGCATGTGCTCGACATCATGACCGAGCAGGTTCACACCTGTACGGTCGATGCAACAGTTGCCGAGTTAATGACAATCATGACCGATCTTCGAATTCGCCATATTCCCGTAGTTGAACTTGATGGCACCCTGCTCTCAATTATCTCTATTGGTGATGTCGTTAAGCACTACGTGAGCGAATTAGATTTTGAAAGAAAAGTACTTCAGGAGTACGTCGAAACCAGCCGCTAAGAAGCAGTAGCAACCAAGTCACGCACTGCACTCGGGCTACCCAGAACAACAATCAGTTAAGTCGCGAGTACGCCCAACTTAGAAAAGCGGCAGTAACGACCCACACTTGATATGGCAAGAGCGCAATTCCTGCTGGAATCGATGCCCGCATCACGATAAAGAGTAATGGCAATGTCAAGACTGCAGTGGTACTTAGCGCAATTGATGCCGCCTCTAGATTATGCGGCCGATAAAATTGATACGCCCACACAAGAGCTGCAATAACGCTGAGTGCAAAGATCCCCAGATAAATCGCCGCTAGCGATGTACTCAATCGCCGCGTCACGAGGACTGATGCAATTCCCAAAACAATAAAGTTGTAAGGCCAAATTAATCCAAAGACCCAATCTGGTGGCTGCCACGTTGGCGCATTGAGATTTCGATACCAACCATCACCGGTATTTACCCAGAGCCCCGACCCAATCGCATATAGAGCAACGAGTGCTACTCCAATGACTGAAAGGACGTTTCGCATTCTAATAATCTACAAGAGATATTGAGATCTTCCGAAGGTTTGGCTCACTATTTTCAGGCAACACTTTCTATGAGAGCTCACCAGGATTGGATTCGATATTTAAGTTAAACCCGCTAAAATATGGCCCATGAGTCAAGAGAGCCAAACAGCCCGCCCAAAAATTACCGCTTACCAGTTATTTGGTTTTATACCACTTCTTATCACCATGGCCGGCGCCGGCGCTGTTGTACTTTTTAGCATCATCCGCGATCTCTAATTCAGCCACACACTTACTAGGGGACAACCATGAAACCAGAGACACAATTAGGTAAAGAGCTACAAACCTTTAATCGCTTGGCTGGAATTACCCACCTGATCCAAGGAATCGTGCTGCTACTCATCCTCAATCCCGATACAACAATTCCATTGATCACACGTTTCTTTGACGAAACTCCAGATGGAGTTGCACCGGTAAGTCAGACACTCTTTGAATTTCCAATTGCACTCATCGGTCCAATCTTTCTCTTGCTCTCTGCCACTGCTCACTTGGTGATCTCGGCGCCTTTCTATGTACGCCGATACGAAGCAAATATTGCAAATGGCATCAACCCAATTCGCTGGTGGGAATATGCAATTAGCTCTTCCTTAATGCTGGTTGTCTTATTAATGCTGGGTGGATTGATCGAACTCTCATCAGTTGTCTTTATCTTTACCCTTAACTTCATTATGAACCTGATGGGTTTGATGATGGAGAAATACAATCAGCTCACCACCACAACAAGCTGGCTGCCATTTAACATTGGCGTCGTCGCCGGCATCGTGCCGTGGATTATCGGAGGTCTCTACTTCTGGGTCTCAACGAACAACATCGCCGATTCGATTCCGGTTTACGCCCAATTTGGCTTCCTTCTGACCTTCCTCTTCTTTAATAGCTTTGCCATCAACATGTGGCTGCAATATAAGAAAATTGGAAAATGGAAAGTTTACGTATACGGCGAGAAGGCCTATATCGTCTTAAGCCTTGTCTCAAAGTCAGCACTCGGTTGGATTATCGTGCTCGGGACTTTGGGTATCTAAAGAGCGGCTAAACGTTGAACTTTATTAATTAAAGTAGCGCTTTAGTCGCTAATATCCCAGCGCCTATTAACCCTGCTCTATCACCAAGCTCAGCAACTTTTAAAATTGGTTTTCTTTGAAAAGTTAAATTGTTATTAATGTAATTTTGGATAGGTTTTATGAAATCATCTCCAGCATTAGAAACTCCGCCACCAAAGATTATAATTTCTGGTGCCAAAATCGAAATGTAGGCGACAACTGCACGTCCAATAGCCGCCATTGCGGTTTGCCAAATCTCAATCGCATGATCGTCACCATTTTTTGCTAGATCTAATATTTCTTTCGAGCGCGTAAAGCTCACACCAGTTTTCTCGAGGTAAAGTTTGATCATCGCTGGTGCGGTTGCAATACTTTCAAGACATCCCACAAGTCCACATGCGCAAAGCAGGTGAGAGTCAACATTGAGATGACCGATCTCCCCGCTAAAGGGATTATCGTAAAGTTCGCCCTCGACTATAATTGCACCTGCGATACCAGTGCCAATCGGCATAAAAAAGCTATTTTTAAAGCCACGGCTGGCACCAAATTTTGCTTCAGCCAAGCCACCAGCACGCACATCGTGGCCAAACCGCACAGGAATAGATGTCACTTGTTCAATCTGAAATTTAAAATCTACATCTTTCCAATTTAAATTTTCGGAAAATAGACCAATCCCTAACGTTGAGTCAACCACGCCTGGTACCACGAGTCCTATCGCCTGCGCCTGTGGGAAAGATTTGTGCATTTGTTTAGCTAGGCCGACAACTTTCGAAACGATGTGTGCCGAACCTAATTCACGTTCTGTCGGAAGCCTTAGCTCTTCAAGAATCTTTTCACCGGATACTAATCCAGCTTTGATATCCGTTCCTCCGACATCAATCGCAATTACTTGAGCGCTATTAGACATCGAGACCGCGCATAGTTGAGAATAATAAATCAAACTCAGACACGAAGTTAAAGCTAATCGATTTACTCTCTTTCATAGCGATTCCCTCTGTACATTGTGGTGATTTAAGTTGCTGAACTCAGACTGCGTGATCCAAGATTATTGATCGAGTTAAGCCACGAGGATTGTCGGGATCAAGGCCCTTATGCTTTGCCAGTGCCACACACACGCGATGCGCTTTTACAAGATGTGCCATTGGATCAAGCGTACTTTTCTCAAGTAGAGCGCCTGTTTTTTTAATATCTGCTTCAAGATATTTATCGAGTTCGCCAAACATCCAGACACCACGCCCTTCTTGCGCTATCGACATTGGGCCATGTCGGTAGTCAAATGCGGGATATGCCTCAGACCAGAACTGCGCCGCTTCGCGTGTTTTTAATCCAGCCTCTTGCGCTAGCCCAATCGTCCAACCACGTCCAAGGAATGTGATCTGATCTAACTTCGTAAAGGATGAGATATCTTCTTGAAGTGCGATTTCGCAATCATCTGCAATCTTTTCCAAATCTGCCCCATTATGTGCGCGAAGTAGACCAAGTGCTGCAGTTGCCCAACGTGTTTGAACAACAGATTGTTCATCGGCAAAGTCCATGATGATTGATTCAGTTGCAAATTCTGTAACCGGTGAATCTGGTACGGCAGTTATGACGACCGAAGGTAACTTCGTTCGTTTCAAAAGTTCAACGATTTCACTCGTTGTTCCTGAACGCGTTATGACAACAAGGCGGTCATAGTGACGCTGGTAAAGGAATTCAGAACCTGCGTACACATCAGTTTCGCCATCGCCTGCAGCTTCCCGGAATCCCGCCGCTGCCATCGACATAAACCATGAAGAGCCGCATCCGATAGCCGCTATTTTTTCCCCTCGCTTTGCGAGCTTGTGAGCCACCGCTGGCAGGAAATCTTTGACTTGGCGCAAAATCGCAGGTTGGGTTGCTAATTCAATTTCAGTTTGAGTCATAAGAGGCATGGTGAGACGATAACTGTAGTCAATGCTCAAGTCAAGAATTTTGCATTATTTTGTTGTATTATTGTAGAATTCAAACATATTTTAGCAAAGTCTTGCTTTCTTCCCATATTTGGTGTGGACTCACCTTGTAATCAAAGTCAACGGAGAAGATTTAAATGTTGGAACATAGGCTTCCAGGTGTAACGAGCGACTCGACCCTGAATCCAACTAAGCATAGTTCAACCACAAATTTGGCTACCGGTGGTCACAAGTGAGCCGTCAAAATCGGCTCGACCAAATTTTAGAATTCGTCCTTGAAAGTGGTTGGATCGAAGTTGAAGAGGCGGCCGAGCGTCTTGGTGTATCCAATGCAACCGTTCGCCGGGATCTCGATCTTCTAGCCAGCCGCCAACTTGTAAATCGCACACACGGCGGAGCTACAGCAACTGGTGGTTCATTTCGCCTGCCGCTGGCCTACAAAGTGGCCAAGGGGGATGATGTCAAGAAAAGGATTGCTAGCTACTGTGCAACCTTGGTCGCGCGCCACCAAGTCGTTGGATTAAATGGTGGAACCACTACTACCGAACTGGCCCGTGCTTTAGCTGCTAGTTCAGAATTTATCGCAGGGGATGCTGGTGAGCCACCAGCGCTGACTGTCGTAACTAATGCGCTCAATATTGCAACTGAACTTACGGTGAGGCATCAAATTAAGATCGTCGTCACTGGCGGAGTGGCTCGCCCACAAAGTTATGAGTTAACAGGTCCCTATGCAGAAACTGTCTTGAGTGAGGTGATGATCGATATCGCATTTATCGGTGTTGAATCCATCTCAGTTTCAGATGGTGCAGGGGCTAGCCATGAAGATGAAGCACGGGTTAATCGCCAAATCCTTGACCGCGCTCGCAAGGTTGTTGTGATTACAGATTCATCAAAATTTTTATCGTACTCGTTTGCACGGATATGTGATTTAGAGCAGATAAGTACGATCGTGACAGATGACGGATTAAACCCCAAAACACGTAAAGAACTGGTGAAAAGAGGAGTGGAAGTTGTCATTACTTGAGTCGATAAAATTAAGTTCTGGTGCAATTGGAGCGTTCAATGTAATCCAAATTGAGCACGCCGAAGCAATTGCAGCGGCAGCCGCTGCGGCAGACCTCCCCACAGTTCTGCAGATTTCTGAAAATTCCGTTAAATACCATGGAAGTTTGAAGCCGATTGCACTTGCGACAATGGCGATTGCTCAGAGTTACTCAAGTAAAATTTCAGTTCATCTCGATCATGCCGAAGATGAAAATTTAATTGCACAGGCTTTAGATCTTGGATTTGATTCAATTATGTTTGATGGTTCAAATTTAGAGTACGCCAACAATGTGGCAGCATCAAAGCGGATGGCCGAACTTGCCCACACATATGGAGCCACGATCGAGGTTGAGCTTGGTGAAGTTGGTGGCAAGGATGGGGTTCATGCTCCAGGTGCACGTACCAAGCCAGATGAAGCGAAAGCTTTTGTGGAAGCTACGGGTGTTGATCTCTTAGCTGTCGCAGTTGGCTCCTCGCACGCAATGTCAACGCGTACGGCCCAGCTAGATTTTGAATTGATTAAGGAACTCGCAGAAAATGCTGGAGTACCACTTGTCCTTCACGGCTCTTCTGGTGTGGCCGATGCCGATCTACAAACGGCCGTTCGAGCTGGTATGCGTAAAGTAAATATCGCGACTCATCTCAACGCGATTTTCACGCAATCAATTAGGCAGACGCTAGCTCAAGATCTAGCTTTAACTGACACCCGTAAATACTTAAAACCTGCTCGCACCGCAATCCAGGATGAGACTTTTAGGTTACTTAAGCTCTTGGCCCTCAAATAATTTTCATCTTTGACGCGACCTTCAGGGCCGGCTAACCCGGTTATCTGCCTTTTTATTGCAGATGCGAATAAGTTGCAACAATCCCCATTTGCCCTTAAAATTTGATCGTGAGAAAAAGCCTGCTCTTAGTCGCAACAACAGCAATTCTGGCCCTGACCCTTTCAGCCTGCTCATCCGAGACTGACGCTGGCGCCGAAGATACCCGCCCACTTGTCGCAACCACCGTCTCTCCGATCACATCGATTGCCGCATCAATCGGTGGCGACCGGATTCGGATTGAAGGGATCGTGCCC